>Ga0315336_1000149_pt1 | contig 299337 bp, 242 predicted proteins | sample ASW5metaG_FD_204512 | JGI IMG/M metagenome (GOLD analysis project Ga0315336, IMG submission 204512) | Ammonia-oxidizing marine archaeal communities from Monterey Bay, California, United States - ASW #5 | ecosystem: Environmental > Aquatic > Marine > Intertidal zone | place: USA: California...
CTTATTACCGGCGGCATAATGCGAGAACGCCCGATCATAGGCGCCCATATCGTCCAACATTTTGCCGGCGGCGAAATGCAGAAAACTGCGATCGACATCCGCCAAATCATCGTTTTGTAGAAGTTCATCAATATTTTCCAACAACGGATCGCCGTAACGGAAGTTGGCCGAGCTGGCGAGATTGTGAATGGCCTCGGCATAATCGGGCTTGAGGCGGATCGCTTCCCGGTAGTGGGCGACAGCTTCGGACGTTTGCCCGAACATGCCGTACATGTAGGCCAGATTGTGGTGGATCGCCGGATCTTCGGTGTTCAACGACAGGGCGTGACGTATTAGGGACTTGGCGCGTTCGGGGTCGCGTTTCTGGATGGCGACGGTACCCAACAGGTTCCAGGCCGAGGCCCGCTTCGGGTTGTCGGCCAAGACTTGTTCGTAGATCTCGGCGGCCGCGTCGATTTGGCCGGCTTTCTGCAGCCGAACCCCTTCAGCCAAGGCGTCGGCCGGGGTGTCTTTGACCTGGGGCTCGGCCCGTTCCGTCATGAAAAGACCGCCTCCACGCCACGCGCCAGCGCAAACAAATCCCGGTCGCCGCCCGGCCCGCCGACCAGCATTAGGCCGATCGGCGCCGCGTCCGCTTCATGCACCGGTAACGAAATGGCACAGCCGTCGAGGAAGTTGATGGTCGACGGGTTGCGCAGCGCCAACATGTTGAGCCGCCCATAGGTGTCGTCGTCATCGAATTGATCGAGCGCCGGCGCCACAATCGGCACGGTCGGCATAACCATGCCGTCATAGGCGCCGAAACAGGCCGCGGCCTCGTCGATCATCGCTTGGCGGGCGGCCAGCAAGTCGACGTAGTCGGCCGCCGACTGGTGACGGCCGCGCAAAATCCTACTGATCACCCGCGGGTCGTAGAGATCGGCCTTCGCCTCGATCAACGGCCGGTGCCAGGCGTATGATTCCGCCGCCGCGAAGCCGCCACCGGCATTGATGGCACCCAGCCGGTCGAACCCGGCAAAGGTCATTTCCGTGATCACCGCACCAGCGGCGCGCAAGCGGTCGAGCGCGCGTTCGAAGCCCCGGGCCACGGTTTCGTCCGTCTGGTCCAGCACAAAATTGGTCGGCGCCGCCAAGCGAAGGCCGGATACGGGGCGGGCCGGCAACGGATCATCGGGATCAGCCGCCAGCAGTTGATCCAAGCGGGCACAGCAATCGACGCTGGCGGCCAGCGGACCGATCGAATCCAGACTGCCGGAAAGCGGCGTCGCGCCGGTCAGAGGCACCCGCCGCTGCGTCGGCTTATAGCCGACGATGCCGCAGAACGCCGCGGGAATGCGGCATGAGCCGCCGGTGTCCGTGCCGAGGGCTGCGACCGCCATGCCGTCGGCGACGGCTACCGCGCCGCCAGAGGTCGAGCCGCCCGGCACGCGGCCGCGGGCGCGATCGAACGGATTTCGTGGCGTCTCGAAATGCGGATTGATGCCGAGACCGGAATAGGCGAATTCGGTCATGTTGGTGCGGCCGATGAATAAAAACCCGGCGCGGCGCAGGCGGGCAATCACCGGCGCGTCGGCGGCGGCCGGCGGCGCATCGGCGAGCACTTTGGAGCCGGCCGCGGTGACTTCGCCGGCAACGTCGAACAGGTCCTTGATGGCGATCGGTATGCCTGAATAGGCGCTGGGATGGCGGTTATGACGGCGCAGCGTGTCCATGGCGTCGGCGACGGCACGGACCGCGACCTCGTCCACCAATAGAAACGCCCGACCACCCTCGCCCTCGGGATCCGATAGTGCGGCCAGGCAAGTCTCGACCAAGGCGCGGCTGGTTTGCGTGCCGGCTTCCAAGTCCGCGGCGGTTTGGGCTATCGTTGACATTGTGCGTGCAATCATTCTGCTGTTGGCTGGATCCAAGAGCATAAGCTCTAGCTTTAGGAACGCAAAAAATAATATAGCGAGAGTGAACGTCGAGGACGACAAGGAGCGAATGGACAATGTCACGGCAAAACGCGATGAAGCGCAGTGCGGACTATTTCGACGATGGTGGCTATTTCCAGGATTTGAGCCGCCTGATCGCGGTACCGACGGAAAGTCAGAAACCGGAACAGGCGCCGGCTCTGCACCAATATTTGACCGACGAGATGGCGCCCCGGCTCGAAACGCTCGGCTATGACTGCCGGAAATTCGACAATCCGTTGCCATCGGGCGGACCGTTCCTGTTGGCCACGCGCCATGAGGATGCGAGCCTGCCGACGGTCTTTACCTACGGCCACGGCGACGTTGTTCGCGGCCAGGAAGCGTCCTGGTACGACGGCCTCTCGCCCTGGACCTTGACCGAGCGCGACGGCCGCTGGTATGGCCGCGGCACCGCCGACAACAAAGGCCAGCATTGGATCAATATCAGCGCGATCGGCGCAGTGCTGGCGGAACGGGGGTCCCTCGGCTTCAATTCCAAGGTCCTGATCGAAACCGGCGAAGAGACCGGCTCGCCCGGTCTTGCCGAGTTTTTCGAGCAAGAATCCGAGGCGTTGGCAGCCGACGTGCTGATCGCCTCAGACGGGCCGCGCCTGGAGCCGGACCGGCCGACCTTGTTCCTCGGCACCCGCGGCGCCATAAATTTCGATCTCGTCGTCGATTTGCGCGAGGGCGGCCATCATTCCGGCAATTGGGGCGGCTTGCTCAAGGATCCCGGCATCATCCTGTCCCACGCCATCGCTTCGATTACCGATGTCCGCGGACAAATTCGGGTGCCGGAATGGCGCCCGGATTCGCTGACCAACGCGGTCCGCGCAGCCCTTGCCGATTGCCGGGTCGATGGCGGCGAAGACGGGCCCGCGGTCGACACCGAATGGGGCGAGGCCATGCTGTCGCCGCCGGAACGGGTCTTCGGCTGGAATAATTTCGCCGTGCTGGCCTTCGAGACCGGTGATCCGGCCAAACCGGTCAACGCGATCGCGCCGCGTGCGCACGCCCACTGCCAGCTGCGCTTCGTTGTCGGTACCGATCCCAAGGACATCCTGCCGGCATTGCGCCGCCATCTCGACGCGCACGGCTTCCAATTGGTGGTGATCCGTCCGGCGGAAAAAGGCTACTTTCCGGCGACCCGTTTGGATCCGGACCATCCCTGGGTGACCTGGTGCGCCGCCTCGATCGAGCAAACCACGCAGAAGCGCCCGGCGATACTGCCCAATCTCGGCGGTTCGCTGCCGAACGACTGCTTCACCGACATTCTCGGACTGCCGACCGTCTGGGTGCCGCATTCCTATGCCGCCTGCTCCCAGCATGCGCCGAATGAGCATCTCCGCCCGGAGATTGCCCGAGAAGCCCTGCAGATCATGACCGGGGTATTCTGGGACCTCGGCGAGAGCGGCGGGCCAACCTTGTCATGACCGCTCCGGCATAGCCGGACCGATCGGCAACCCTGTCGAAAATGATCGACCCGCCAGCACTTTCGATATATGAGCTTTTGTGTTAGCGTTTCGACGGTTAGGAGGCGTTGTCCGGAAAACATCGGCTGGAATTCCGTTTCTGTATAATAAACAGCCCTGTTTTTCGTACTTTTTCCTTTGTATGTATGAAGATCTTTGAACAAGCGTACCGTGTACTGAGTACGATCAAGGGAGCGCATCGGTGAACCAAGCTCCCATTCTCGGGCCAATAAATCAGTAGTGTACAGGGAGAGTGATATGTCAAACAGCGAACAAGCAAGACACTACATTTTCGGGCAGATGCAAAAAGTTAAGGGGTTTCTTTCACCGCTAGACGGTTTGCTCCTGTCATCGTTGACGATTCACCAAAACAGCCAGGGCTGGGGCGGCTCGATCGCCGAAATCGGTGTTTATCAGGGCCGGTCATACTATTTGTTCCGGATGATGCTGAAAGATGACGAGCGCTGCATCGGCATGGACATCTTCGAACACGGCGACGTCCGCACGCCCTATCAGGCGTTTGCCGACAATGGCCGGATGCTCGGCAGCCCGGTCAACGTCGAAGACATCATCGTCGGCGACACCATGCGTATCGATCCGCTGGACCTAAAAGAACGGCATGGCGCGTTCCGGTTCATTCACATCGACGGTTGCCATGAATTCGATTATGTCCGTAACGACGCCGACATTGCCGATGGAACGTTGGCGCCTTATGGCGTCATCTGCTTCGATGACTTTTTCAATCCGCAGTACCCGGACGTGACCATTGCGGTGACGGAGTTCCTGAGCGCGCACAGGGACAAATACGCCGTGATCGCCATCACGCAAAACAAATTATACGCCTGCCTGAAAAGCCATGCGGATCAATACAAACAGGCCATCCTTTCAGCGCCGCTGCTGCATAAAGTTTCCAAATTGCCGACCCAGATGAACGGCGATGACATCCTTTGGTGCAGCAACGCGCGGTCGTCTCAGATCGCCTATAAGCTGGCGGCCCAGATGAACGTGCCGACCTTGGCCCGCATGGTTTATTAGCGGCGATGGCCGAGATCGAGGCGCCGGTCCGCACCGCGCTGGAGCGGAGCGGCGTTGCCTTTGAAGTCTTGGATTGCGATCCCGACTTGGCGGACACCGCCGTATTTTGCGCGCACTATGGCTACGCCCCCGAGGAATCGGCCAACACCATCTTGGTCAAGTCCAAGACCGGCGAAGAGCAATTCGTCGTCTGCGTGCTGCTCGCCACCACCCGCCTCGACGTCAACAAAGTCGTGCGCAAGCGCATGGGCGTGCGCAAGGCGTCGTTTGCAGCACCTGAGGACACGAAGCGGATCACCGGCATGGAAATCGGCGGCGTGACGCCAATCGCGCTGCCGGAGACGCTGAAGGTTTGGGTCGACCAGCGCGTCGTCGAGGCGCCGCGCGTTATTCTGGGCGCCGGTATTCGCGCCGCCAAAATCATCGTGCCGCCGGCCTACTTCACCGGCCTGGCAAACTGCGAAATCGTCACCGATCTCGCCCTGCCGCTGCCGGCTGAACCTTAGGACTTCGACGAATACTCAATCATAGGCGAGTTTCGGAAACCAGTCGCTGCCGCGCCCATCCGGCGTTAGATCGAATGTCGACCAGAGCGGCCAAAGCAAGTCCATATGCCGCATATGTTGGCCTTCCTCGGGCGCGCTGAACAGCAGCTCCGAATGATAGAAGTGACGAATACCGTCTTCGGTCTTTTGGAATACGTTCATCGAGGGTATTTGGCCGCCGTCCGCGTTCTGGCCGCGGTAATCCTGGTTGTAGCTGTTGCCGGCTGACGACAGCAGCCGAAAGTTATGCCAACCGCGGCCGGCCGCGAATTGCCGGATCTTGTCGATCGGCGCCTTGGCGACCACGGCGACATTGACCCGGTCGCCGACATGCGGGGCATTGCCGTTGAAGGTATCGAGAAAGGCGGTACACATTGGGCAGGCCGCGTCATCGTCCGCGGCATACATGAAGCTGTAGACGATCAGGCTTCGCTTGCCCGGCGCGAACAGGTCGGAGAACCGCGTCTCCGTCGTCGCCGCGTTGTCGGCAGCCTCGGTGAAGACATAGTCTTCCTTCAACAGGCCGCCAGGCGGCAAGGCGCGGCGTTGGGCGGCCACTGCCTCCAACTGCCGGCGGAGATCTGCCTCTGCCGTCAACAAGGCATCGCGCGCCACGCGATAATCGTCACTCTCGTTGGGGAATCCGATGTCGTGATGCTGTCCCATCGCCGCTTTCTCCTAAGCCATCCGGAATTTCATTTAACCTTTAAGTTAAATATTAATCATTCCACCGGTGCCGTCAAGCCCCGCGGCGTGACCAGCGTGGTCATGGGCAATTGCGGCTTCGCCCTGGCGCCCTGCTGCGAAAAAGCGGCGGATCTGGTGTTCCGCAATCTCGAACGCGCCGAGGACATCGACCGCAACGCCTTGTTGGCAGGCATAGATTGGTGCTGGGAGACACTTCCGGAATTCCTCGACGTGCTCGAAACCCTGCCCAAGGGCATCAATTACAGCGGTTATATGGGCCATTCGGCGCTCCGCACCTACGTCATGGGTGAGCGCGCTTTCACCGAGCCCGCCACCGAGGACGAGATCGCCACCATGGCGCGCCACGTCAAGGACGCGGTCCGCACCGGCGCCATGGGTTTTTCGACCTCGCGCAACGTGAACCACCTGACCTCCGACGACCGGCCGGTGGCGAGCCGGGCGGCCAGTTGGGAAGAACTCAGCGCCATGGTTCGGGCGATGGGCGAGATGAATGCCGGCATCTTGGAGATCGCCGGCGAGCCGACCGGCATCAGCGCCAAGCGGGCCGAACCCTATTTCAACGGCCTCAAGACGCTGTCGGTGGAAACCGGCCGGCCGATCACCTTCGGCATGTTCTCGAGCCGCATTAAGCCCGACGCCTGGCGGCGCTGGCTCGACGTGGTGGACGACGCTGCGGCGGAAGGCGGCCGGCTGTTCGTGCAAGTGCATTCGCGGGCGTTGAGCGTGCTGTTGTCGTTTGAGACCCACACGCCATTCGACACATGGGACGTCTGGCGCGACGTCCGCGCCTTGCTGCTGGAGGAGCAAAAACAAGCACTCCGCAATCCCGAGACCAAGGCCAAGCTGGTCCAGGCGGCAAATCGGCCTTATGACGGACCGCAAGTGGTCGGTGCCGAAGCGCGGCCGCCGGATTGGGACTGGATCTTCATCATGGATACGATCGAGGGTCCGCACCGGACGATCGCCGAGGTCGCCGACGAACGCGGCGTCAATCCGGTCGAGCTGATGATCGACCTTGCCTTGGAGAAGGATTTCAAATTGTTCTTTCGCCAGACGATCGCCAACGAGCATCAGGACCAGGCGCTGGCGCTGGTGAAGCATCCGCGCTCGGTCGTGACCTTCTCCGACGCCGGCGCTCACGTGTCGCAGATCATGGACAATTCCTTGCAGACCCACATCTTCAGCCACTGGGTGCACCGGGAGCAGGCCTTCACTTTGGAGGAGGCCGTACGGCTGGTCACCTACGACACCGCGACCCATTGGGGTTTCCACGACCGAGGGCTGCTGCGCGAAGGCATGGCCGCCGACATCGTTGTCTTCGACCCCGAGACCATCGGCGGCCGCATGCCGGAGGTGGTAGCTGACTTGCCGGCCGGCGCCAAGCGCCTGAAGCAGACCGCCGACGGCACTCGGGCGACCATCGTCAACGGCGCCGTGCTGCTACGCGATAACATTCACTCCGGCGCCTTGCCCGGGAAACTGCTACGCGGGCCTTTGGCGCGGCATTGAGGCGGAAGGGATTGTCACAAGGCCGATGCTTCGGTGTCGACTTTTCCACTTCGAATTTGCACGCTGTGATCGAGGTTCAAGACAAAGATCCTGCCGTCGCCAATCTCGCCGGTATGCGCCGCATTACGCAATGTCGCGACCGCTTCCTGCGCCAACTCGCTTGAAACGGCAAACTCGATTTTTGTCTTCGGCATGAAACCCACGTCGTACTCCGCACCTCTGTAGAACTCCAGATGTTCTTCATGGGCGCCGTATCGGCGGGCCTCGACAACGGTCAAAGAATCGATGCCGTTCTTAGCCAGCGCCTCTCGCACCGTCTCCAGCGTGTGCGATTGTATGATCGCTATTACATACTTCATGCGTTTACCTCATCCACCGTGAAGAAAAGTCCTTCGCTATGCTCAGTGTACTTTTCTTCAGTTCTAATAATGCGTTAGCGCATCTTGGGGCGGCCCGGCGGTCTGATTTGGCATTAATTCACCGGCAAAAAGTACACTGAGGCGGAGCCGAAGGACTTTTTACCGATCATTTACCTCAGGCCTTTGTATGGATCGGTTTCTCGCGACGCCTTACATTTCGTAGCCGCGTTCGCCATGCAGGCGAACGTCCAACCCTTCCAATTCGATGCGCCGTTCGACCCGTAATCCTATGGTTGCATCGATCGCCTTTAAGATGACAAAGGATACAATGCCGCAATAGACCACGGTGGCGATGACACCGTAGGCTTGCGGAAGCAGCTGCATGACATTGCCTTCAATCATCCCCGGTGTCCCGCCGATCGCTTCAACCGCGAAAACACCGGTCAGCAAGGCACCCACAATTCCGCCAACCCCATGGACGCCAAAGGCGTCGAGGGAATCGTCATAGCCACCCCACCGCTTGAGCGTAACGGCGCCCCAATAACACGCCACACCGGCACAAAGGCCAATCGCCAACGCGCCGATGGGACCAACGAATCCGGACGCCGGCGTAATCGCCACCAATCCACCGATCGCGCCTGAAATAATCCCCAAGCCGCTTACTTGACGGCGCACGACCCATTCGACAAATGCCCACGACAGCGCCGCGGCCGCGGCCGCGATTTGGGTCACCGCCATTGCCATGCCGGCGGCGCCGTCCGCAGCCAACGCGGATCCCGCATTGAAACCGAACCATCCGACCCACAGAAGCGAGGCGCCAACGAAACTCAAAACCAGGCTATGTGGCGCCAAGTACTCCTTGCCAAAACCGATACGGGGCCCAATGACGAAAGCCGCAACGAGTCCGGCGACGCCGGCGTTAATGTGGACAACCGTGCCGCCGGCAAAATCGAGAATGCCAAGATCGCCGAGGAATCCACCGCCCCATACCCAATGGCATATGGGCGCATAGACAAAAATGATCCAACAGCCGGCAAATAGAAGCAGCGCCGAAAACTTCATCCGACCAACGAACGCGCCGCAGATCAAAGCCGGCGAGATGATCGCGAACGTCATCTGAAACGTCATGAACACGCTTTCCGGAATAGTGCCGGTCATGCTGTCCTTTTCCATTCCGATCAAGAATAGCCGATCAAAGCCGCCAATAAGCGCGTTGCCTTGGCTGAACGCCAGCGTGTAGCCCACAAACATCCAAATAATGGTCGCGAGACAACAAACAACAAAGCTTTGAATGACCATCGACAGCGCATTCTTGCGCCTTACCATGCCGCTATAGAAAAGCATCAGCCCGGGAATCGTCATCATCAAAACAAGCGCCGTCGCCACCATCATCCAGGCGGTGTCGGCGCCGTTGAGTTCGACCGCCGGCTGTTCCGCGGCGGCCGGCGTGGCCGCCAAGGTCACTGTCAAAACTATTCCCAATATCGACAAAAGATGGACATACGCGCCCGCAAGAAACGAGCCTTGGAACGGCGACCTGATAGGAAGGCGGCGACTACGTGCCATACGCATCTCCTTTTCGCACAATTGGACGAAATAGAATCGCGGGCAATGACTATCGCTTACGCCCGGATCGTATGATATTGATTTTGATTTAGTCAATGGCAATAAATATAGTACGATTGTCTATTGATCTGATTTGGGATTGTTTGTTCGGATTCTTAGTCCCTCTCGCTAATCTGTTTCTGTATTGAGAGCGGATGGATCAATTATTCAACGGATGGTCTCTGACACGCCGAGGGCACGTTCAGGAGGCAGCAGGTGACGGAAAGCGCGCCGAGGAGAACACTGGCCGACATGGATCTGCTGGGTTCGACCGGCGATGCACCAAGGCAGGCCATCGAAGAGCAGTGCAAATGGCGGCGCTATCGTGCCGGCGAAAGGCTATTTTCACGCGGCAGCATGGCCGACGACGTGTTTTTCATCGTTGACGGGAAAGTCCGAATAATCGGGCTCGCCGACTCGGGCCAGGAAATCACCCTGGCTAATGCCGGATCCGGCGATACGGTGGGCGAAATGGCCGCGATCGACGGCTTGCCGCGATCCGCAAGCGTGGAGGCGACGGCGGACTCACTCGTCGCGGTCCTCGGCGCGGAGCCGTTCATCGATCTGCTCGAAAACCATGGCCGCATCAGCCTCTATTTGCTTCGACGCCTGTCCGCGATGGTCAGAATCGGCGACGACCGGGTGCTGGAATTAAGCGTACTGGAGGCCAAACAACGGATTTGTGCCGAGCTGCTTAGGCTAGCGCAACCGGATAATGCCGCCGAAGATCTGTGGGTCATTCAGCCGCTGCCGCCGCTCAGGCACATAGCCGGCGCCGCGGCCACGACCCGTGAGGTTGTCGCCAATACGCTGAACCAGCTCTATCCGCGAAAGCTCGCAGTCCGAAAAGGCGACAATCTATTTATTCTCGACCGCGCCGCCTTGGAGACGTTTGCCCAGGCCACGGCGGCAGGCGGTTAAGCGATCCCAGCAAAGACGTCATCTAAGGTCGCCCGACACGCCCGTTCCATCATCGACAACTCATTTGGGGATGCCGGCCGAAATTTGTCTTACAGTCCTGTGAGGTGACGGCCGTATAACGGTCTTTATGGAGAACTCGGATTGAGTTGTCGTAATCTTGCCTCCCCTCGATCATGATCTGAAACTCTTTGCTCGAACAAAAGATTGATTCTCGACCCGCGCAAGCGATAGAATTTCATACAAGGAAGGTAGTATGGCACGAAAAAATACGCAACGACGGCTTGCAGCGATCGTTTCGGTCGATGTTGTAGGATTCTCTCGCATGATGGAGGCCGATGAAGAGGGAACGCTCGCATCGCTGAAAGCGCATCTTCACGAACTTGCCGAACCGCTTATCGGGGCCTACGGCGGGCGCATCGTGAAACGAACCGGCGACGGCCTGCTGCTTGAGTTTACAAGCGTTGTTGAGGCGGTCCGGTATTCTGTCGATGTTCAGACGGAAATGGCCGCCCGTAACGCTGCGATTGATGAGACGAACCGTATAGAGTTTCGCATTGGCGTCAATCTAGGCGATGTAATCACGGATTCCAACGGCGACATTTTTGGCAACGGCGTCAATATCGCTGCACGACTTCAAAGCATTGCTGAAGCAGGAGGAGTATGCATATCACAAGCCGTAGCGGAAGAGATCCGCCAAAAAGTTGAAGTCGAGCTCGATGATCTTGGGGAAAAATCTTTGAAGAACATCAAGTTTCCAGTTCATGCCTATCGTGTGAAGCCGAATCCGACCCGGAAAAGAAACATTGCAGCGCAATCAGAAAAACTTCCGACTATAGGTTTACGATCCTCCACGCTCACTACAATTGAGAGCAAAAGCGATGAATCAAACAGTATTCTGGACGTTTTAAAAAATTCAAAGCAGCTTACGTTTATTGGGCAAGGAGAATTCTGGGTAACAGGTGATTATGATACTTGTAAGGAGATTCTGGATCATCCTGCTTTCAGAAGACCGCACTGGTCCCTTTCAAATGAAGACGCTGGCCAAAAAAGAAGCGGCGTGAAGCAAGAACAGATTCAAGAATTTTCGGAATGGCCCATATTCGACGCGGATCAAACTCGATCTTCGACGAAATATCTGGCGGTCAGACTACTCCTGAATCTTAATTATTCAGCGCTTCGAGATTATTTTTCGAGCATATCAAGACACTTTATAAACACGGTAAGATCAAGGGAAGAATTTGATCTATTTGAAGAATATTGCAGCAATATTACTATTGCTTTTTCTGCACATATATTCGGTATTCCGAAAAAGGATATGAAAATTTTATTTGATTACTCTATGGACATCAACAAAACGATCGGATCAATTCAGACTTCAAACGAAGATATAATCAATTCTACCTTCGCTTACAAGAAATTGAATCAGTACATTCTAGATGAATTGCACCGAATAAAAGCTGGAATGATGGGTGCAAGTATATTGTCCGCTGAAAATGAATACGGAATAGAGCCTGTTGTTAGAACTCTTTCGATGCTCGTATTTGGTGCTAATACCACTACTCCAATGATGATCTCAAACTTGGCGTGTTTTTTGGGAGAAAGTGAAGAAAATATTTATATTGCTGAGAAAGCAACGTCTTCTGATATTAATAGAGAAATGTTTATACATGAACTTCTGCGGCTTTACTCCCCGACGTTAGCCATTCCACGAATTGCAATTGAAGATACAACTGTAAGCGGCCAGGATATTAAAAAAGACCTAGGCGTGTACTGCTCAATATGGGCGGCGAATCGGGATTCGAAAATTTTTCCTAACCCTGAGAGATTCATGCCATCTAGAGTTGGTGCCAAACGAAATCTTTCGTTTGGATCAAAAGGACATAAATGCATCGGACAGCGGCTGGACTTCCTAGAGCTCACCATATGTATGCGTGACTTAGTGCAGCTATTTTACGAACGTCGACTCTCAGGTTGTGATATGTCATACTTGGACACATCAATCAATACGCACGGGTTTCGTAGCCTCACAATGGTTAAACGTGATCAGACACTCGAACCGAGCGGAGGGGTGACAGAATAATGAATCGCTTTCAAACTACAGTGGCTGCTATAACTGTCATAATATTACTGGCAATTGGGGGATGGGTTCTATTCAAACCAGATGACGAAAAAAGTGTCACTATTGCTCAACCGGTCGAATTTTTTCTCTATATGCCGCTTTATTTTGCAAAAGATGAGGGTTACTTTGAAAGGAGCGGAATAACTGTAGATTTCCTCAATACCGGCGGCGATGATAAATCTTTTGCTGCAGTCGTTTCGGGTGCGGCTCAATTCGGAGTCGGGGACCCGTCTTTCACGGCAATTGCTGCACAGGAAGGGAAGAGGGGATTTGTGGTTGGCGGGATTGTGAATGGAGTGCCTTTTTGGGGTGTTGCTAAAGATCCATCTGTACCGGTCATTACTCGGCCTGAGCAACTAGATGGATATCGGGTGGCGACATTTCCAAGCCCTTCGACTGCATACGTTCTCCAAGAAGCTATGTTCAAGTCTGGTGGCATAGAGCCGAATATCCAAGAAGCGGCATTTGGCGGGCTTTTACCTCTCCTAGAGGCCCGGACCGTGGACATTGCGCTGGAACTTGAACCCAACGTCTCAACCGCTGTCAATTCGGGCGCTCGCGTTGTTTATGGAATGCCTCAAATATATGGTGACTTTGCTATCACCGGAATTACCGTCACTGAGGAATACTTCAACGACAACGGTGAGATGATAAGAAAACTTCTCACGGCGCTGAATTCTGCAATGGAAGATATGCACGCAGACGCGGGCAGGCTGAAACAGTATGCTATTCGCCGGTTCCCCAATCTCGAACCAACTGTCGTCGAAAAGGCTATCGACCGCTTGCTTGCAACGGAAACGCTGCCGAGAAGCACTTCTGTGACAGATGCGGCGTGGCGTAAAGCATTGGAACTTCGTGAACAGGTCGGGCAACTCAGTGATGTTGAAATCTCGATGAGCTTGCTAAAGCAACCACTCAACCCTTAACTGCATTGGCTATTTGTTGCTGGGCGCGGCCTAGCGCACGAGGAATACGTGATGTCTACGCAAGAACCTACTGTTACGGTGTATAGAGGTTCAGACGCATTTATGTATCTGCCTCTCTACATCGCGATGCACCATCGGATATTTGATCAAGATCCAGGCCGGTTGAACGTTACGATGACTACCTCAAAAGCACGAGGCGATGAAGAGTGCTTACGTGACATGTCTAATAAGTTTGACGGAGATGGGAGTGACATCCCGATCGCGGTTTGTGATCCGATGGCAATTTTTGAGATGCCTGATAAAGAAAGATTTGTTGTTGTCGGAACGCTCATAAAACAGCCAACGTTTTGGCTCATAAAACGAAAAGGTGTTGATCAAATCAGTGACCTCATTTGCCTAGATCCGGAATACTCAACTGGACACTACCTTGGGCGCAAATATGCTGGTGAGATTGGCGCAAAACCGCGGTTTAGAAGTTTTGGCACTGAAATCGACCTATTTATTGCGGAGACTGCCAATAATCCAAAAAAACCGATTGCCGTGCTCAGCGCCGACGCATTAGGAATTGCGAGGGCATTAACTTCCAATAATGATCTTCGTATCGAGATTGATTTTCAGGATCACGCAGAATATCAACACTTTATGACAGCCAGCTTTGTTACTTTGCGCGAGTGTGCTGAAAGACATTCCGCAAAAATCAGCCATTTTTTACATGGAATTCAACGAGCGATTAGTGTATTTGCGCACGCTCCCTCTTTGGCGGAGAATATGTGTAGAGAACTGTCTTCTGGTGAGGTGTTTTCACTGCAGATGCGAATTGATCCTACGTATACAGATGCGGAGAGCTTGTCGAAAAAGGAAGCGAAAAAGCTCGTTTCTATGATTAGCATTCCGGGTAAGCTCCTTTCGATAGATATGACGACAACGATTGACGACTGGCGGGCCGCCGTAACTGTAAAAGCCGCGATTGAACAGCGTTCAGAGAACGATCGACGAGAGTGGCTCAATAAATTTGAGAGTTATGTTCATAATGGTTGTTCAACAATTGCCAATCGGCTCTATATGGAAGACCCGCTGACTTTTACTGCATATCGTAATGCTTGGCATGAGATCGACCCCACAGCAAAAAAAAGAGAGATGATCGGCAACTTTGTCCTTGGACTGTGGATGGTAATTTTTCTGATTCTCGCTGCGAATCTTGTGGCAATAGCCACTGGGTATTCAACGCTTGATCTATTAGAATTCTTACCTACTGGTCATATTATCTTCCCTTTGGGGTTAATAGGGTTTGTGGTGTTTTCGGTGATCTGCGCGGTTTATTCACGGTCAGCAAAACCATTGAGAATCAGGTTTCTTAAAAACTTTAATGCATGGTTTAGAGCTCACCCTGCGGACGGAATTGCGATTATTTCGGCAATCGTTGTGATCTCTTTTGGAGCAGCTTTTACATACTACGGATTGAATTTAAACGCGTGGATTGCGGCAGCTGTTCTTGGCTTCATTCCTATTGCCCGAGGAATTTACGCCAGGAACCGGCGATGGCGGAGAAAGTAGAGTTGCCGGAAGTTGATGGTCACACTGCCCGAGCGCCTGGCGATGCAGCGACGGGGTGCCGTGTTGTTGGTTGCCGATTGGACAGCAGTGGATATTTGCTTGAAGGGAAGGTTTATCGAGAGGTCCTGAAGAATATTGAGTTTTGTATTGATCGTGGTGAAATCGTTACGGTGATAGGTGCAAGTGGCTCGGGCAAGACGACGTTGGCGCAAGCATTGATCGGAATTTCGGATATTATCGATGGATCGATCGAACATTCCGTGGCAGATGATTCTGCTCTGCCACGTATAAGCTATCTGAGCCAAGGAGCCCAACTTCTTGAGTTCAGAACAGGAACTGAGAATTTGCTCTTTGGGATCGAGTTACACGACGAGCTTCAGTCTATTGACTTGGTCCGCGCAGAGAGACTGCTATGCGAACTCCGTCTAGAGGCCGATGCGTTGAAGTTTCCAAACGAGATGTCGGGTGGTATGCGTCAACGGATTGTATTTGGGAGAACAATAATCGTTCGATGCGACATCTTGGTTTTAGATGAGCCATTCTCTCATGTCGACATCGAGTCAAGAATCAGGATGGAAACCTTACTTCGGAATGACGTTCGCGAGGCCGGTACTGGCACTTTTCTAGTCACGCACGATTTAGACAGCGCGGCTGCCGTTAGCGATCACGTTTTGGTACTTGGTGGGGAGCCAAGCACAATTGTGGATACTTGGTCCCGACGGGATTGGTGGGCCAAAGACCTGACGCCTAGACAGGTTCGGGAGTCTGACGGGTTTGCAGAGGTGGTCGCAACTTATTATCAAGCGCTGAGTAAGGGTGTTTGAAGGAATAGAATATTGTTATGCTCGATAAAATTCGAAGAATGATTTGGATCACGTTACCTGCGCTAGTTTTCGTTCTTGCGTGGGAAATTTGGCACTCTATCGAGCCAAGCCTAGCGTTTTTTTTCGGTTCCCCGTCCGGTATTGTTACCGCACTGTTCCGAGGAATGTTGGAGGAGCGTTGGATTTATCATTTTTTGATTACTGCCTCAGAGACCGTACTCGGGTTTATCATTGGGATCTCGGTTGGTGGCGTAATTGGCTTTTCATTACTCTCGTTTAGATACGGAGAAGATCTATTTCGAGGCTACATTCTCACACTTGGATCTGTTCCAATATTTGCGCTTGGTCCGATGATGATTATTTGGTTTGGACCTGAGTTCGGTATGAAGGTTGCGCTCGCGGCCCTTTCGACAGTATTTGTTGCTGCGTCGATCTGCTACACGGGAGGGAGGAAAACGGAATCGGAGTTTGCCGATATTCTGCATACGGCGCGTGTCTCTAAGGGAAAGTCGCTCCGCCTGCTTGTTATTCCTAATGCGTTCAACTCTATCATGGCATCATTCCGAATGTGTATCGGGCTTGCACTCTTAGGAGCATTTATTGGAGAGTTCATTGCATCTGACCGGGGGTTGGGCCGTTTGATTATTATGCATGGCAGTCTATACCAAACAAACTTTGTACTCGCAGCTGTCATACTACTCGTAATATTATCAATCGTACTTGACCATATTATGAGACTTGTCGAGAGCAGGCGTCACCGTATTCTGAATTATTTGTTTGTCCCGATTCAGGCTCGGAATGCAGCTTGAGTACTGTTGGCGGTGTTTGAGCTTTCAGTTCGAATTCTTGATCCCTCTCGCTAGTTCATCTCTGTATTGAGAGCGGTTGGATCAATTATTCAACGGATGGTCTCTGACCCGCCGAGAGCACGCTCAGGAGGCGGCAAGTGACGGAAAGCGCGCCGAAGAGAACACTGGCCGACATGGATCTGTTGGGTTCGATCGGTGATGCGCCTAGGAAAGCCATCGAAGAGAAATGCAAATGGCGGCGCTATCGTGCCGGCGAAAGGCTGTTTTCCCGCGGCAGCATGGCCGACGACGTGATTTTCATCGTTGATGGCAACGTCCGGATAGTCGGTCTCGCCGACTCGGGCCAGGAGATCACCTTGGCTGATGCCGGCAACGGCGATACGGTGGGCGAAATGGCCGCGATCGACGGCTTGCCACGTTCGGCAAGCGTGGAGGCGACGGCGGATTCACTCGTCGCGGTCCTCGGCGCGAAGCCGTTCATCGATCTGCTAGAAGACCATGGCCGCATCAGCCTTTATTTGCTGCGACGCTTGTCCGCGATGGTCAGAATTGGCGACGACCGCGTGCTGGAATTAAGCGTGCTGGAAGCCAAACAACGGATTTGTGCCGAGCTGCTTAGGCTAGCGCAACCGGATAATGCCGCCGAAGATCTGTGGGTCATTCAGCCGCTGCCGCCGCTCAGGCACATAGCCGGCGCCGCGGCCACGACCCGTGAGGTTGTCGCCAATACGCTGAACCAGCTCTATCCGCGAAAGCTCGCAGTCCGAAAAGGCGACAATCTATTTATTCTCGACCGCGCCGCCTTGGAGCGATTTTCTCAGACATCGGTGTAGCAGCCAGGCCCCGCATCGGCATCACCTTAACGCGAGAAGCGCTTTACAATCCTTGCCGCAACCACCTTTAATAGCTGCCTAGCTAACTCTCGATCATGTATCTAGTGCTCGGCCGATCATTATGGCAGCTTGTGAAATGACTGATACAAAGCTACCGATCAAAGCAAACGCTCATATATTGGGCCGGGTTTTGATTGTAGCGCTGTTTCTGGCCGTCCAGTTCTACGTCGGCCTGCACCAAGCCAAATATCTCTTCCCCGAGCACGAACACGCTGGCGAAATCTGCGACATCTACCTGTTGAGTTCGGAATCCGAGGCGCTGGCCGGATCGGCTTCGGCCGCCTGGCTTTGCCTGTCGTCCGACCACTGGGCTTTTCCTGCAGAGCATGTTGTCACGCACGCCCGGCATGCCCCCGTCGACGGACGCATTCGGGCACCTCCTGCCGTCATCTCCTGACTTATCACTGAAATCGCGTCGGCCGGGTTCGCTGCGGCCGAAACTTTAGACACCTAATGTCCAGGAGACTGACATGTTTGTGCGCGCAATCGGCGCGGCTGCGGTAGCAGCTGCACACGTTTGGCTTCCCTCGACCGTTTTGGCCGCCGAACCCAATATCGATACCATACGACAAGAAATCCAAGACTTGAAAAAGCTTTATGAAAGCCGGATCAACGCCTTGGAAGAACAGTTGAAAAGCCTGCAGAATAAGGAGGCTGACCGATCCACAAAGGCAGCCGCCGCCGCGCCGGCGGCGTCGGGCCGCATCATACACGGCAATGAATTCAATCCAGCCATCGGTGTCATATTGAATGGCAAATACACCAGCTTTTCCGCCGATGATTCCGAGATTGCCGGTTTCGCCGTCGGCGAGGAAGGCGAGCGTGGCCGCGAAGGGCTCGGCATCGACGAATCGGAAATAAACTTTTCGGCCAACGCCGACGACAAATTCTACGGTCACGTCACCACCGCAATCGTTCGCGAGGATGGCGAAGACAAGGTCGAGTTGGAGGAGGCCTTTGTGCAAACGTTGCCCGGTGCGGCCATCGTCGACGGCCTAAGCCTGAAGGCCGGGCGCGCGTTCTGGACCTTGGGTTACTTGAACGAGCGCCACAGCCACGAGGACGATTTCACCGATCGGCCCTTGCCTAATCGCGTGTTTTTGAATGGCTCCTACAACGACGACGGTGTTCAGGCGTCTTTGGTCCTGCCAACCGATCTCTTCATGGAAATCGGTGGCGGCATCTTCCGGGGCGACGATTATCCGTTCGGCAACGGCGGCGGCAATGGTGTCGAAGCCTGGTCGGCCTATGCCCGCGTCGGCGGCGACTTCGGCGCCGACCATGCCTGGCAACTGGGAGGCTCCTTCCTATCCGGCGATTCCGACGGCCGTGAAAGCAACGAAGGCGACGTCGAGTTTATCGGCGACACGAACCTATTCATCACGGATTTTCGCTATGTTTGGGCGCCCACAGGCAACCCCCGCCAACAGGAGCTAACCTTGCAAGGCGAGTATTTCTGGCGCCTAGAGGACGGCACCTACGAGGATAGCGACGCCGGTACCGGTGCCGTTGACTATGACGAGGATGACAGCGGCTGGTACCTGCAAGCGGTGTACAAGTTCTTGCCGCAATGGCGCATCGGCACCCGCTATAGCCGGCTTTCGCCCGCCAACGCTCCCAATGGCTTAAACGGCAGTGCGCTGGACGCCGACGGTCAGACTCCGCAATCGTGGTCGGTCATGGCCGATTGGACCAACAGCGAATTCAGCCGGCTTCGGATCCAGTACAGCCACCAAGAGCTGAGCGACGACGAAGACGACCAACTGATTGTGCAATACATCCTCAGCATCGGCGCCCATGGCGCCCATCAATTTTAGGTGGCCGGCATGCTACGCTTAGCCGTGCTTTTGTCGGCCGCCATGTGGAGTCTGTCATGGACGCCGGCCGCAGCCAAAATTCAGGTCTTCGCCTGCGAACCGGAATGGGCGTCCCTCGCCCAAGAAATCGGTGGAGATCGGGTGAAAACGACCACCGCCACTCACGCCGGCCAGGACGCCCATTATGTCCGTGCCCGGCCGAGTCTGATCGCCGCCGTACGACGCTCGGACCTGGTCTTCTGTTCCGGCGCCGACTTGGAAGTCGGATGGTTGCCGGTCCTGTTGCGGAAAGCGGGAAAACAGACTGTCCAACCCGGTCAGGCCGGACATTTGCTGGCCGCCAGCCATGTAACTCTTTTGGAAACGCCAGAAAAACTCGACCGCAGCCTTGGCGACGTCCATCCCCAAGGCAACCCGCATGTCCATTTGAACCCCCACAACATTACGACTCTGGCCACGGTGCTGGCCGACCGGTTGAGCGACCTGGATCCGCCGGGCAGTGCGCAATATGAACGCAACGCCGGTCGGTTTCTCGCAGATTGGCGCGATGCCGTCGCGCAATGGGACCAGAGGGCCAAGGCGCTCCGAAACATGCCGATTGTGGTTCACCACAAGGCCTGGACGTATCTGGTCGACTGGCTTGCACTTGACCAAGTCGCGACATTGGAGCCGAAACCCGGGTTGCCGCCAACGACTTCCCATTTGACGTCGCTGTTGCAGCTAACCCGCACGCGCCCAATCAGGGCAATCCTACGCACGCCCTATGATCCCGACGACGCTGCCGAGTGGCTCGCGAATAAGACCGGCATTCCGTCTCTGCAACTCCCGTTCACGGTCGGCGGCGACGATCAGAGCGGGACTCTGTTTTTGCTGTTCGATCGGACGTTGACGCTTCTGGAGGAGGCCAAGAGTGACCGCTGACTATGTCGAAATCATGGGACCGGCGCTCGCCGTCGGCCTTCTAATCGCCCTGGTTCATGCACCGCTTGGCATCGAAGTTCTGCGGCGCGGCATTGTTTTCATTGATCTCGCCATTGCGCAAATCGCCGGGCTGTCGGCCGTGACCGTCAACACCGTCATCGACGAACCCTCCCGTGCCGTAATCCAGGGTGTGTCGCTCTTGTCAGCAATCGTCGCCGCTGGAATTTTCCGTTGGGTCGAACGCCGTTTGCCGGAAGAACAGGAAGCGATCATCGGCTGTTGCTTCGTGCTCGCGGCGTCCGCTGCGCTTTTGGTGCTGGCCAATCATCCCCATGGCGGCGAGGAAATGGAACATATCCTGTCGGGACAGATTCTGTTCGTCACATGGCAGGACGTGTTTGCCAATCTTCCTGTCTACGCCGCCGTGCTAGGTTTTTGGCTACTTTGGCCCGGTGCCCGCGATGGCTACTGGTTTTTCCTGCTGCTTGCCCTTGCCATTACGGCTTCCGTCCAGTTGGTCGGCGTCTTCGTCGTCTTCGCAAGCCTGGTTCTTCCGGCACTGGCCGTCAACCCGTGGCGTGAAGGCAAAACACGCCGAGCCTGGATTGTCGCCGCCGGTTCCGTTATTGCCGGAATCACTTTATCGGCACTGTTCGATCTGCCATCAGGTCCACTTTTAGTATTGGCGTTCGCTGTCTTTGCCATTGGCTTTCGTTCGTTCGTTTTCCGTCGCCAAAGCTAGAGCAAACTTCGACTGCACAGGGTCGGTGTACATTGGTGCCATGACCAGGCGCTCAGCTACAGGATCCGGCAAAGACGTCATCAAAGGTCGCCCGAACCGTTGCTTTGGCGTTTTGTAACCGGGTTTCGAGATCATCGAAGTCTGGCGAACCACACGCCCGCGTCAGGGCTGCCGCCAACGGCGGCTCGATCTTGCGCCCAAGGGCCGTGCCGCTGGCCACGGCCAGGAATGCCTCCACTTGCCCCAGGACTTGACGCGCCTCGATGAGCGCCCGGCTCCGCTCCTCTATGATTTCGCCGGCATCGACCAATGCCTTGACCCCTTCTTCGACGGCCAACGACCGCAATTCCGGATGTTTGATTTTGAACCAGGAGAGGACCCCATCCAATTGTTCGAGCCCGCCCGCACACCGCCTAACGTCCCAGACGCCACTTGTCTCGGCGGCGCAATACGCAGCGTGAAAATCGCGAGCCTTGGAAGACAAGGCCCGCCAGGCGCCGCCGCCGGCGAACAGGTCGTCGAGCGCCGCACCGAAGTCCGCGGTGACATCGTCGGCACCGCAAACCACCCGCATCCGGCAAAGACTGAGCAGCGCGCGCGGATCAGGCGCCGCCCGGCAATAGTCGAAAAACGGTTCGATTTCGGAAAGAATGGCGCGCCCAGTTCCATAGGGTGTCGCGTCAACATTCAGGGTCAACGCCTGACCTTCGGCATTGGCGGCCGCCAAATGCGTGAACAACCGGCGCGCCGTCTTCACGGCGGTGTCCGTAGCGTTGTGATGAAGAACCAGCAGATCAGCCGGCGCGCCGTGCGCCAGCCGCCGCTCGCCATAAGGCCCAAGCGCCACGAAAGCGAGACTGGGCGCATTTCCGTCGCCCTCTGACGAACCCCCTGCCAAGTGCGGGCCGGTTAGTGTTTGAATAACAGCGTCGGCGATGGCAGTCAGGGCGTGGCCGTTTTCAAGCCAGTTGATGCCGTGATCAACGACCTTGGACGCCACTCGAAACCGCAGCTCGTTCGCCCAAGCCGCAATCGTCTGGTAGCGGTTCTCCATACCGTCCGCGGCATTGCCCACGCGCGCGCAATCGGCGGCCAGGAAACGCGGATCCGACAGATGGTCCAGATCGGTTTCGCTCAAGAGCGCTTGAATTCGCTCCGGCCAGCGGCAGAGCTCACCGACCAGGGCCGGCGCCGTCGTGACGGCGCCGATCACGAAGTCAAAAGCTTGTTCTTGCGCATTGATGGTCGAAAGACAGCGCAATCCGGACTTCAGACTTTTAAGAAAATCGTCAAATCGCTCGAGCAGATAATCAGGCGTCGGCCCGCGCACCGCGACATCGATGATGCGCGGCGTCAGTTCGGCGATGACTTCTTGGGCGCGCGGATCGCGGATCGCTTGGTAGGCGCCGCTTTGCCATTTGAGAATGCGCTCGCCTGTGGCGGCGGGCTCTTCGAACCCGAGATCTCGCAGCTTTCCCACGACCTCATCGCCCGATCCCATGTCCAGAACGGGATCGCCAGGGCGTTGATCACCCAATGCCATGGCGGCCGAATAGGCCCCCTGCACGACGCCCAGATGATGCAGCACCGTGTCACGGAAGTCGCTCAATTCCTCATAGCCCATGAAATGCGCGACATGGCGCATGCCGGTTTCATCGTTGGGCAATGTCTGGGTCTGCTGATCGCTGATCATCTGCAGCCGATGTTCGAGTTGGCGCAGGAATTCATACGCCTCCGTCAGTTCATCCGCCGTCTTGTCTGACACAACGTTCGATTCGGCTAAGGTTGACAACGCGTCCAAGGTTCGTGCCGATCGGTGATATGCATCACGACCGCCATACACCAATTGATGCGATTGCGCGAAGAACTCGATCTCTCGAATGCCGCCGCGACCGACCTTGATGTTCTGGCCGAGAAAGTCGATGCCGGTGCTGCCACGGTGCTCGTTCATATGCTGTTTGATCTTGGCGATCTCCCGTTGTGCCCAAAAGTCGATCGCCGGCCGCCAAATAAACGGCTCGAGCTCGGCCATGAACTGCGCGCCGAGCCGCAGATCACCGATTGCCGGCCGCGCCTTGACCATCGCCGCCCGTTCCCACCCGGCGCCACGGGTTTCGTAATATTTCAAGGCACTCGCATAGGGGATGGCGACCGGTGTCGATCCCGGATCCGGCCGAAGCCTCAAATCAACGCGAAAGACGTAGCCGTCGGCGGTCATCTCCTGCAGGATCGACACCAAGTCGCGGGTCACGCGGATCATCAGCTGTTGCGCGGATCGGCGTCCGTGATAGGAAATCTTGGCCGGGTCATAGAGCACGATGAGATCGATATCCGACGAGTAGTTAAGCTCGCGGGCGCCGTATTTTCCCATCGCCAAGGCAAAGCAGCCGCACTCAAATTCCGGGAAGTAGTCGTCGACCAGCGCGATCTCGCCTTTGCCCTCGGCCGCCAGCAACAGATGGGAAAGCGTCGCGGAAGTGGCGACATCGGCGAAATCGCTCAACGATTGCGTCACCCGTTCGAGCGACCAGAGGCCGGTGATGTCGGCCAGCGCCACCAGCAAGGCAACGCGTTTGCGCGCCACACGAAGGCCGCGCATCACAATGGCGCGGTCCGGCTCACGATGCAGGTTATCCTTCACCTCATCAATGACGGCACTCAATCCGGTGTCCGGCCCTTGCTCGAGCAGCAGGTCAAGGAATGCCGGATCGGACAACACGCATTGCGACAAAAACGGGCTGTTGGAGAATACCGCCTTCAATACTTGCTCGACGCCGGACTCCGACAGCGCTGTGGTGAGGCGGTCCTTGACCGCGTCGTCAGCGATGTCGACGATCCGGCCTTCCAATTCCTGAAATCGCTGGTCGGCCTGCTCGGCGTCGCCGACGATCGGCAGACCAATCAACGGGCCGTGAAATATCGCCGTGAACGGGTTTCGCGCATCTCGCCGCAATTGCTTGCTCATTGCCGCCTCGTTTCGGCTGGGCTGAGAGACAATAGAACAATTTTCGGCAAGTCAGTTGGGATTCTTTGGGCCGGCCCGACACGGACTGCCCCAGGTAAGATCTTTACGTAAAGTGTGGGCGGGCATTATCCGATATCGGATCTGTGAATTTGGAACAGCCATTTTTTAACGATTTCGGGCATGCTTGACACACCTCGCCATTCCCCGACAGTGGCTAGAGCAGTTCTCGACCATACGGGATCGTTTGATGGGTGCAAATCGGCTTTTCGAGCAGGCGCGGTGCGCAGCGCGATGTGGGACATCGGGCAAGCATCGCAACGCACCCGAAAAGTCGATTTGCCCCACCGAAGGCCGGGTTCTTTTGCACCGTGGCGGCGTCGCGCGTCTTATCCGATGTCCCACATCGCATGGCGACGCGCTCCTGGCCACGACGCAAAATATTCCCGGTCAAACGGTCCCGTATGATCGAGAACTGCTCTAGCATGTCCGAAACGCTGACGCTCCGCACGGCCTATCGATTTTTCGTGCCGCTGATTTTCATGACCGAACTCAACATGATTTCGAAGTCGGTCATCAACGCCGTGCTGGCCCGTACGCCGGATCAGAACGTCACCTTGGCCGCCTTCCACATTGCGTTCACGCTCTATTTCGCGCTTTCCAGCAGCACCGAAGTCTGCGTAATTCTGTCGCTCTCCTATTTGAAGACACGACGCGCGCTCGGGCACCTGCTGCGATTCATGGCGTTGATCGTGGCGCTGCCATGGCTTGTGGCACAATTGATCGCCTTTACCGCATTTGGCGACTGGCTGTTCAACGGTCTGTTCGGCGTCAGCGACAGTGTCGTGGCACAGGCCAAGACGGCAACGTTTCTGCTTTCGTTGAGCGCGCCGATCCTGGTTGCCCGGGCGATCTGTTTCGGCCTGATCCTGTCGCACAAACGGACGGTTTTGATCGCCTATGCGAACGTGGTGCGGCTTGCCTCGCTCGCCGGCTCGCTGGTTGTGCTGCCAGTCTATTTCGACGGTGCCGCGGTCGGCGCGGCGGCATTGGTTACCTGCATGGCGGCGGAAACCGTGGTGGTCCTGGTGTTCGCGCGCCGTTTCTTTTCTGGCCTGCCGTCGGGCACCGAGGCCGCTGCCGAGGCGCCGCCGCGCCTGCGCCAACAATGGCGGTTTTCGTGGCCGCTCATCCTGAATACCACCGCCGAAATGGGCGTGGTTACCGCGATCAGCATCTTTCTCGGCTTGCTGGCCGACCCGGACTTGGCGCTCGCGGCCTTCAACATCGTCTACGGGCTGGTCAGCCTGTTGATGAGCCCGATGCGCAACCTGCTGCAAACCGCTCAGACCTTGGCGCGCACCGTCGCCGATCGCCGGCCGATGATCCTTTTCACGCTGCATCTGATTGGTTTCTTCGGATCGGTCGGGGCTCTGCTGTTCCACACGCCGCTGGAAAGTGTGATACTCGCCGACCTCATGGGCCTCAAACCAGCGCTCCAGAATTACTGCGCACCGGCGCTCAAATTCGCCTTCCTGATGTCCGCGGCCTGGGCGTTCTCGGCGCTATGTCGTGGCTTGCTGGCCGGCGGGCGCAACACCACGATGATGGCGGCGACCGGTGCCGCCCGTGTTGGCGTCGCCGCGGCGATTGCCGCCGCGACCCTGATCGTGCCAACTGCCAACGGCGCGGTGATCGGCTTGATCGGTTGGATGGCCGGCTACACGGCGGAAGCGGTCGTCTTGGCCTTGGTGCTGAAAAAATTGACCGCCGCGACCGCCGGGTGTGCTAAGCAGAGCCGGACGAATGCGAAAGGAAATCCGACGTGGCGAGCGCGCTGAAAGTCGATTTTATGGGCATCGGCGCACCAAAATGCGGCAGCACGTGGCTGTTCTATGCTTTGGGACAACATCCTAAGATCTGCCTATCGGAACCGAAGGAGATCAGATATTTCAACCGCGAGGATTTCAGGCAGCCCTACATCCCCGGACGGGACCGTCTGCCGATAATCAATCCATACCATTCAAACGATTTTTCCTGGTATGCGAAACATTACAAGCATTGTCCCGACAGTATGATAAAGGGCGAGTTCTCCCCACAGTACATGTATGACGAAGAAGCGCCGCCCCTCATTCATCGGCATTTCCCGGATGTGAAGCTGATAGTCTGCCTGAGAAGGCCGATCGATAAGCTGCACTCGGCGTTTTACGCGCGAACGCTTTATGCCGGCTTAGACAATTTTGCATCATTCGAAGAGGCGATCGACAAAGATCCGCGATACTTAGCTAGAGCGTTCTATGCGAAGCATCTGCGACGGTACATCAGCCTTTTCGGAAAGCATCAAATCAAAGTTGTTTTGCTGGAAGATATTGTTGACCAACCTGAACAAACCATTCGAGATACGTTTGAATTCTTGGGCCTTGAGGCCGGTATCGACCTCGACTTAGCCAAGATCCCGAAAAACAGCGCAAAGAAACGCCGTTTCATCTCGCCGGAACCGATGATGCGGTGGTTCTCGAACTTTCTGGTCGAACAGGGTCAAGCCGCATTGCTGCGTAAGATTAGAAATCTCGGGCTGAAGAAATTGCTGCTTAGCGTTAGCACGGCTGAGTCGTCGCGAGAGCCGATGAGCCTCGAAACGCAGGACAGAATTAGGCCGCTGTTCCATGACGACATAAGCGAATTGGAAGTCATGCTGGATCGCGACCTTACCGCTTGGCGATGAGGACGGCCGACCGCTCCACTAACCTTCAAGGCGCATTGAGCCAGTCCTCGGGGCTACCGATATCCGGCCGAAAATAGACGACCATGCGGCCGTCCGGGCCGGCCTTGGCAGCTTTCGACCATGGGGCGACGCCGTGCAAGGCGAGCCGGTGAACCAAATAGGCCTCGCCCGGCCCTGCGGCGATTTCCACGCGGCGGCAGCGCTGGAAAATTTTCCGACGTGCGGCATGATAAATGTCTGTGACGTCAAGCGAAGCCCATTCATCGGGCGGCAGCCCGGCGAAGCAGGCGCGAAAGGTCTGGCGAATAATCTCATGCGAGCCCTCCCAGACCACGAAGGGCGCGGCAACGGCCGCGGCCTCGACCATCGGAACGCCGAGCAAGAAGCCATGATGTTCGCGTAAGCGCCGCCGCCGCTCCGACCCCTCGGCAAGCAGGCCGTCCAAATGCGCGGCGTCACGGTCGCGGCGATAGCGAAAGCCAGCCTCGGATTCCGACGCCATTTGTCGCGGATAGCCGGGATAGCAAACCGAGACTTGCCCGCGGTCAAAAGCAATCGCTTCCTGCCCCAGAGTCCGGCGGATGAAGTCGACCGCCTGTCCGCAGATCTTCGGACCCCCTTCCACGGCACCGTCGGCGTCGTTCGGCAGGACGTTGACACCGGCGAACCAGGTACCGTGACAGCGGCGCCAGGCGGCGTTCTCCGGCGCGGCGACGGCCGCGCGAGCGGCCGGCAAGGTCCGGCTGACCCAGCCGGCCAGCGCCGGGTCATGGCCAAAACCGCACCAGCCTTTGCTGAAAAACGACCGTTCCATCGGTGACCTTCTTATTCGGTGATCCCAGCGTCTCACGTTGCGAACAGCCAGTGTCCCATGGCAAGATTTCTGGGCGCGACGAACACTTGGCAAGCTCCAATAAGCATAAAGAGGCCAATATGGACGACTATTTCAACCTCGGTTCTTATTCCCGTGACGTGACAACCACGTCGGTCGACGCCCAGCGCTGGTTCGATCGCGGCCTGGTTTGGTGTTACGGCTTCAACCACGAGGAGGCCATCACCTGCTTTGAGAAGGCGCTTGAGCATGACCCCGACTGCGCCATGGCCCATTGGGGCATCGCCTATGCGGCCGGGCCAAACTACAACAAGCAATGGGCCGATTTCGATGACGAGGAAAAGCGCACCGCACTCGCCCAGGCGCAGGCCGCCAATGGAGCGGCCCTGAAACTGGCGGCCGGCGCCACACCGATCGAACGCGCGCTGATCGAGGCGTTGGCGCGCCGCCATCCCGATAACCCCGCCATCGAAGATTGCGGGCCATGGATCGATGCCTATGCCGAGGCCATGCGCGCCGTGTATAAGGCTCATCCCGGCGACCTTGATGTCTGTACCCTGTTCGCCGAAGCGCTGATGAACCGGACACCGTGGCAGCTCTGGGACCTGCCGACCGGCGCGCCCGCCGATGGCGCCGATACGCTGGAGGCCATGGCGGCCATGGAATCCACCTTAAGGGATCAGGACGCCGCCTACCAACATCCAGGCTTGCTGCATATGTATGTCCATCTCATGGAAATGTCGCCACATCCCGAAAATGCGCTCAAGGCGGGCGACGTCCTAAAGGACCTGGTCCCGGATGCCGGGCATCTCGTCCATATGGCAACCCATATCGACGTGCTTTGCGGCCATTATGAAAACGTTGTGGCGCGAAACCACGCCGCGGTGCTGGTCGACAGAAAATACCTCGACCATGCCGGCGCGATGAACTTCTATACGCTCTACCGTTCCCACAATCTGCATTTCAAGATCTATGGCGCGATGTTCTTGGGCCAACCGAAACCGGCGCTGGACGCCGCGGAAGAGCTGATGGCCACGACCAGCCGTGAAGTCCTCGAGGCCGGCATGGCCGACTGGCTCGAAGCCTTCGTGCCGATGAAGCAGCATGTGTTGATCCGGTTCGGCATGTGGGACGACATCCTGGCGCAAGATCTGCCGGACGATCCGGTGCTCTACAGCTTCACCACGGCAATGACGCACTACGCCCGCGCCGTGGCGCTGGCGGCGACCGGCAAAGTTGCCGAAGCAGAAGCCGAGCGCGAAGCCTTCGCTACCGCTCGGGCGGCTGTGCCCGAGACACGCATGCTGTTCAACAATACCGCCACCGACATCCTGAAAATTGCCCAGGAAATGGTCGACGGTGAGCTCGAGTACCGCCGCGGCAACCTTGACGCCGCGTTCGCCCATCTCCGGCACTCAGTGGAGCTCGACGACACGATGCCCTACGACGAGCCCTGGGGCTGGATGCAGCCGACCCGGCATGCGCTCGGCGCACTGTTGTTGGAACAGGGCCGGAGCGAGGAGGCGGAAACGGTCTATCGCGCTGATCTCGGCCTTGATGGCGTTTTGAGCAGAGCCTGCCAGCATCCCGACAACGTTTGGAGCCTGCACGGGTTACACGAATGCCTGAAACGCCGAGGCGAAACGATCGAGTCCGTTATGATCAAGCAACGCCTCGATCTGGCAATGGCCCGCGCCGACGTGCCGATTAAAGCGTCGTGCTATTGCCGAATGACCGAGGCTGCATAATATATGGTCTGTGTTCGATCGATCGGTGCAGGAGAAGTCCGTGGGTGTCGTTTTTGAATGGATCTGGATCTGTATCATGTTTCTCGCCACCGGTATTCTGCTGTTTGGGCACGGCGGACTGTTTGGGCCGGGCGGCCCGTTTAGACGCGGCAATGCCAATAACAGCGGTGAAGAAGGCAGCGGCGGCGACTGAACCGCATCCTTGTCGTCGAGAACTGCTCTAGGTCAAGGCCAGTTTCAACCCGTCGTGACTGGCGCGAAAACCGAGCGATTCATAGAATCTCAGAGCATCGGGGCGCGTCTTGTCGGTCGTCAGCTGGACAAGGCCGCAGCCGCGGTCACGGCATTGTTCGATCGCCCATTCAAACATCTCTCTGCCCAGGCCGCTTCCGCGCTGTGACGACGCGATGCGGACGCTCTCGATTTGCCCGCGCCAAAGCCCGACACGCGACAGGCCGGGAATGAAACTGAGCTGCAGACACCCAACCAGCGCACCGCTATCTTCCTCGACGACGGCGAGGAATTGGTTGGGGTCGCTGTCGATGGCGGCAAAGGCTTCGCCATAATGCGCGTTCATCGGCGGCCCCGGCTCCTCTCGCTGCCGGCCCAATTCATCATCCGCAAGCAGGTCGACGATTTCCGGCAGATCATGGACCGTTGCGCGCCGAGTTCGGACATTATTCATCGTCAGCCTGTCTCCTTACAAAAATGCCGCCGCCTGCGGAGGATATTCCGATCTCCATTGCCAGTCAGCCGCCGCGATAGATTGGCGGGCGACAATACCCATGTGACGCCATGCCGCGGCCCTTTCCGGTTGCCGCCGCTTTGCTATTCTGCAACATGAGGGTAAAAACGAATGACAGCCGCGAAAGAGAACGCAAGGAACAGCAAAAGATGAATGTGGTCGCTGAACTCAACCAAGACGCCTCCCAAGCCGTGGAGCATTTCGATGTTTTGATCGTCGGCGCCGGCATTTCCGGGATCGACGCGGCATATCACCTGCAGCAAAATTGTCCCGAGAAAAGCTTTGTTTTGCTGGAAAATCAGGAAAGCTTCGGCGGCACGTGGTTGACCCATAAGTATCCCGGTATCCGCTCCGACAGCGATTTATTTACCTTCGGCTACAAGTGGAAGCCTTGGACAGGCGTGCCCATAGCGACGGCAGACGAAATCCTAAAATATCTGGACGAAGTCTTGGACGAACAGGACATTCGCAAACATATCCGCTACCAGCACCAAGTCGAGAACGCCGCCTGGTCGAGCGAAGAAAAACGTTGGATTGTGACCGTGACCTTGAAAGACAGCGGCGAGACCGTGCGGGTCACCGGTAATTTCCTGTGGATGTGCCAGGGTTATTACAATCACGCCAAAGGCTATACGCCGGACTTTCCCGGCATGGACCGCTATCAAGGCGAGATCGTGCATCCTCAGATCTGGCCGGTGGATCTGGACTACAAAGATAAGCGTGTCGTCGTCATCGGTTCCGGTGCCACCGCCGCCACCTTGATCCCGGCGATGGCGGATGATTGCGCCCATATCACCATGCTGCAACGCTCGCCGACCTATTTTGCGCCGAAACCGAACCGCAACGAATTGGCTGAGTTGCTGCGCAAGCTGGACGTGCCGGACGAATGGACCCATGAAATCGTCCGTCGCAATATCCTGAGCGAGCAACAGGAAATAACCCGTCGTTCTTTTGAGGAACCGGAGTCGTTGAGGACAGAGCTGATCGGCGCCGCCCGCCTGTTCCTTGGCGACGATTACGATATCGACACCCATTTCACCCCGAGCTACCGGCCCTGGCGGCAACGTCTGGCCCTGATCCCTGACGGCGATCTATTTCTCGGCATCCGCTCCGGCAAGGCATCGGTGGTAACCGATCAGATCGAAACTTTCACGGAGCGAGGCATTCTGCTGAAATCCGGCAAAGAGTTGGAAGCCGATATTATTATCACCGCCACCGGGTTCGATCTCTCGGTCCTCGGAGATGTCGCCTTCACCATAGACGGTGAGCCGCTCAATTTTGCCGAATCATTTACCCATCGTGGCATCATGTATTCCGGCATTCCAAACATGGCCTGGGTGTTCGGCTATTTCAGAGCCAGTTGGACCCTGCGGTCGGACCTGATCTCGGGGTTCGTTTGCCGGCTGTTGAACCATATGGATGCCAAAGGGGCATCAATGGTGACCCCGGAATTGCGGCCGGAAGAACGAGACATGTCAACCCTGCCGTTCGTCGACCCGGAAAATTTCGACCCCGGTTATCTGATGCGCAGCATGCACCTGATGCCCAAACAAGGCGACCGAGACCCTTGGCTGCACAAGCAGGATTATGACACCGAAAAGGACGAGATTCCCGCCGCCGATCTGGACGACGGCACGCTTATTTACAAATAGGCTTAGTCTATACGTAAAACCGCTTACGCAGCGGCCGCCGCGAAGCCCTGGAAGCGCGTGGGCAAGCGTTTGATGTCCTGGAGCAGATCGGCGAACTGGCCGCGTTCGGCCTCCGGCGGAATGTCGAAGCGCAGGCTGTCGACGGCGTTGCCAAAGCGCGCCGCGATGGCGTCGGCGATCTCGTCATAGCGGCCAACGGCGGCAAATAGACGGACCACGTCGTCGGAGACTTCGGCCGCCATGGTGTCCCATTCGCCGGCTTTCGATTTGCGGTGCAGCTTGGCGCCGAGGTCGATCAAATCGTGCTGCTCGAACACCGGCCAATAGGTCCGGGTCGAGCCGTAGAAGGCGACCCGGTAGCGCGCCCAATCCATCTGCTGGCTGACCGCCGCGTCGTCGGCGCCGGTGGCAACGAAACCGCCACCGGAGATTTCGAATGATTCCCGGTTCCGGCCCGATGCCGCCAAGCCTTCGTTGATCCGTTCCATGCAAACGTTTTCGATATAGCGTCGGGTGCAGAAGCCATGCAGCCTGGCGCCGTCGCAGACCCGGCCGGCCATGCGCATCATGTCCGGACCGACCGCGGCGACGGTGATCGGCACCATCGGCAGGCCATTCGCGGGCGGCGAGAATTCCGGTGTCATCAAGGTAAATTGGTAATGCTCGCCGACGAAGTTGAGCGGTTCGCCATGTTCCCATGTCCGCCAGATGGCGCGGAGTGCCTGGACATATTCGCGGAGCCGAGAGACCGGCGCGCTCCACGGCACGGAAAAGCGGCGTTCGTTGTGGCCTTTGACCTGGGTACCGATGCCGAGTTGGAAACGGCCGCCGGAATTGGCCTGCAGGTCCCAGGCCTGGCCGGCAACGATCATCGGCGAGCGTGGAAAGGCAACGGCGATGCTGGTGCCGAGGTCGATCTTATCCGTAGCCAAGGTCGCGAGCGCTAGCGGCCCGAATGGATCATGCGCCAATTCCGAGGTCTGTATACCGTCAAACCCCATCGCTTCCGCCGCTTTGGCCAACTTCGGCACCGCCTGCCAGTCGGCCGCCGGCAATCCCGCCATCACACGCATGGTCTATTTCCCCCTGTTAGTCCGGCGCAGCGGTCAATCGTTCATCCGCTCGACCGCGGGCATCACCTCTTCGACGAGGCGTCTGGTCTGCGCCATCATTTCGTCGTCGCCATAGGCGATCGGCCGCAAGATGAACTTGAAAATACCATTGGCGACAAACGCCTCGATCTTGGTCAGAATTTCGTCGGCACCGCCGATTGCGAGCCCCTGGGCGGGATCGCGGCCGGTGATTGCCTTGTAGCCTTTCGCCGCCCGTTCGACACCCGGATCGTCCCAGCCGCCGAACCGAAAGGCGATGCCGGTGCCGTAATGGTCGAAGTCGATGGCACGCCCGGCCTCGGCAGTCGCCGCTTTGATTTTCTCGACGACGATACCGGCCTCGTCGGGAGTTTCAGCTGCCGCCTGCCAGCCGGTGCCATAGCGCGCGGTGCGTTCGATCGCCGCCTTCGACGACCCGCCGATCCACAGGGGAAATCGCTTTTGCACCGGCAGCGGAGAGATGACGGCGTCCTCGTAGCTGAAGAATTCACCTTTGTAGGTCAGCCGCTCGCCCTGCCATAGCCGGCCGACGATTTCCAACGCCTCGTTGGTGCGGACGCCGCGGCGCTTGGTCGGCCGCCCGGTAGCGGCATAATCGCGCGAGCGCACCGAGCCGATCCCAAAGGCCGGCAGCATGCGGCCTTTCGACAAGACATCGATGGTGGCGCATTGCTTGGCGATCACCAACGGGTCGCGAATGCCCATCGACACCACGTTCATGCCGAATTTGACTTTCTTCGTGCCGCCGGCCAGCGCCGCCATCGTCACCATGCTTTCCAGCACCGGCTCCGAAGACACCAGGCGATCGGTCTGCCAAATCGAATCGACACCGTTTTCATCGCAATAATGCACCCACTCCCAGTAACCGTCGGTGCTCTCGAAGGGATAGGTTGCCAAGCCGACGCCGGCATGGATGCTCATTCCGTCACTCCCTCATTCACCTACTCCGCCGCCGGCGCCTGCACGCGATCGGCCACCATGGCGCCTTGATCGGGCCGCGAGAACTTGGCCGCCGGCGTGTTGATCGTCGGCGCCAGCGGCATATTGGTAAACGACGACCGGCGCCGGTCTTCGGCCGCCGCCGCGTAAAGCGTCGTGCGTTGGTAGGGCTCGCGGTCCAAGCCGTGGATCAGGGCCTCCATCGCCGGCGGCGGCATTTCCTGGCCGTGTTCGGAGCCGGCCGCTCGGGTAATGGATTCATTCATCAAAGTGCCGCCCATGTCGTTGACCCCGGCGTTGAGCGTCGCGGCGATGCCGTCCGCGCCCATCTTGACCCAGGAGGACTGAATGTTCGGGATCAACGGATGCAAAGCAAGCCGCGCCACCGCGTGCATTAGGATCGCCTCGCGGTAGGTCGGGCCCTTGCGCGAGGCGCCGCGAATGAACATCGGCGCTTCCATATGCACAAACGGCAGCGCCACGAACTCGGTGATGCCGCCGGTCCGTTCCTGCAAATCACGAAGTGCCAGCAGATGGCGGGCCCAATGCACCGGCCGCTCGATATGGCCGAACATGATGGTCGATGTGGTCTTGAGGCCGATGTCATGGGCGGTGCCGACGATTTCGAGCCAGCGGTCGGTCCGGATCTTGTCCGGACAAAGCACCTCGCGCACCTCGTCGTCGAGGATTTCCGCCGCCGTCCCCGGCAAAGACCCGAGGCCGGCGGCCTTGAGCCGAATTAGAAATTCGCGAACCGGCAGCCCGAGCGTCGCAGCACCCTGATCGACTTCCAACGGCGAGAAGGCGTGGACATGCATATCCGGAATGGTCTGCTTGATGGCGCCGAGAATCCTGAGGTAGGTTTCGCCGGTGTAGGCCGGATGAATGCCGCCTTGCAGGCACACTTCCGTGGCGCCGCGCGCCCACGCTTCTTCGGCGCGACGGACAATTTCACTGAGATCTAAATCATACGGCTTGCCACGCAAGGCATCCGAAGTCTTGCCTTTGGAAAAGGCGCAGAACCGGCAGCCGAAATAGCAAACGTTGGTGTAGTTGATGTTTCGGGTCACGACGTAGCTCACACGATCGCCGGAGACCCGGCGGCGCAGCGCATCGGCGGCCTCGCAAACCGCCTCAAAATCCCTGCCGCGCGCGGCGAACAGGCGGACAATATCGGCCTCTTCGAGCCGGCCGCCGGCATCGGCCTTGGCGACCAGGCGATCGATGGCGGGATCGCGCGGCGGCGCGGCGGCGACGGCGAGGCTCGGCGGCGCCTCGGCCTGGCCGGGTGACCAATCGTCGGCCCGGGCGAAACCGGCGGAATCGATATCGGCCAAAACGGCCGGTGCCAGTTTGCGATCGACCCAGCGGTCGGTGTCATGGGCGTAGTCCGGATAGATCGCCAAGCGCTCGACCAGTTGCTTGCCGGCACCCGCGGTGAGCCGCGCCAGGTCGTCCAGATGCGGCCAAGGCGCCTCCGGATTGACGAAATCCGGCGTCACCGGCGACACCCCGCCCCAATCGTTGATGCCGGCATCGATCAGGGCCGCGGCGTCACCGCCGCTCAGGTTCGGCGGCGCCTGGATATTCATCGTCGGGCCATAAATCAGGCGGGCGACGGCAATGGTCCATTTCAGATCGTCCAGGTCCGGTTCCGGCGCCTCGGCCATGCGGGTATCGGGCTTGGCGCGGAAGTTTTGAATGATGATCTCTTGGATATGGCCATGGCGGTCATGCAGGCGGCGCAGTGCCAGCAAGGCCTCGATGCGTTCGGCCCGGGTCTCACCGATGCCAATCAGAATACCGCTGGTGAACGGCACCGCGGCTTCGCCGGCCAAGGCGATGGTTTCCAGCCGTACCGCCGGGTCCTTGTCCGGAGAGCCGTGATGGGGCATGCCCTTTTCCATCAGGCGCGGCGACGCAGATTCCAACATGATACCTTGGCTCACCGACACTGGCCGCAGCATGGCCAAATCCTCGGCGGTCATGATGCCGGGGTTGAGATGGGGCAGCAGGCCGGTTTCCTTGAATACCAATTCCGCCATGTCGCGAAGATAAGTAAGGGTCGATTCCTGGCCCAATTCATCCAGCGCCTCGCGGGCGACGCGGTAACGCAGTTCCGGCTTGTCGCCGAGGGTGAACAAGGCTTCGCGGCAGCCGGCGGCGGCGCCGGCGCGGGCGATCGCCAATACCTGGTCGGCCGACAGATAGGGCACCACATTGCGCGGCGCTTCGGCGAACGTGCAGTAATGGCAAACATCGCGGCAGAGCTTGGTCAGCGGGATGAAGACCTTGCGGGAATAGCTGACCAGACGGCCATGACCTTGGTCGCGCAGATCGCAGGCAGCGGCGGCGAAGCCGTCGGCCGTGGTTGCGTCTACCAGGCGTATGGCCTCCGCATCCGACGGTCGGTGCCCGGCACCAATCGCCGCCACGAGGTCCGTCAATTCCGCCATGATCTGCTCCCTGATCGTATTTTTCTGCCGCGGCCGCCTATGTCGAAGGTGACGCCGCCTCACCCAATGAGGTAGCGCCCAAGACAATTGAATCCAAGAACCGCCCGGTCTCGCCCCGACGCGGCATCGATTGTAGCTTAGCCAGATCCGCCGGCTTGTCGATATCCGCCGCCAAACCGGGCAGCGGCAACGCAGTCGCGGTCGCGCCTTGCGCCGTGGCCAACGATTGATGGCGGCGGCAGGAACCGGGTCCGAAGGCAAATGGCAAGGTCGTCGGCGGCGACACCAACAGCCCGTTGGTGCCGTCGCCGTCATGCGCCGGCACAATGACGGCGGACGGCGCCGAAACCGCCGCGGCAAGCAAGCGGTCGATATCGCCGGCACCGACATTGGGCACATCCGCCGGCAATTGCAGCAGCGCCTCGAAACCATCGCCGCCAAGCCGTTCCGCGGCATGGCGCAAGGCGGCGTTCAAGCCGCCGCCGGGTGGTTCGTCGATGACCCGGGCGCCGAACTGCCGGGCGATCGCGGCCACGGTTTCATCAGGCGTCACCACATGAACCGCATTGAGGCCGGGGTGGCCGGTGAGCACCGCCAGCACATCCTTTAGCATGGCGATGACTAAGCCGCGGCGCTGATCGGGCGTCAGCACGCCATCGAGCCTTTTCTTGGCTCGATCGAGATGTTTGACCGGCACGAGTGCCGCGATCCTCACGGTTCCACAACCCTTAATTGTTTAGCAAAATCAATAGTTTGTTCGGCTAATTCAACACGATCCTCTAAGCATTTCATGACCGTGTTGGTGGTCAGCACCGCCATGCCCAGCGCCTCGATTTCAGGCGCCTGATCGGCATCCACCTGATCGAGAACGAAACCGTTGACCAAGCCTTGATAATGACCGGCGACCGCCGCGGCGCTGGCCGGCATGGCGAGTTCGCGCATCATCTTCGCCGCCGGCCCCTTGATCGCCTCGCCGCCGACGATCGGCGTGACGGCAATCACCGGCACGGTGGATTGGCTGATCGCCTGGCGGACGCCGGGCAAGGCCAAGATCGGATCGACGCTGACGAACGGATTTGACGGCGCGATGATCAGCGCCGCCGTCTCCGGTGCCGCCAGGCCCGCCATCAACATCGGATCGGGCCGCGCCCGCTCGATGCCCTCAAAGTGGAACCCGGTCACCGCCGGTTGGCAGAGGTCGCGCACGAAATAATGTTGAAACGCCAACGGCCCATCGGCGGTTTCGACGATGGTCCGGACCGGATCGTCGGACATCGGCCGAACCGTCACGGCGATGCCCAACCGGCGGCAGAGGTCGGCGGTAACCGCCGACAACGGCTCGCCGGCGGCAAGACGGCCGGAGCGCGCCACATGCAAGGCGAGATCGCCATCCCCCAGATTGAACCAATCTTCGCCGCCCAAGTCTTTGAACGCCGCCATGAAGCTCCAGGTCTCGCCGGCCCGGCCCCAGCCCAGTTCCTGGTTGGCGAGGCCCGCCAAGGTATAGGTGACGGTGTCGATATCGGGGCAGATGGTGAGCCCGAGATGGACGAAGTCGTCGCCGCAATTAGCAATCACCGTGAGGTCTTCCGGCGCCAAGATTTTGGCGAGACCAAGCACCAGCTTTGCACCGCCGACACCGCCGGAAAGCGCAATGACGGATCCGCCCGCCTTTCGGACGGGGGGGTCGGCGTGCTCGCTCACCGGAACAGGTCCTGTTCGGCCGGTCGCAACAAGGCGGTGGCGTCGTTGGTGTCACCGGTGACATTCAAGCCGCGCGCCAAGACCACCGGTTGCCCTTCGGCGCCTTGGCCCTGCAATAACGACGCAGCACTCGCCAGTTCGTCGGCGATGCCTTCCTGACTGACCATCAACGGCCGGCCAAACAGATCGAGCTCGCCGCGCAGATCCGCCAGCGCCGGCACGCCATCGGCGCCGATGGCCAAGCCGACGGTGCCGTTGCGCCAGGCCCGGCCGACGCTGTCATTGACGATCACCGCGATGTTGGCCGCGAAGCGCCGGCCAAGGTCTTGGCGGAGCCGCCGACAGCTGGCTTCCGCGTCGATCGGCAGAAGCAAAACCCGTTCGCCGTCGTCGGCCTGGTCGACGTTTGAGGCATCGATGCCGGCATTGGCGAGCACGATGCCGGAACGGTGGGCGACGATCAGCACGCCCGGGCAATAGCGCACGACTTCGGTCGATTCCTGAAGAATGAGTTCGACCAATCGCGCATCCTTGTCCGTCGCCTCGGCCAATTCCTCCGCCTTCGCCGATGGCGTGACCGTGGCGAGGTCGACATAGCGATCCTCGGCCTTGGAGACGATTTTCTGGGCTACGACCAGCACGTCACCGTGCTCCAGGCCGGTGCCCGCGGCCTCGAGGCCGGCGCCGATTATCGCCGCCAAATCATCTCCCGGCCGGACCAAAGGCACGTCCGGCAGCGCGAACAGTTCCAGCTTGCGTGTGGTCATCGACGAACCCCCGTCAGGCTACGCGGCTCACGCCTCTGCATTGCCGGGGTCGCCGGTAATGCGGATGCCAGCGCCGGGGATCTTGTAGCGCGCGTTAATAAAAATCAGCGCCGAGGTCAGGGCTTCGGCAACAGCGGCATTGTCGATGCGGCCGGCCTGCCAGGCCCGCATGCCGGCGGCCTCCGCCAAGCCAACCACGGTGGCGCGCGCCTCCGGGTCGTTGCCGGCCACCAGCACGTCGCAATCGATCGCGTGATCGGGATCGTTTAAATGATCGGCGGCAACATTTTGGAACGCTGAGACGACGCGTACGTCCTCGCCCAAATAAGTCTGCGCGATCTTGCCGGCCGAGCCTTCCGGCGGCAATTGCACGGTCCGGACCTTGGGCGGCATCAGTGGCACGGTGACGTCGACGACGATTTTGCCTTGGACACCGGGCTTCACCGTTTCCAAAGTCAACGCGTGATTGGCGAACGGCACTGTCAACACGACGATATCGCCGGCGGCCGCGGCCGCGGCATTATCCAGCCCGCGCACCGATGCGCCGTCGACGCGATCGCCTAAGGCCGCCGCCGCGGTCTCGGCGCGGTCGGTGGCGCGGGAGCCGATGATGACCGGATAACCGGCCATGGCCCAGCGCAGCGCCAGTCCTGATCCAAGGTCTCCGGTGGCGCCGATGACGGCGAGGCAGGGTTTGTCCTGCGGCATTTTCGTACTCTCCCTGTTATCTTGAAACCGTGCTCGGTCTCAGGCCCGAACCAACGGCAACACCTCTGTCGAAAACCAATCCATCCGTTCAATGGTCTCTGCCAAGTCCGGTTTCTGTAGCATGACCACGAGGTGACCGACACCGCATTCGCCGAGGCCGGCCAAATCGGCGGCAATATCGGCAGGCTCGCCCGACAGCAATTGCCGGCTGCCGTCGGCGCGTCGGCGCGCCTCGGCCTCAACCGGCTCGATCGCGAACAAGCCAATATCAAGTGTCGCTGGGTCACGGCCCAAGTCGCTGCAAGCATTGCGGAACCGAGCGACGCCCTGCTCGACCCGATCCAGATCGTTCATCAGATGCGCCGGATTGCCGCTCGCCGGGTACCAGCCGTCGCCGTAGCGGGCGGCGCGGCGCAGTGCTTGCGGGCTCTCGCCGCCGATCCATATCGGCGGGTGCGGTTCCTGCACGGGGCGCGGCCGGAACAACACGTCGCCGAACCGGACATGCCGGCCGTCCATCGCCGGGTCGTCTTCCGTCCAGAGCGCCCGGAAGGCGGCGATGTATTCATCAGTGACCCGACCGCGCTCGGCATAGGGCGGGGCGCCCAGCGCCTCGAATTCTTCCCTCAGCCAGCCCGCGCCGCAGCCGACGGTGATGCGGCCGCGAGACAGGCGGTCGGCGGTCGCCAGCATCTTGGCGCTGAGCACTGCCGGCCGGTGCGGCAGCACCATGACCGAGGTGAGCAGGCGGACCCGCTCGGTAACCGCGGCCAAAAACGACAATACCGAAAGCTGCTCCAGACATTCACCGGCCGCGGCCCCGGCCCAGGCGCCGTCGTCGGAATAGGGATAACGGCTTTCGATGCCGCGTGGCACGACCACGTGATCATTGACCGCGATATAGTCCAGGCCGATCGCTTCCGTCTTGCGCGCCATGGCCTCGATGCCGGCGGCACCGGCACCGGCGCCCCGTGTCATCAGGTTCGCTCCGATCAGCATCGCGGTACATCCCTGTGGTTTATTCTTCCCTGGATGCTTTTAGCGCCGACCCGCCCGTTCATGCAAATCCAACCGCGGCGGCGAGACCTGTTCAGGTCCTCTATGTCGGGTTAGAGCAAGTTTCGACCATACGGAATCATTTGATGGGTGCAAATCGGCTTTTCGGGCAAGCGCGGTGCGCAGCGCGATGTGGGGCATCGGGCAAGCACCGCAACGCACCCGAAAAGCCGAGTTGCTCCATCGAAGGCCGGGTTCTTTTGCGCTGTGGCCGCTTCGCGCATCTTATCCGATGCCCCACATCGCATGGCGACGCGCTCATTGCCACAGCGAAAAATAATCCCGGTCAAATGTTTCCGTATGATCGAAATTTGCTCTAAAATGGCTGCCGGTGTCAGGTCGCACCATATTTTTCCGGCGATGAGGATAGTTGAATGAAACTCGGATTCCTGCTTGGCACCGGCGGTGCCGAATATTCCGTGAACATGGATTTGGTCCGACTGGTCGAAGACCTCGGCTACGATTCCATTTGGACGTCGGAAGCCTGGGGCGCCGATGCGATCAGCCCGGCCGCCTGGGTGCTGGCCCAGACCACGAAGATCAAGGTCGGCACCGGCATCATCCAGATGCAGGCACGGACGCCATCGCTCGCGGCCACGACCGCGATGACCTTACAGCACCTCTCCGGCGGCCGCTTCATTCTCGGCATCGGCCCGTCGGGACCGCAGGTGATCGAAGGCTGGCACGGCGTGCCCTACGGCCGTCCGCTGACCCGGACGCGGGAATATGTCGCCATCATTCGCCAGATCCTGGCCCGCGAGAAACCGCTCGAACATGACGGATTCCACTATCACATTCCGAACAACGGCGACGGCACCACCGGCCTCGGCAAGCCGCTCAAGAGCGTGCTGCACAACGCCCATCCGTTGCAGATCGTCACCGGCACCATCGCACCAGCCGGCGTACGCATGAGCGCCGAAATCGCCGACGGCATGATTCCGGTATTCATGGACCCGGAACGGTTCGACATATTCGACGCGCCAATGCAGGAAGGCTTCGCCAAAGCCGGTGGCGGCAAAAGTCTGGAGAATTATGCGGTGACGCCATTTTGCACTTGCGTCCTAGCCGACGACATGGAAGCGGCGCGCGCGCCGATCAAGCAAAACCTGGCGCTCTATATCGGCGGCATGGGCGCGCGCGACAAGAACTTCTACAACGACTACGCCAAGCGGCTCGGCTTCGAGGACGCGGCGGTGGAAATCCAAGACCACTTCCTGGCCGGACGCCGGCCACAAGCGGTCGCGGCGGTGCCCGACGCGTTGGCCGACGCGGTCTCCCTTGTCGGCCCCAGGGAACGCATCGTCGAGCGTCTACAGGCCTGGAAGGCGGCCGCCGCCAAACGCCATGTCGACAGCATCCTGGTCGGCGCCCGCCAGCCGGAAGCGCTTAAACTGTTGGCTGAAACGGTGTTGTAGGCTTGGGCCGTCGGCCTTAATGCATGTCGACGGCGACTGACGCGATGCGGTGGTCGCGTGCCTTGTGAAGCACCACGTCGGCCCGGTAACGGGTGGACAGGATGTGTTCGCGCAGGTTCACCGCATTGATGCGTTCCCAGATGTCGCCGGCGACAGCCTTTGCCTCTTCATCATCCAGCTTGGCATAGCGGTGGAAGTAGGACTTCGGATCGCGGAACACGGTCTCGCGGAGCGTTAAAAACCGTTCCACATACCAGTGCCGAATATCAGTAACGTCGGCATCGAGAAAAATCGAGAAGTCAAAGAAATCCGACACGTAGGTGTCGGCGGCGTGGTGGCCTTCGGTGTTGATTTGCAGCACGTTCAGGCCTTCGATAATGAGAATATCCGGGCGGTCGATGATCTGGCATTCGCCGGCGACGATGTCATAGGCGACATGGGAATAGATCGGCGCGGGCACTTCCGGTTCGCCATTGCGAACTCGAGCCAGAAACCGCACCAGCGTTTCGCGGTCGAAACTTTCCGGAAAGCCCTTGCGGTGCATGATGTCGCGGCGTTCGAGCTCGGCCAGCGGGTGCAAAAACCCATCCGTGCTGATCAGATCGACATCGCCGTGTTCGGGCCATTTCGCCAACATCGCCCGCAGAATGCGGGCCGTCGTGCTCTTGCCGACGGCGACCGACCCTGCCAGCCCGACGATATACGGCGCCTGGCGCAATGACCGGCCGGTAAAGGCGGCGACGGAATCCCGGGCTTGCCCGAGCCCGCCGTAATGCAGATTGATCAACCGGCTGAGCGGCAGATAGACGTCGCCGATCTCTTCTAGCGACGTCGGCTCGTTGACGCCGCGCAGCTGCGCCAATTCCTCCTCCGCGATCGACAGCGGCAGCCCGTCGCGCAGCCCGCGCCAGGTCACCGCGTCAAACAAGCGATATCGGTCCGGTGGCTTTTGCATGCCGGCATCATTCCTGCTGGAGCCAATTATTGGCATAAAGACAAGGGGCCAAGGGGTTGTCAAACCACACGCTGAAGGCCGCAGAGCCAGCAAAGAAATCAATAAACGTAAGAAAATATGCCTGTGTGGCACTTTTTCATGGACATAGTGCCAAATCGGCACTATATTAATTTCATATAGAATGAAGCCGAAATGCCAACAATCAAGATCATCGACGGTTTCAAGATCACGATGTACGGCAACGAGCATGGCGCCGCTCACTTTCACATTCTCGATGGTGACGATGCGGCCAAGGTCAATATTGAAAATCTGGAAGTCATGGCTGGATCTGTAGATCGCCGCACTTTGAACAAGGCCCGTGAATGGGCCGCCGATAACAAGGATTTGTTGATTGCTAAGTGGAAGGAGTTCAACCAATGACCGAACGGCGAGGCATGGTTGGGCCTGGCCGCTACAAACGGATCGTTTCCGTTGAGCGGTTCGATGAAGAAGGCCCCATGGTTTTGCGGGCAACATATGATGATGGCTCTGTAGCCGTCTCGGATTTGGCCGATCACCTTTACGGGCATCCAATGTTGGCTGCCGTCCGAGATGATCCGCTGTTGTTTGCGCGATTCGAAATCGAACAGGGCGGCGGCTTGGAATGGCCGAATGGCGCAGACATCTCGCCTGGCCGCTTCTGGCAACTGCATTTGATGCATGCCAAAGAAGCCATGCACCATCGGGACTTCCGAGGGTGGATGAAGCGCAACGGTCTGATTATCGATACTGTCGCGCCGGTACTCGGTATCAGTCGCCGTCAAACCGCCCGCTACTCCAGCGGCGAAAAGCTCATACCCCGCACGATCCTGCTCGCCTGCAAAGGCTACGATGCGATGCAGGCGGAGAAGGCCGAGGAGGATGCAGCGTGATGATGGCCTTCACGAACCATCAAGTAGGCGCTGCATACATCGCCGAAACCGTTCTGCGATCGCCGCCTGTTCCGGCAGCCGGCCGTCCCGCACTACCCATTTGCCACCGACCATGACGTCCCGGACCGGATTGTCGCCGCCGCGGAATATGTAGCCATCCAATAGTCGGTCACCGGCACGGGCGACAAGGCCCGGGTCGGTCGGATCAAGCACCACCAGGTCGGCGCGGGCGCCGGCCTCGAGACGTCCGGTTCGCCGGCCGGCGGCTTGAGCCCCGCCGGCGGCGGCGTCGTCATAGAGCCGGCGCGCCGCCGAGCGCGTGGCATCGCCGGCGCGGTTGCGGCGGCGTTCATTGAGGCGCTGACCGTATTCGAGCCAACGCAATTCCTCGGCGGCAGAGACGGCGACGTGACTGTCGGAGCCGACACCGAAGCGGCCGCCGGCCGCGAGATACGTCCTGAGCGGAAAAAGACCGTCGCCGAGATCGGCTTCCGTGGTCGGGCAGATGCCGGCGACGGCGCCGGATTTGGCGAGGCCTTCGGTTTCGTCACCGGTCATATGCGTCGCGTGCACCAGGCACCAGCGCGCATCGATGTCGGCATTCGCCAACAGCCATTCGACCGGCCTGGCGCCGCTCCAGGCCAAGCATTCTTCGACTTCCTTGGTCTGTTCGGCGCAATGGATGTGGATCGGTCGATCGGGCCGGTCGACCGAAAAGCCCGCGACCGCCTGGGCCAAGGCATCGGGCGGGACGGCACGCAGGCTGTGCAGGGCCAAGGCGATCGCCTGATTGCCGGTATCATCGAGGCCGGCTGCCGCGCTCTCGATCAGCCTCAGGTGATCCTCGACCGAATTGACAAAACGCCGCTGGCCCGTGTCGGCCGGACGACCACCAAAACCGTTGCTGATGTAAAGCGTCGGCGCCAGGGTGAGCGCGATGCCTGTCCGGCCGGCCGCCTGGGCGAGGCGGTGTGCCATTTCCGCCGGATCATCATAGGCGCCGCCGTCGGCCGCGCGATGCAGGTAATGAAACTCGACGACCCCGGTATAGCCATGGCGCAGCATTTCGCCATAGAGCTGAGCGGCGATGGCTTCGAGATCGTCTGGCGTCAGCCGCTCGACGAAGCGATAGAGCACTTCCCGCCAACTCCAGAAATCGTCTTCGCTGGTCGCCGGCCCTTCGGCCAGGCCCGCCATCGCCCGCTGGAAAGCATGGGAATGCAGATTGCTTAGGCCCGGGATCGCCGGACCGGCCACGGTCTCGACCGAAACACCGTCTGGCGCCTGCTCGCGGATTTCGGCGATGCTGCCGTCGTCGGCGACGGCGAGCCAGGCCGGCGTAAGCCAGCCGCCGGGCGTTTGCAGGCTATCGAAGCGGTACCACGTGCTCATGGATCAAGCATCGGCAGGTTCAGGTCGTTCTCCCGTGCGCAGTCGATGGCCTCGTCGTAGCCGGCGTCGGCATGGCGCATGACGCCCGACCCCGGATCGTTCCACAACACCCGTTCCAGACGCCGGGCGGCGTCGTCGCTGCCGTCGCAGACGATCACCATACCGGCGTGCTGGGAGTAACCGATGCCGACGCCGCCGCCATGGTGCAACGACACCCAGGTGGCACCGGAAGCGGTGTTCAAGAGCGCGTTCAGCAACGGCCAGTCCGACACCGCATCGGAGCCGTCGGCCATGGCTTCGGTCTCGCGATTGGGGCTGGCAACCGAGCCGGAATCCAAATGATCGCGACCGATGACGATCGGCGCCTTGACCTCGCCGCTTGCCACCAGCTCGTTGAAGGCGAGTCCCAAGCGGTGGCGCTGGCCCAAGCCGACCCAGCAGATCCGCGCCGGCAGGCCTTGGAAATGAATGCGCTCGCGCGCCATATCGAGCCAATTGTGCAAATGCGGGTCGTCGGGAATGAGCTCCTTGACCTTCTCATCGGTACGATAGATGTCCTCCGGATCACCGGAAAGCGCCGCCCAGCGGAACGGACCGACGCCGCGGCAGAACAGCGGCCGAACATAGGCCGGCACGAAGCCCGGAAAATCGAAAGCGTTGTCAACGCCCATGTCTTGCGCCATCTGCCGGATGTTGTTGCCGTAATCGAGCGTCGGCACGCCTTGGTCCCAGAAATCGAGCATGGCGCGGACCTGGACCGCCATGGATTGCTTGGCCGCCAAAATTGTACCGTCCGGGTCGCTTTGCTTGCGGGCCTCCCAGTCGGCCAGGCTCCAACCGGCGGGCAGATAGCCGTTCAACGGGTCGTGGGCGCTGGTTTGATCGGTCACCGCATCAGGCCGGACGCCACGCTTGACCAGTTCCGGGAAAATCTCCGCCGCGTTGCCGAGCAGACCGACCGACACCGGTTTGCCGGCGGTCTTGGCCGTATCGATCATCACGAGCGCTTCGTCCAGGTCGGTCGCTTGGGCGTCCAGATAGCCGGTCCTGAGCCGCATCTCGATCCGGCTCGGCTGGCATTCCACCGCCAGCATCGAGGCGCCGGCCATGGTCGCGGCCAGGGGTTGGGCGCCGCCCATGCCGCCGAGGCCGCCGGTCAGGATCCAGCGCCCGGCCATGCTGCCGCCATAGTGGCGGCGGCCGACCTCGACGAAGGTTTCGTAGGTGCCTTGGACAATGCCTTGGCTGCCGATGTAGATCCACGACCCTGCTGTCATCTGGCCATACATCATCAATCCGGCGCGATCGAGCTCGTTGAAATGGTCGAGGTTGGCCCAGTGCGGCACGATGTTGGAATTGGCGATCAAGACCCGCGGCGCGTCTTTATGGGTGCGGAACACGCCGACCGGTTTGCCCGATTGAACCAGCAAGGTTTCCTCTTCGCCCAGCTCTTGCAGGGACGCGACGATCTTGTCGAAACATTGCCAATTGCGCGCCGCCCGGCCGATGCCACCATAGACCACCAGTTCCTGCGGCTTCTCGGCCACTTCCTGGTCGAGGTTGTTCATCAGCATGCGCATCGGTGCCTCGGTCAACCAGGATTTGCAGCTGATCTCCGTTCCGCGCGGCGCCCTGATGACCCGGCTGTTGTCCAATCGCGTTGCGTCGGTCATGGCCGTTCCTTCCGTTTGTTAGGCTTGCAAAGTTGTCTATACATGTATAGATCTATGGGCGCAAGGACCTATGGTCATTCTTCGGATCGTAGAGCATTGTTCGGGCAATCACACGGCGCATGAGACGGAGATCGGCATGAAGGATTGGGACAGCCTTTGGATCAACGCCCATTTGGCGACCATGACGGCAGTCGACGGTTACGGCGCCGTCCGCGACGCCGCCATCGCCGCCAAGGACGGGCGCATCGCTTGGCTTGGACCGGTGGCGGACCTGCCGAAGGTGCCCGACCAATTGGCCGATCGGGTGCACGACTGCACCGGCCAATGGCTGCTGCCGGGCCTGATCGATTGTCACACCCACATGGTTTATGGCGGCGACCGGGCCGGCGAGTTCGAACAACGCCTGGAAGGCGCGAGCTATGAGGATATCGCCAAATCAGGCGGCGGCATTCTGTCGACGGTCACGGCGACGCGGTCGGCCGACGACGAGGCCCTGCTGGAAAGTGCCGCCAAACGCCTGGCGCCGCTCATCGCCGAAGGCGTCACCACGGTCGAGATCAAATCCGGCTACGGCCTCAATACCGCCGATGAAGCCAAGCAACTGCGCGTCGCCCGCGCGCTCGGGCAATCCGCCGACGTGCGTGTCAAGACAACGTTTCTTGGCGCCCACGCCCTGCCGCCGGAATTCGCCGGCCGCGCCGACGATTATGTTGATTTGGTCGTCGAAGAGGCCCTGCCCCACGTCGCCGGCGCCGGTTTGGCGGACGCGGTCGACGTCTTTTGCGAAACCATCGCCTTCAGCCCGGCGCAATGCGAACGGGTGTTCCAGGCGGCGAAAGCCCATGGCCTGCCGATCAAAGCCCATGTGGAACAGCTTTCTGACCTGGGCGGCGCCCAGTTGGCAGCACGCTATGGCGCGCTCTCCTGCGATCATCTGGAATATGTGACCGAGCCCGGCGTCGCCGCCATGGCCGCCTCGAACACGGTCGCGGTGCTGTTGCCCGGCGCGTTCTACTTTCTGCGCGAAACCACAGTGCCGCCGATCGATCTGTTCCGCGCCAAAGGCGTCGCCATGGCGCTCGCCAGCGATTGCAATCCGGGCAGCGCCCCGGTGACCTCGCTGTTGTTGATGCTGAACATGGCCTGTACGCTTTTTCGCATGACGCCGGCCGAGGCACTGGCCGGGGTCACCCGGGCCGCCGCCCAGGCGCTCGGCCTCGGCGCCAGTCACGGCGCGCTCGAGATCGGCAAGGCCGCGGACTTCGCGTTGTTCGACATCAACCACCCGGCCGAACTGAGCTACCGGATCGGCTATAACCCATGTGTCGGACGGATCGTCGCCGGGCAGTGACGGGCGCTAGGCGCCGTGGCACACTGTCGACGGCAAGAACGAGGGAGAGACACTTATGCGGGCAGCGATCATGCGGGCGGGCGAAATCAAGGTCGATGAGTTTCCCATGCCGGAACCCGGCCCCGGTCACGTCATTGCCAAGACCATGGCCTGCGGCATCTGCGGCTCCGACCTGCATTTCCTGAAGCATGGCCAGAAACTGATCGACACCGAACGCCGTGCCGGCGGCAGCATGATCATGGATCTGAGCCGCGACGTGGTCATGGGCCACGAATTCTGCGCCGAAGTCCTGGATTACGGGCCGGGCAGCGAGCGCCGTTTCAAGCCCGGCAATTTGGTAGTCTCGGTGCCGGCGGTCAGTACCACGGACGGTCCGGAAGTGGTCGGCTATTCGAACACTTATCCTGGCGGCTACGGCGAACAGATCCTCTTGAACGCGCCGAACCTGCTGGCGGTACCCAACGGCCTGTCGGCGCCGCTGGCGGCGATGACCGAACCGATGGCGGTGGGAGTCCATGCGGTAGCCAAGGCCAAGATCGAGCCGCGCGACGTCGCCGTGGTCATCGGCTGCGGCCCGGTCGGGCTGGCGGTGATTGCCTCGCTAAAGGCCGCGGGCCATGGTCCGGTGCTGGCCGCCGATTTCTCGGCACGCCGCCGTCGGCTCGCCGAGGCCATGGGCGCCGACGACATCATCGATCCCTCCAAGGTCTCGCCCTACGGCAAATGGCGCGAGCTCGGCGTGCCGTTCAATCGCCGCGATTTGGCGCTCGCCATATCCTCGAAGGCCAACCCGCGCCGCGCCGTGCTGTTCGAATGCGTCGGCGTGCCCGGCGTGTTGGCGGAACTGATGGACGGCGCACCGGCCGGCAGCCGCATCGTCGTCGTCGGGGTCTGCATGGAAAGCGATCACGTAGAACCGGCGATCGGCGTGGTCAAGGAACTGGAAGTGCAATTCGCGCTCGGCTACAGCGCCGCAGAGTTCGCCGCCAGCCTACGCCATATCGCCGAAGGCGACTTCGACGTGGCACCCCTGATCACCTCGACCGTCGGCCTGGACGGCGTCGCCCGCGCCTTCAAGACCCTGGCCGACCCGGGCCACCAAGCCAAGATCATGATCGATCCGACCCTGGCGCCGAGCAAAACCCGAACATCACGGCCGGCGATGTATTGAACCATCAACCGCGCATATAGCCATACAATTCAGGGCCCGGCATCGAGGTGTCGACGTAGCCGAACGTGCCCTGCTCCTGCACTTCCGCCACGGCGGCGGCGAGGCCGGTCATCGCCGCGCGGTAGAGGGAAGTGGCGAGGCTGATGCGCCGCACGCCCGCCGCCGCTAGGTCGGCGATGGGGAACGACTTGGCCGGGATGCCGGCCATGAAATTGACCGGCTTGGAGACGGCGCCACAGACCGCTTTGACTGCATCCAAGTCGGGCAGGCCCGGTGCCATCAACACGTCGGCGCCGGCGGCTTCATAGGCGCGGAGGCGGGCGATGACGTTGTCCAGGTCCGGATTGCCGCGTAGGAAGCTCTCAGTTCGCGCAGTCAAGGTAAAGTCGAAACCGACCGATGCCGCCGCCTCAGCGGCCGCGGCGACGCGCTCTGCCGCCGCTTCCATCGTGTAAAATGGATCGCCCATGTCGCCGGTAAAGTCTTCGACGGAGCAGCCGACAAGGCCGGTTGCCGCCGCCAGCCTTATGGTTTCGGCAACGTAGGCCGGTTCATGGCCAAAGCAGTTCTCGAGGTCGGCGGAGACCGGCAGATCGACCGCGGCGCAGATCGCGCGGGCATGGTCGAGCGCTTCATCGCGCGTCACCCCACCGTCGCGCCGCCCCAGCGTACCGGCAAAACCGCCGCTCGAAGTCGCGAGCGCTTCGAACCCCAGCCCAGCCAGGACCCGCGCCGAGCCCGCATCCCAGGGATTGGCGATCACGAACGGCTTTGGCCCGGCATGCAACGCGCTGAACCGCGCCGCCCGTTCGCTCTGGCTCGGTCGATTGTCGTTATCCGTCATTTTGGTTCTCCTGAATTTAGCCGTACGCCGCCATCAAGGCCTGCATCGCATCGAGATGCCCATCGGGAAACGCCAGCCCGCATTCGGTCGTCCGAAACGTAATCTGCGTGGCGCCAAGCGCCCGCCACGCCTCGATCTGTTTCAGCCAATCGTCGGGACCGCCGTTGTCAGCGTAGACCGTGGCATCGATGCCGAGGTTTGACGGATCGCGGCCGGCGTCGGTGGCGGCCTGCTTGAACGCACCGATGAGGTCGGCGGCACTGCCGTCGAGCGCCTGGCGCGGATAGACGAACCAGCCATCGGCGATGCGGCCGGCGCGGCGCACCGCTTTGGCGCCGAGCGCACCGATCCAAACCGGGATCGGGCGCTGGACCGGTGGCGGATTGATGCCGATATCCTCGAGCTGGTGGTCGGTGCCGCTGAAAGTCACCAAATCCTCGGTCCAAAGCCGGCGCATGACCTCGATCTGCTCTTCGATGCGGCGGCCGCGATCGGCGAAATTCTGTCCCAACGCCTGGAATTCCGGTGCGTTCCAGCCGAGCCCGACGCCGAGCCGCATCCGGCCACGCGACAGCACGTCGACTTGCGCCGCCTGTTTGGCGACCAACGCCGCCTGGCGCTGCGGCAATATCAGGATGGCTGTGGCTAGGTTCAACCGCTCGGTTCGGGCCGCCAGATAAGACAATAGCGTGAACGGCTCATGGAACATGAACGCGCTGGTATACATGCGCGAGAATTCAGGACCGATCGGTGTGCCCGTGCCGAGCACGTGATCGATCACCGAAAGATGATCGAAACCGAGCCCTTCGATGGTCTCAACGTAATCGCCGATGCGGGCCGGGTCGGCGCCGATTTCGGTTTGCGGAAAAGAAGCGCCGATCGGCAGCCGATCCGCCATGCGTTCTACTCCTAACGGCTGGGTAAATCGGTGATCAGCATGGATCCCGGTTTGTGGGTGATCACAATGTCGATGTCGGCGCTGAGCAAGGCGTTCTGCGGCGTCACGCCACAAGCCCAGAAGACCGGGACTTCGCCGTCGCGGAATTCCGTCGGGTCGCCCCAATCGGGCGTATCGACATCGGCGACGCCGATCGCTTGTGGGTTGCCGATCTGCACCGGCGCGCCATGAGAACCCGGAAAGCGACCGGTCACCTCGCGGGCAAGCTCCGCCTTGGCCGCCGGCATCGGCCGCATGGACACCACCATGGTGCCGCGGAAGCGGCCCGAGGGTGTCAGGTCGATGTTGGTCTTGTACATCGGCACCAGGGAACCGAGCTCCATGTGACGGAGCGGCAGGCCGGCTTCCGCCAGCGCCGCTTCGAAGGAAAACGAACAGCCAAGCAGGAAGGCGACGCTGTCGTCGCGCCAGAGATCCTTTATGTCGGTCTGCTCGCCGTCGAGCACGCCATTCCGGTAAACGTAGTAGTTCGGCAGATCGGTACGCACGTCGATGCCCTCGCCCAGCATCCAAAGATCCGGATTGCCGGTGTCGGAAATGCCGATCAGCGGGCATGGCCGCGGATTGCGTTGACAGAAGCGCGCGAAATCGAGCGCATGGGCCTCCGGCACGATCGCCAGGTTGCCTTGCAAATGGCCGAGCGCCATGCCGCCGGTATCACCGGTAAAGGCGCCGCGGCGAAACACCGCGCGCAAATCGGCCGGCGCCGCCCCGGCGACGTCAAAAGGAAATATCTCGCTATGTTTCATGATAGAAGTCCACCTGTTGGGTGATCGTCACGCCTATTTGACACCGAAGACGCGGCAGATGGAAGCGCCCCGGGTCTATGAGGCGCTGGTGAAATCACCTAAGATGCCGGCAATTATCCTATGGCATCGGAGGCGACATCATGGCCGGCGACGGTTTGGATCTGTTGGACGAAGCGAAATCCTTGCTTCCGCGGGCGGTGGAAATGCGCCGCCGCATTCACATGCACCCGGAACTCGGCAATGATCTGCCGGAAACCAAGGCGACGGTGATGGAGGCGATCGGCGACCTGGACCTGGACTTGGCGTTCAGCGAACAGACCAGCGGCATCGTCGCCACCCTGGAAGGCGCCCGGCCGGGCCCGACGATCCTGTTGCGCGGCGACATGGACGCCCTGCCGATGACCGAGGATACCGGCCTCGATTTCGCTTCCAAGGTCGACGGCCGCATGCATGCCTGCGGCCATGACGCCCACACCGCCATGCTGGCGACCGCGGCGCGGTTGTTGAGCGGCCACCGCGAGCGCCTCGCCGGCCGCGTCAAGTTCATGTTCCAGCCGGGCGAGGAAGGCCCAGGCGGCGCCAAGCCGATGATCGACGAAGGCGTGCTCGACCACGGCGGCGCGCCGGACGCCGCCTTCGCGCTGCATGTCTTTCCGAACTTCAAGTCGGGTGTGGTTGCCTGCCGGCCGGGGCCGGTCTTGGCGGCGGCGGACCAGGTGAAAATCCGCATCCTCGGCCGCGGCGGACACGGCTCCATGCCCTATACCGCGAACGATCCGGTGCCGGTCGCCTGCGAATTGGTACAGGCAATGTTGACCTTCATCACCCGGCGCATCAAGACCTTCGACCCGGCGGTATTGTCGGTCGGGCTGATCCGGGCCGGTACGGTCAATAACGTCATTCCCGCCCACGCGGAGATGGAATGCACTTTGCGCAGTTTCTCCGACGAAACCCGCGACCTGGCCCATGCCGGCTTGACGCGGCTCGCCGAAAACATCGCCGCCGCCCACGAAATGTCGGCGGAAATCACCATCGACGAGGGCTATCCGGTGACCACGAATGACGGCCCGTTCAGCGATTTCGTGGCCAAGACCGCCCGCGGCCTGCTCGGCGACAAGGGCTACGTGGAGATGTCGGAGCCGGTCATGGGTTCGGAGGATTTCTCCTATGTCTTGCAGCGGACCGAGGGTGCTTTCGCCTTCCTCGGTGCGGCGCCGGACGGCGTCGACCCGGTGACGGCGCCGACCTGCCATTCCAACTTCATGATGATCGACGAAGAGGCCATGGCGGCCGGCATCGCCATGCACGCGGCCGTGGCCTGCCGCTATCTCGGCGCGCAAAACTAGCTTGTCGGCTTGTCTAAGCGGGATCGGTGGCTATAGTCACCGATCCCGTAAATCTTTGAAGTATCAGGACAAGTCATGAAAGCGGTCATCATTCCGGTCACGCCGTTCCAGCAGAATTCGACCCTGCTCTGGTGCACGGAAACAATGAAGGGCGCCGTGGTCGACCCGGGCGGTGAGGTCGACCGAATCCTGGAACAGGTGGAGAAGAACGGCGTCACCCTGGAAAAAGTAATGCTGACCCACGGCCATCTGGATCATGCCGGCGGTGCCACGGAATTGGCGGAGCGTTGTGATCTGCCGATCGAGGGACCGCATCCGGACGACCAGTTCTTGTTAGACGGCATTCCTAAACAAGCCGACCGGTTCGGCTTCGAAGGCGCCCGCGCCGTGACCCCGGACCGCTGGCTGGATGACGGCGACGAAGTGACGGTCGGCAATCTCAAATTCGGCGTCCGCCACTGCCCCGGTCATACCCCCGGCCATATCGTGTTTTTTCAAGCCGATCAGAAACTGGCGATGGTCGGCGACGTGTTGTTCAAGGGCTCGGTCGGCCGGACCGACTTGCCGCGCGGCGACCATGATCAATTACTGCGCTCGATCCGAAGCCGGCTCTGGCCGCTCGGCGACGACGTGACCTTTGTGCCGGGCCACGGCCCGCTCTCCACGTTCGGTGCGGAACGCCAATCCAATCCTTACGTCAGCGATTTGGCCGGCGGCCCGGGTCTGACCGAGGATTAGCGCGGATTTAAGGGGATATGAACGCTTATTCGTCCATAGTCGACACGGAATTGCAGTCGCGGCGTGGCCCGCGCAATCCTATTCACGACGTGGCGGACGAATGGCGGCAGCGGAACGAGTAGAGCAACACGGGCCTCGCGACGTTTCCGACGCAAAACGGCGGCGCCTCGAACAACGCTTAAAACAGTTCAAGCCGGGCGCTACCGGTGCCCAAACCATCCCAAAACGGCCGGATTCCGGGCCGGCGCCCCTGTCGTTTCCACAACTCTCCTTTTGGCTGCTGGATCAGATCGATCCTGGTTCGCCCGCATACAATTTACCCCATGGTGTGGTGTTTGAAGGGCCGCTCGACATCGCCGCCCTAGAGCGAAGCCTGAAGCAAGTGCTCGGCCGTCACGACGTTCTACGAACGCGGTTCGACGTCATCGACGGCACGCCCCGCCAAGTCGTCCTGCCGGCCGCCGACTGGTCGCTGCCGGTCATCGATTTCAGTGGCTTGGCAAAGCGCGAGCGCGACGCCGCGGTGGCCCGGCTGTTGGAAGAAGAAGCGCTGGCGCCGTTCGATTTGGGCGTCGGGCGCCCAATCCGGATGAAACTGCTAAAACGCGCCGAAAACAATCATGTTCTGGTCTCGGTCACCCACCATGTCGCTTTTGATGGCTGGTCCTACAGCGTGTTATTCCGCGAGCTCAGCCATTTCTATGAAGCTTTTTCCGGCGGCAAGGAGCCGTCCCTGGCCGAACCCGGCATCCAATATGCGGATTTCGCGGCCTGGCAGCGCCAACAATCGGATGCCGCCGAGAAGGACGGCCACCTCGATTATTGGTTGGAACAATTGTCCGGTCCGCTCGGCGTTCTGGACCTGCCAACGGACCGGCCGCGTCCGGCGAAACCGACGTTTCATGGTAAGCGATACAGCCATGTTTTCGATCCGGACCTCAGCCAGGGCCTTGAAGATATCGCATCGGCGCATCGCGCCACATTGTTCATGGTGCTGCTCGCCGCGTTCGACGTCTTGATGATGCGCCATAGCGGGGAAACCGACGTCATCCTCGGCACACCGTTCGCCAACCGTTCGCTCCGGGAAACCGCAGGCGTGATCGGGTGTTTCGTCAATACTCTGGTGATGCGATCCGATCTCGCCGGCGATCCAACCTTCGACCGATTGCTCGACCAAGTCAGGCAGTCGGCCTTGTCGGCCTACGAACACCAGGCCTGTCCGTTCCAAAAACTGGTCGAAACGCTGAAACCGGAACGCGACGCCGGACGCATGCCGATCGTTCAGGTCATGTTCCAGTTGAACAACACGCCGGACGGTAACATGCACCTCGCCTCCGGGCCGGACGCGACGCTCGCGGTTTCCGAACTGGCGCTGACGACCGTTGCCACCAACATCGACATCAGCGTCGACATGTATGAGACCGACGACGGCCTGCAAGGCCGCGTCGAATACAACAGTGACCTGTTCGACGAGGCAACAATCGCCCGCCTGATGGCAACCTACGAGACGTTGCTGACCGGCATTGCGGCCGACCAATCCAAACCGATTTCGGCCTATGGATTGTTGGACCAGGAAACCGAACGGACCATCCTGCAGCACTGGAACGCCACCGATCATCTGATGCCCGAGGGTGGCGGATTGCACGATCTGATCTCGGCCCAGGCGATCCGGTCCGCCGATGCGCCAGCGCTGGTGTTCGACGGGTCGAGCCTGAGCTATGGCGCCTTGGAGTGTTGGTCGAACCGCGTCGCGCACGGCCTGATCGCTGCCGGCCTGGCCAAAGGGGCGATGATTGGCCTGTGCATGGACAATGGCTTTGCCCTAATCGCCGGCATGCACGGCATCATGAAAGCCGGCGGCGTTTTCGTAGCCCTGGACCCGGCGCTTCCGCCGGCGCGCCTCGGCTTCATGATCGAGGATTCCGCCGTCGCCACGATCCTGACAGAGCGGGCGCTGATTTCGACTGTCACGGCCGCGGCGCCCGTTGCCGGCGCCAAGCCCATCGCCATCGATGGCGACGACGACCCGTTCGCCGGGCTGCCGGAGACCGCGCCTGAAATAGCCGCGTCAGGCGAAGACCCAGCCTATGTGATCTATACGTCCGGCTCGACGGGACGGCCGAAAGGCGTGCTGGTACCGCATCGCGCCATCGTTAATCACATGCAGTGGGCGGTTGATCACTTCGCGATTACTGCCGGAGACCCCCATCTGCTCATCGCCAACACCAGCTTCGACACGGCGTTGTGGGAAATATTTGCGCCGTTGATGACCGCCGCCCCCCTGGTTATCCCGAGACGAGAGGAAGCCCAGGATCCAGCCCGACTGATCGCCCTGATCCGTGAACATGGTGTCAGCCATATACAAACCGTACCAACGCTGTTGCGGCTGCTGATCGAGCATCCGGACATCGATCAATGCAGCAGCCTCAGTCACATTTTCTGCGGCGGTGAAGTCTTGCCGACGGCGTTGATGAAAGCGGTATTGGGTCGACTCGACGTCAGTCTGCACAACGCCTACGGCCCGACCGAAACCACGATTGACGCCACAACGTGGCAATGCGACCCGAGCGACGCCGGACCGTCGGTGCCGATCGGCCGGCCGATCCGCAACACGCGCTGTTACGTACTGGACGACACCATGCGACCGGTTCCGATGGGCGTTGCCGGTGAACTCTATATCGGCGGCGTCGGCGTGGCCTTGGGCTACCTAAATCGCCCGGCGCTGACGGAAGCGGCGTTCGTCGCTGATCCGTTCGGCGACGCCGGCGACGCACGGCTTTATCGCAGCGGCGACCTGGCGCGCTGGCGGGCGGACGGCTTGCTAGATTTCCTCGGCCGGCGAGACGGTCAAGTCAAGCTGCGCGGACTGCGTATCGAGCTGGGCGAGATCGAACACGCCATGACGGCGCATCCGTCGGTGGCCCAAGCGGTCGTCGCGGTTCGTGACGACGCGCCGGACGGCGGCCGCCTGATCGGCTATTACCTGCCGAGCGGCGCCGAGCGGCCGGACCGGGCGGAATTCCAAGACGCGATGGGCGACATGCTGCCGGATTATATGATCCCTCAGGCCTTTGTCGCGATCGACGCGGTGCCGCTCAATAAGAACGGCAAGATCGACAAGCAGGCGCTGCCCGCGCCAACCCGCGCCGAGTCGGAAACCAACACCTCTCCGGAGCCGTCGACATCGACCGAGGCCGTGCTCGCCGCGATCTGGTGCGACCTGCTCACCGTCGCGACGATCGGCATCGATGACGACTTCTTCGAGATGGGCGGCCACTCCCTGCTGGCGGTGCGCATGATCGCCGCGGTCGAGACTGCGACCGGCATCCGATTGCCGCTACAGGCCCTGTTCAAAGGCGCGACCATCCGTCAAATGGCCGAGTCCCTGTCGGTGGCCGGCCGGGCGCAGGCGACGCGGCCGTTTGTGAGTTTCAATGAATCCGGCGAACGGACGCCGTTTTGGTTCGAGCATGGCGACTATATCGGCGGCGGTTTCTACTGCCGGCGCCTGGCCGACGCGCTCGGGCCGCGGCAACCGTTCCATGCGCTGACGCCGCACGGTGCCGACGGCAAACACTTTCCGACCACCATCGAGGCCATGGCGGCAAGCCATCTCCACCACATCCGGAACCATCAACCCGACGGTCCCTACCGTCTCGGCGGCCATTGCAACGGCGGCCTTCTGGCCTTTGACATGGCGCGTCAACTTCAGGCCATGGGAGAACAGGTAGACATCGTCGTCCTGATCGCCACACCTTCGTACAATCTGCAGCCCTGGATCTACAAGACCCATGCCGTATTACAGAACCTATATGGCGAACAGGGCCAAGGATCCGTCGATTTCTGGCTCAGGCGCCTAAACTGGCTGCGCGGACTTGTTGTGCCGCTTGGCTTTTACAAGCAACATATGCAGCAACTTCGGAGCATATCGATTTCCAAGGAATTCGCGACGCTCCGCCGAATTCTCGCCGATTATTACCACCACAAAACCGCCATGGACAATTTCGATCGGCTCTACAGGGATATCATCGACCGCCACGTACCGGGCGCCTATGACGGCCGCGTCGTGCAGTTGGCGCCGATTGAAGAAATCGGACCCGGGTCGTCACTGGACCCCGAGGTATGGCGCCGGGTGGCGCCAAACCTGGAGATCCACGCGGTCCCGGGCGGCCATTTGACCTGCATCACCGACCACGGGGAAGACATGGCAGCCGCCCTCGATCGGCTGCTGGATTAGGGCGCGTCCTCATAATCGGTGACGCGCCGCGCAACCGCTCAAAATCGCCTGATCGCTAGGCCATGTCTCGGATGGGCCGACAACAGACTCAAACTTGAGTGGCTAGATCGACCACGGCACGTTCGTTAAGACCTTCGTCATTCCCCTCAGTGAAAGCAGCCACCGTACAAACGGGTTGGCACTCGGGAAAATGATAGACGGCGCTCACACTACTCGGCCCAACGCCTGAATGGCCGAAAGCACGGCCGGCTTTCGACATGGTGCCGTTCATCAAACCAAGGCCATAACCCGTCTTTACCCACGGACGCCCCGGCATGGCGCCGCCGATAGGGTGTTGAATTTTCATCGTGTCCAAGAGATCTGAACGCAATAGCCGGCCCGACATGAGTCCAATCAGAAAGCGTACGGCATCTAGAGCCGTTCCGACGAGAAGGCCGTGATAGACCCAACCCGGATGATACCCGCTCTTGTTGCCCCATGCGGTGCAATCGAGATCACTGGGCACCCTGACAAGACCAACTGAGTCTAGGTCAAGTGGATCAAAGACGAGGGTTTTTAGCGCCGTTCCGATATCAGCACCCACCGTCTCCTCAATGACCCGGCGAACGAAAAAATACCCTAGGTTAGAGTAGCGCCAGCCCTCACCTGGCGGGAAATCGAGGTGATCTGCATCGACCTTTTCGAGCAGCTCGTTCGCTGTCCAAGGCTCCTCGCCTCGTGCAACGGCCTCGTGATAAGAGGCTAGAGAGCCATATTCCGGAATTCCGGCGCGGTGCTGCAACATGTGACGGAGCGTGTAGAGACGGCCAGGCAGAATATCATCAAGCTCTAAACGACCCCGGGCCACGAGCAGAAGCGTGCAGACAGCGATTGCTGTTTTGGTGAAACTCCACCATGGGAATAGCTGCGCTGGACTATCGTCCAAGACCAGTTCGCCGCCGCTTTCGATCTTTGCCTGTGGATGGTCGGATCACTCATATCGTAACTGTAGCATGGCGCAACGAGGTATAGAATGGGTCACTATCCGTCATTGGATGTCAGTCGATTGGAAGCCCTCCCTTGCCGCCGACGAGACCGGGAAATTGCGGCAACCCATCCGCCAATTCAATCCCCGGCAGCCGGGTTTTGGTGTAACAGTGGCGCTCGACCGCAACAAGCTCAGGGAAGTCCAAACTGCCTAGTGATATGAACACCATCCCTTCGGGCTCGAATGTCAGTGAGCTTCCGCAGTTGCCGCAAAAGCGCCGTATCGCGCCGTTGGACGACTGATACTGATTGAGTTGTCCTTGTACCAATTCGAAGGCCCCTTCCGGAAATTCGACAAACCCCGTAAACGGCGCGCCGGAAAACTTGCGGCACATCCCGCAGTGACAGTAGCTAGCCCATTGTGGTGCATCACTGGCTCGGTATCGGATCGAACCGCACAAACATCCCCCCGTCCATTCCATGGCCGTCCTCCATTAACGTGTGACCACCTTGCAAGCCGGTTGGTATTACTCCGGAATGCCGGCCTTGAGGGCCAGCCCGACCAGCCGCTGCCGAAATTCGTCAGATTTGATGACCTTTAGATTGTGCCATTTCGACAACCGAAAGCTCGGGTCAATCCGACGGAAGCGCGCGACCGTCGCGGCCGCCGCGTCCATCTTTTCCAGAGCAACCTGCGAGGCGGCAAGGAAGACGTGGAAGCTGTTGTGCTTCACGACGCCGACCGACCGGATGATCCTCTCCCAGGTCGCTTCGCTCTTGGCGTATTGCCTATCCAGGAAATAGGACATGCCGAGAAAGAACAGGCCACGATAGGTTGGCACGCGGCTCAGGTTATCGGCGATTTCCGCGTGCTTGACCGCGAGCGCCGACTTGCCGGCCCAAAACAGATAGAACGCCATGAACAGGTTGGTTTCGTAACCGCCCGGTTGAATCGCCAGTGCCTGTTGCATCGCATCCACGGCGGCCTCGGTATCGCCGTTCGCCAGGCGGGCGCCGGCCAGAGCGATATGGGACCAGGCGAATTCAGAGTCGGCTTCGATCGCCTTCTTCGCAAGCGCCAGCGCCTGTTCGACTTCCGTTTGCCGCGACGACGTGTAGCCGAACCGGGCCTTGACCGAATGATTGAACGATAATCCGGCAATGCCGCCGGCGAACTTGGGGTCGAGTTCGACTGTCTTCTTAAACAATTCCCCACCCTTCGAGATATTATCCCGTGACGGCACCTCGACCATCGACCGCGCCTTTAGGAACACCTCATAGGCCTCGATGTTGGTGACATATTTCTGAAGGATACGGTCCTGTTCCCGGGCTTTGAGCGTGACCGCCATTGCCTTGACGACCCGCCTGGTCAATTCGGATTGAACCGCGAACACATCCTCGACGTCCCGGTCATACCGATCGGCCCAAAGGTGAACGCCCTCGATCGCGTCGATCAACTGGGCAGTGACACGAATTTTGCCGCCAGCGCGACGAACGCTGCCCCGAAGCACGTTGCGCACGCCCAATTCTTCGGCGATCGAACGAACCTTTACGTCCTTGCCCTTGTAGCCACGAGTGGAGTGAGGTGCGACGACGAAAATGCCCGAAACTTTAGAAATGTCAGTGACGATGTCTTCGGTTATTCCGTCGGCAAAAAAGTCCTGGGCCTTGTCGTCCGACAAGTTGGTGAAGGGCAATACGGCGATCGACGGTTTGTCCGGCAGTGGGAACGCCATTCGGTCGACCGACGCCGCCTCGACTTTCGTCTGCCAGGGTTCCAGCCAAACCAACCCCGCGCCAACGGCAACCAAGCAGACCACGGCGGCAATGGCGATGATCTTAAATTTGACCTTCCCAGGGCTTGGTTGGATTGGCGATGCCTGCGCGGTTTCTCCATCAGCCAATACACGGAATACCCGGACCGGGCGCGGGATGTTCTTGACCTCGATCTCGCCCATGTCGTCCAGCGCAATGTCCATCCTGTCACGGACCTGATCGCGTGCCGCTCGGGAGAGACAAATTCCGCCGGGATCAGATAGTCCTTCCAGACGCGCGGCGACGTTGACGCCGTCACCCAACAAATCGCCATCCTGCTCGATAACGTCACCGAGATTGATGCCGACCCGGAACGCGATGCGCTGGTCTTCAGGAATCTCGGTGTTGCGCTCGGCCATGCCGCGCTGGACGTCGATCATGCAGCGCAAGGCCTCGATGACGCTCGAAAACTCGATCAAGATGCTATCGCCCGCAGTGTTGGCGATCCTCCCTTTGTACGCCGCGATCTTGGGATCGATCAGTTCGCTACGATGCGCCCGTAGCGCCGAAAAAGTACCCTCCTCATCGGCGGCGATCAGGCGCGAATAGCCGGCCACATCAGCCGCAACGATGGCCGCCAACCTGCGCGTGACTTCCCCTTCCGCCATGAAAACCGATCTCCTGGAGGCAGTAACGGTCGAAAGCTTAGCGGATGGAAAAGTTTTGCTCTACCCGGCTGCTGCATGTGTCAAACGCTTCCGTATGATCGAAACTTGCTCTAGACACGGGCCATGGTTTTCCAAGCGCGCCGGCTCAGCTACCATGGCGGCTAAATCCGCGGGTCGTCTCGATCACGTTGGATCAACCAAGTACGAACTTCAGACGAGGGAATGAGAGACTATGCCGGGAGCACTTGAGGGCATTCGCATCATCGACATAAGCACAGTCATTTTGGGTCCATGGGCCGCCCAGCAGCTGGGCGACATGGGGGCAGATGTCATCAAGGTGGAAACGCCGACCGGCGATCTGACCAGAGCGGCGGGAGCGCGCCGGAACGTCGGCATGGCTTCGTTTTTCATGGGCGCCAATCGCAACAAGCGTTCCATCGTTCTGGACCTGACCAAACCGAAAGGCCACGAGGTGTTGTTCAAACTGGTGGGCTCGGCCGACGTGCTGTTGCACAACTTTCGGCCGAACGTTGCCAAGAAGCTCAACATGGAATACCAGACCTTTGCCACTGCCTATCCCGACCTGATCTATTGCGGCGCCTTCGGCTTCCGTTCCGACGGCCCGATGGCCGAGAAGCCTGCCTACGACGATATTATCCAGGCGGCCAGCGGTATCACTCAGTTGCAGACCATCGTCTCGGACCAGCCGCGTTTCGTGCCGACGATTATCGCGGACAAGACCACATCGCATTATGTGGTGTCAGCAATTCTCGCAGCCCTGTTGCACCGCGAGCGCGGCGGCCGGGGGCAGGCGATCGAGGTGCCGATGTTCGAAGCGCTGGTTGATTTTGTCATGGTCGAACATTTGGGCGGCGAAGGCTTCGTCCCGGCGACCGGTAAGATGGGATATGATCGCCTGTTGAACAAGGAACGCCGCCCCTACGCCACGAAGGACGGTTACTTGGCGGTGCTGCCCTACACCGACGCCAACTGGGAAGCCATGTTCAAGGTCTCCGGCCGGGAAGAGCTGCGCGACGATCCGCGCTTTGCCAATCATGCCGCGAGGATCGCGCATTCCGCCGAGATTTACGGCATCCTGGCCGACATCGTCGCCACAAAAACGACCGCCGAATGGCTCGAAGAACTCAACAGACTCGCGGTTCCCGTGCAAGAGGTCAATTCGATCGAAGACATGATCGACAACGAACAGCTCAAAGCCACGGGGTTCTGGCAGACCGCAGAACATCCCACCGAAGGCACGGTGCGCTATCCCGAGCCACCGGTACGGTTTTCGGAATCCCCATCCTCCGTTCGCCGATTGCAGCCCAGATTGGGTGAGCACAGCGCCGAAGTGCTGGCAGAGGTGGGCTACTCGGACGCCGACATAGAGGCGTTTTTTGCCGAAGGTGTCAGCAAGCCAGCAGAAGACTGATGGTTCGAAAGGCGGTCGGACATAATTAGGCGCTCACGTCCGAGTCTTCGATATCGTCGAGAATCAGCTGCTCGACGATGACCGCCAGTTCGGCAATGGTCGGCGCCTCGAACAGACTGCGCAACGACAAGTCGATATCGAAACCGGTGGCGATCCGCGATACCAGTTGCGTAGCGAGCAAGGAATGGCCGCCGAGCTCGAAAAAATCGTCCTCGACACTGACCGCCTCCATGCCCAGCACTTCCGCCCAGATCGGTTCCAGCGCTTCCTCCGCGGGACTGCGCGGCGCGACCATGGTGCGCTCGTCGCCGATGGCGATATCCGCCGGCGCCGGCAACGCCTTCCGGTCAATTTTGCCGTTGCGATTGAGCGGCAGGCCATCGAGGGCGACGAATACCGCCGGGATCATGTAGTCCGGCAACATCACGTGCATGGCGTCGCGAAACGCTGCCCGACCCGGCCGTTCGGACCCCATCGGCACGTAGTAGCCGACCAGGCGCTCGGCGCCCGGCGTGTCCTCGCGAACCACAACCACGGCCTGGGCGACAGCGGGATGGCCGGCCAACGCATGCTCGATCTCGCCCAATTCGATCCGCAGGCCGCGCAGTTTAACCTGATCGTCCGTGCGGCCCAGGAACTCCAGCAAACCGTCCGGGCGCCAACGCACCCGATCCCCGGTGCGATAGAGCCGCGCCCCCGGCTTGTCGCTGAACGGATCGGCGACGAATGCCACCGCGGTCAACTCGGGACGGTTCAGGTAACCGAGCGCAACGCCAGCACCACCGACATAAAGCTCGCCGGCCACGCCGATCGGCACCGCCATCATGACTTCATCCAGCACATAGCATTGCGTATTTCGGATCGGCCGGCCGATCGGCACGGACTGGCCGGCCTCACCACGATCGCAGGTCCAGGACGTCGCGTCGATGGTCGTCTCGGTCGGGCCGTAGGTGTTGTGCAGCCGACCCGGTAGCCGGTCGATGGCGGATTCCATCAATGCCATCGGCAACGCCTCGCCGCCGACGAAGACATCAGTCAACCTGGTGCATTGGTTGATGCCCGCATGCTCGACCAGCAATCGCAATAGCGACGGCACGATCTGCATATGGCTGACGCCGTGACGTTGGATCAGATCGACCAGGATTTCCGGATCCTGGGCATCGTCGCGCCGCGGCATGACTAAAGGCGCGCCGGTCATCAACGGCGCCAACAAATCCCAGAGCGCGGCGTCGAAGCAATAATTGGCGACCAGCAAGTGCGGATCGTTCTCCGTGATGTGAAAGTTGTCGATCGCCCATTGCATGTGATTGAGAATGCTGCCGTGCGATACCACGACACCTTTGGGCCGGCCGGTCGAGCCGGAGGTATAGATGACATAGGCCGGATCGTGGCCGGACGCTGGAACGTCCGGCGCGGTCACTGGAAGATCAGCAAACCGACCGTCGTCGCCGTCGAGTGCGATGATCGTGCGATCGCCTTCGACCTCGGCCAGCACCGGCAGCAGATCTTCTTGGGTAAGAACGACCGCAATTTTGGCATCGTCAATCATGTAGCCAAGGCGTGCCGGCGGATGCGTCGGATCGAGCGGTACAAAGACCGCGCCGGCCTTCAAGATCCCAAGGAATCCGGCGAGCAATTCGAAACCGTTGTCGACGCAGAGGCCGACCGTGGCGCCCTTCTCGACACCGGCCGCCACCAGGCCGTGCGCCAGTCGGTTCGACCAGCGCTCGAGCTCCGAGTAACGCAAGACCGCGTCCTCGAAATAGAGCGCCGGTTTGTCGCCGACTCGTTGGGCTTGCCTGGCGATCAGGTCATGGACGCCGATACCGTTGGTTTGCGGATGGGCGGTTTCGTTCCATTGACGGAGGATCTTTGCCTCGTCTGTGGCGGTCAACAGCGGGTAGGCCGAGATCGGCATTGACGGATCCGCAACAATGCCGCCGAGCAGCGTATCATAGGCCGTCATCATGCGGCGGATGGTGGTTTCGTCGAACAGGTCCTTGTTGTATTCGACCCGCCCGAGAAGCCCGCCATTGTTTTCATACATGTCCACCCGCAAATCGATCTTGGCCGCAATAGCGGCCAACTTCACTTCTTGGACCTGCAAGCCGGCCATCTGTTCGACCGGCTTCGGCGTATTGTTCAGTTGGAACATGACCTGAAACAGCGGCGTCCTAGCCGGATCGCGAACCGGTTTTAGGGTCTCGACCAGTTTCTCAAACGGCAATTCTTGGTGCTCGAGCGCATCCAATGTCATGCAGCGTACCCGGTCGAGCAGCGCCTTAAACGTCGGATCACCTGAAAGATCGGCACGCATGACCACGGTGTTAACGAAACAGCCGATCAAGCCCTCTATTTCCGGTCGCGTGCGATTGGCGAACGGCGTGCCGACGATCACGTCCTTCTGCTCCGCGTATCGCATTACGAGAACGTCGAAGGCGGCGAGCAAGGTCATGAACAACGTCGCCCGCTCCGCCGACGCAAGGCCTTTCAGCGCGGCAGTGAGATCCTTCTCAAGAGTGAATTCGTAGCGTGCGCCGTTGAACGTCTGGACCGACGGTCGCGGACGGTCGGTCGGCAGGTCTACCACACCCAACTCGCCACCCAACTGATGCACCCAGTATTTCAGATCCCGTTCTATACCGGAATCGTCCAGTTCACCGCGCTGCCATTCGGCGAAATCCGCATAGTGAATGGTAAGCGGCGCCGGCGGCACGGACTGACCGGCGCTGAAAGCCTCATAGAAGCCTGAGAGATCCCGGAAGAAAATGCTGTACGACCAACCGTCGCAGACAATGTGATGCATGGTCAAAACCAGAACATGCTCTTCAGGCCCGAGCCGAACAAGTTTCTGGCGCATGGCCGGTGCCGACGCGGCGGCCAAATCAAACGGCGTCATGGCTTCCTTCGCAAGTAGATCGGCGAGTGCATCGGGTGTTTCGGTGAGATCGACGACGGCCAATTCGATCGCCGCCGCCGGCAGGATATGCTGACGCGGCCCGTCGCCGCCGGCGGCAAATCGTGTCCGCAGCACTTCGTGACGATCGACGACCGCCGTCAGGCTTCGCTCGAGGGCCGTGACATCAAGCGGGCCTATGAGGCGCCAGGCATCCGGCAGATTATAGGCCGGGCAACCGGGTTCGAGCTGATCGAGCAGCCAATAGGACTGCTGGGGATAGGAGAGCACAGCCTGCTCGGGGTCCTGGCGGCGGGGAATGGCGGCCCTGCGTCCGGTGGATTCTCGGCCTGTCTTCAACCTATTTTCGAACAACGATTTTTTGGCGTCGCTTGAAGGTGCACGTTTTTCGATCTCTGACAGTATCAATCTACTCATGGCGCGACGGCCGGCCTAAAATGTCATTAATCAAGCGCCGGACAGTTAAGACCAAGTCGCGTTAAAACCGCGCTAACGGCGGACCCGCCGCTCAGCGCTAAGTATTCATTATTCCTAGAGGCTTTTTGCCTAGGCTTTGCGTCAAATTCGGCGAAATCAGTGGTTCTGACTCTGACACGAATTCGACATGGTTGAATATTTAAAGAAAATTCGGCCGCTCCTGCGTCCCGGCGACGGCCCATTGCTGGCGTTGTTCCTGGCATTGGCCATCATTGCCGGATTCTCGGAAATGCTTGGCGTCGGTCTGTTCATCGGCTTTGTCGCCTTGATCGGCGACCCCGGTGGGGCAAAAGACAGCACCACCTTCGGCTTCCTGCATGATGCACTGGGCGCCATGGCGCCCGGGCACATGCTGATGATCGGAGCCGGTGCTATTTTGGCCTTTGTCCTGGTCAAGAATCTCTTCTTGGCGGCGCTCAATTTCTACAAGTTTTGGTTCGTCACCAAACGCCAAATCGATCTCAGCCGGCGCCTGTTCCGGGCCTATATGCTTGGCGATTACGAACAATTCACCCATCGAAATTCCGGTGAGATCCTGCGCAATGTGAACGAGGAAGCCGGCAACCTGTTCTTCGGCTTTGTCGACCCGACGTTGAACCTGATTGCCGAAGCGGTCGTTGTCTTTGCCCTTCTCGGCTTGATGGTGATCGTCGAGCCGCAGGCCACATTGGTCACCGCCGTTACGCTTTGTGTCTCCGGTTTCGCAATTCACCAGGTGGTGACCAGGGTCTCGCCACGCTACGGCGCCAAGCGCGTTGCGCATTTGGGCGAGATGAACAAGTGGGTCAATCAAGGCATTGGCGGCTTCAAGGAAGCGCGGGTGCTGGGGCGGGAAGCGCAGTTCGTCGACAATTACGCCCACCACGCCCGCAATTATGCGGTAACCGATGCCATCGACGCGCTCATGCATCTGTTGCCGCGGTTCGCCGGGGAACTCACCCTGATGGTCGGGTTTTTTGCCATCACCGTGGCCTTGCTGACACAGGGCCGGGCCGTCGCCGACCTATTGCCGCCGTTGGCGCTGTTTGGCGCCGCCGGCATGCGGCTGATGCCGTCGTTCAACCGGATCATGGCGAATTTCCACGAACTCAGTTTCAACAGCGCCTCCGTCGCCGAGGTGTTGCGCGATTTGGAGACCTTCGAAGGCGGCATCGAGCGGAGAAATGCCGTGCCCGCGGTAGCGCCGCTTACCACCTTCGCCCAAGAAATACGGTTCGACAACGTCACAAGTCGCTATCTCGGCGGCAGCCGTTCATCGCTCCGCGACGTCTCGTTCAGCATACCCACCGGCAGTTCGGTCGCCTTCGTCGGCCCGACCGGTTCCGGTAAATCCACCGTGATCGATCACATCATTGGTCTGCTGGTTCCGGAATCGGGCAAAGTCGAAGTCGACGGCCAGGATCTGCAATACCAGCTACAGGCTTGGCATAGCCAAATTGGCTATATTCCCCAATCGATCTACCTGTGCGACGACAGCCTTTCCGCCAACATAGCCTTCGGCGTGCCGCCGGCGGAAATCGATGAGCCAAGGGTCTGGCAGTGCCTGGAAATCGCCCAACTCGCCGACTTCGTCCGCGAACAACCGGCCGGCCTGGCCGCCGTGGTCGGCGAGCGCGGCATCCGGCTTTCGGGCGGGCAACGCCAGCGCATCGGCATTGCCCGGGCGCTTTACCACGATCCGCCGGTATTGATCTTGGACGAAGCAACCGCGGCCCTGGACACACAAACCGAAACCAACTTCCTGGCCGCATTAGACCAATTCGCCGGCGCCAAGACCATGATATTCGTGGCCCATCGGCTATCGACGATCCGCCATTGCGACCGGATCTATTTGATCGAAGACGGCGCTATTTGCGCCGAAGGCCGCTTCGACGACTTGCTGCGCCGCAACAGCACCTTCAAAAAGCTCGCGGTCGGCCGCTAGAGCATGATCGACCCTACGGCGAAGGCTGTTCCCGCGGCAGCCGAATGCTGACCCGCAGGCCCGGATCGCGATTTTGCAGGGTGATGTCGCCGCCGTGGCCGCGGACGATGGTCCGGGCGATGGCGAGCCCAAGGCCGACACCGCCGGTTTCACGGCTACGCGACGCATCCATGCGCACGAAGGGTTCGAACATGCGCTGTTGGCTGTCGGCCGGAATGCCAGGACCGTCGTCGTCGATATGGATGGCGATCGCTTCGGCTTCCACAGTCATGCTAACAACGGCGCGATGGCCGTAGGTTATCGCGTTGTCGATAATGTTGCGGATAGCGCGTTTCAACGCCATCGGCCGGCAGGCGTACGGGAGACGCGCCGCCTCTTCGACCGTAACCGGCCAACCGAGATCGGCCACATCGTCGACCAGGCTTTCGATCAGCGCGCTGAGTTCAACGGTTCGGCTCGGTTCTTCCGTCGCCTGGTCGCGGGCGAAGGCCAATGTCGCCTCCGTCATTTGCTGCATTTCGTCGAGGGTCGCCAATAACCGGGTGCGGGTTTCAGCATCTTCGACAAACTCCGCCCGGAGCCGCAGGGTCGTGATCGGCGTCCGTAGATCGTGCGAAATCGCCGCCAGCATTTCGGTTCGATCGCTGACGAAGCGGGCCAGCCGTTCGCGCATGCGATTGAAAGCGCGGGTGGTGCGGCGGACTTCCTCGGGGCCGGCCTCCGGCAGCGCCGACACGTCTTCGCCGCGCCCCAGGCGGTCGGCGGCATCGGCTAAATGTTGCATGGGACGCGAGATGCGGCGCACCATCACGACGACGACCAGCGTGATGACGATGGCGCTGATGGCAAATGAAATCAGGCCGAGCCGCGGCCACGGCGATCGCGGCGGCGGCAGGATGGTATCGACGTTGAGCCAACCGCCATCGACCCTATGCACCGACAATTTGGCCCAGACCGGTCGCCGGTGGCGGCGGTGGCGACGATGACCGTTGCGCTCGTCGTCATGGTCGTCATCGATAAATTCCGCAAGACGGTCCCATAGGGACGGCTCGCGGCCGCGCTGATCGAGCCTCAACCGCACTTCCCTGACCGCGCCGTCGGTCATTCTGTTTAGGCGATCCATCAGGAAATCCGCGGCCCGAGGCAAGTCGTCGGCACCGATCGCGCTTTCATCCGCTAGTCCGTAGCGCAGGCGCCGTGTTGCCGCGGCAACCACCACCGCTTCGTGCGCTGACGGCGGAGTCGATCGCAACAGCCGGACCACCACGGCAATCTGCGGCAGCAGCTGGGCGCGATGTTCACGATGGACGGCCCAGCGCCGTTCATCGGAAAAAATGAGAACGATCAGCGCCTGCGAAGCCAGCAAAGAAACCAGTAGCAGGACGACCAGCCTGGCCGCCAAGCTTCGCGGCACGATCCGGCGAAGCCAATCCACAGCGCTCATCGCGGCGTCACCGTGGCCGCCAGTTTGTAGCCGCCGCCCCACACGGTCTGAATGATCTTCGGATTCTTCGGATCGACTTCGATCTTTCGACGCAGGCGACTGACTTGATTGTCGATTGCGCGATCAAACGCCGCGGCGGCCCGGCCCTTGGTGAGATCGAGCAATTGATCTCGGGTCAACACCATGTTCGGCCGTGCCAGCAAGGCGCTCAGCAGCAAAAATTCGCCGGTCGACAGCGCCACCGCGACACCGGCTTCGTCGGCCAGCTCGCGGCGGTCCACGTCGAGCACCCATCTGTCGAATGCCAATGCGGCACCGGCGTCAGGCTCCCGCGATGGCGGCACCGCGCGGGTCCGCCGCAACACCGCTTTGATGCGCGCCAACAGCTCGCGGGGATTGAACGGCTTGGTCAGATAATCGTCGGCGCCAATTTCAAGGCCGACGACCCGGTCGGTTTCCTCGGCAAGCGCAGTAAGCAGGATAACAGGAACATCGACATTGTCCCTGAGATAGCGGCAATAGGACAAGCCGTCTTCACCCGGCATCATGATGTCTAACACCACCAAATCGAACGCATGGGCGCGCATCAGCCGCCGCGCCGCCGCGACGTCAGCGGCGATGCTGGCCCGCAGGCCGTGCCGTTTCAGGAACTGCGCGACAAGCTCGCGAATCTCGCGATGGTCGTCGACGACCAGAATATGCGGTGACGGATCGTTTTCACTCTGTCCCATGGCGCCAATATGGCCTCGCCAGCCCGGTTCAAGAACAAAAACATGTAACAAAATGTGTCAGACGCCGCCAACGCCATCGCTTGCGACCAAAAGGCCTGTTTGCCGTCGATAATTTGCGACAAAGCCTTCCCATGTTCAGGTCATTGTTAATCAACGAACGCGAAGAGGACTATCATGAAACAGAGAAACCGCATCCTACTGGTCACCGCCGTCCTGGCCATCGGCGGCAGCGCCGCGCTGGCCGGCGTGAGCTACGCCGGGCGTGACGGCGGCGGCTGGAAACGCCACCACATGGGCATGGGCCATCACCGCGGCCACGGCATGCTGGAGAAATTCGATGCCAACGGCGACGGTAAAGTGACGCAGGAAGAAATTGACGCGGCCGAGGCCGATCTGCTGGCCCGCCACGACACCGACGACAAAGACGGCCTGAAGCTCGAGGAATTCGAGGGCATCTGGCTTGAACTGAACCGCGAGCGCATGGTCGATCGCTTCCAAAACCTAGACGCCGACGGGGACGGTACCGTCACCAAGGCGGAGATCGATCGGAAACTCGCGCGGATGATGCAGGTCATGGATCGCAACGGCGACGGCGCCATCAGCACCGATGATTTCCGCAAGATGCACCGCCGCGGCCACGAGGACGGCAAGCGCAAAGACGACGATTGATGCGCGCCAGCGGCGTCGGCCTGCTTCGGCCGACCGGCGCCGCGCCGGCGGGCAAATTTTTACTATCAATTCTTCAGAATTTGTGACGGAATCGCCTTTCCTACAACCAATAACGAAACAGGGAGGGATTGGTGCCATGATTCGGAAATTGACCGGTTTCATAGCATTGGCCGGCATCGCCATAGGCACAGGCAGCGTTTATGCGCAAGACATGAAACCTGCTCAAAATGACCTGTTGAACGCCACCTTGTGGACCCAGACGTCGGTCGAATTCAAAGCCAACGCGCTCGCCAGCTATCGTTTGGCGAAAGTCATGCTGGATCAGGCCTTGGCGGACAAGAATTGGACCGGGGCGACCGAACAGTCCGGCGCCTATCAGGACAAGCCGCCGGCGGTCATCCTGGACGTCGACGAAACCGTGCTCGACAACAGCGAATATGAAGCCTGGGTGATCAAGGAAAACACCCACTACAGCTCCAAGACCTGGGGGCCTTATGTGAATGCCGCGATTTCGAAGCCGATACCGGGGTCGCTGGACTTCATCAACTATGCCGCGTCCAAGGGCGTCGAGATCTTCTACGTTTCCAACCGTAAGAAGCCGGGCGAAGACGGCACGCGGCGGAATCTCAAAAAATTCGGCTATCCGATAAACGAAAAGTTCGACACCGTTTTGCTGCGCGGTGAGAACAATTGGGGCCGAAAGAAAAGTACGCGCCGGGCGCATGTCGCCAAAGATTTTCGTGTGTTGCTGATTTTGGGCGACAATCTCGGCGATTTCACCGACAAAACCGGCGGCTCGCCGGCCGACCGCCTGAAGGTCTATGAGGAAAACATGGACCGTTGGGGCACCTCTTGGATCACCATTTCCAATCCGATGTATGGATCTTGGGAATCTGCGGCGTTCGAAGGCAATTGGAAGCTGGACGGCGATGTCCGCCGCCAAATGAAGCTGGACGCGATGACCTATTGGGGCGGTCCGCAGTAATACCACGGACACGCGCCGCCAAGGGCCGGACAGTGCGTTCCGGCCCTTTTTTCTTTGGGTTAAACGCAAAATCAATGCATTTCCACGGTCCGGTACCGCAATTTCAACGGCGAGCACAACGGTAATTCAAACGGTAGCGCTTCATGTTCCGGTCAACGCCGGCGGGACGAAGGTTGCTCGACGGCCGCCGAGAAGGACCGAACAATGCTTCATCACGATTTCAGTTACCGCGATTGCCTGGCGGCGTCCGAACTCATCACTTGGCGCGTCGAAGACATCATCGGCGGCAGCAATCAGCTCGATTTCACGCGGCCGTTCCTGCCCGAGACCTTGGCCCGCGTCGGTCCGCTCAAGTTCCTGTCCACCGCGGAAAAACGAATCCTTAACCAGATCCGCGCCTATGGTTATCTCAAGACGTTTGGCCTGATCGAGGAATTCATCGTGCCGTTCATGATGGACCGAACCCGGGGCGCGTTGCAGGGCGATACCCACCGCATGCGGGCGATGCTGCAGTTTGTCGCCGAGGAAGCGAAACATATTCATTTGTTTCGCGCCTTTTGCGATCAGTTCGACCGGGTTTTTCGCACGCCGTGCGCGGTCATTGGTCCGCCGGAGGAGATCGCCATGGCGATCCTCGGCCATCACCCGCTCGCCGTGGCAACGATCATCTTGCAAATGGAATGGATGACCCAGGCTCACTACGCCGACAGCGTGACCGACGGGCAGGACTTGGATCCGGTCTTTACCAACATGCTGAAGCACCATTGGCGCGAAGAAGCACAACACGCCAAAATCGATACGCTGATGGTCGAGGCGATGGTCCGCGATTGCGACAAAGACGAAATTGTGATGGCTATGACAGACTACATCAAAATTGCGCGGTATATCGACAACAGCCTGATCAAACAGGTACAATTCGACCTGAACAGCATCGAGCGCGCTATAGGGCGCCGCCTTGGCGAGTGCGAGCGAGAAATCTTCGTCAAGGTGCAACAACAAGCGGTACGGTGGACGTTCATCGGCTCGGGTTTGGCGCATCCGCGATTCTTGGCGACGCTCGAAGCGGTGTCACCGTCGACCCGGCGCAAGGTTGCGGCGATCACGCCGGCCTTTTCCTGAGGCCGCGAACCGGTTGAATGGCATTTTAGCCCCCCTATCGCGGGAGAACGACATGGCAAGATCAACGTTCGAAAAGTACGGCGGCTTTGCCAAGGTCAGCCGCATCGTCGCAGCGTTCTATGACAAGGTTTTGGATTCGCCGCGATTATCGCCTTTTTTCGAAGGCACCGACATGAAACGGCAAATTGACCATCAAACGAAATTCATTTCATCGCTGATGGGCGGCCCGGTCAGTTACAGCAATGAAGAACTCGAACGGGTACATTCCCGCTATCGCATCAACCAAACCGCTTTCGATGAAATCGCCATGTTATTGCGCGAGACCCTGGAAGATTTCGATGTCGAAGACGAGGACGTGACCCTCATCACTCAAAATATCATCAATCGTGCCAAATTCATTGTTAACACGAAGTAGCGGCCGATTTCGGGAAATCGGCAAGTTGGAGGTGCCCGATGGCACAGGATGACCTAATGACGGAACTGGTTCAGACCCTTGGTCTCGGCGTCGCGCTGGTTGATTTTGAGACTTGGGAAATCGAGTTCGAGAATGCCAAGTTTTTTCAATGGTGCCCGCCGGACGGTGACGTCGACGCCCCTTTGCCGAAACGCCTGAAGGCGATGAAAGAGGATCGCGCCAGCGAACGCATGCGCAACGGCCGGCCTTACAAGTTGGAATGCGAGACCCGTTCCGGCGCCCGCAGCAGATGGCTCGACATCGAAATGCGGCCCTTGCCGGATATGGAAGGCACCCGGGCCATCGTCGAATGCAGCGACATATCGAAGCAAAAACAAGCCGAATACATGCTGGAATCCTATTCCCAGGTGTCGGAGCGCAACACCCGTGAGTTGCAGCGCGAAAAGGACCGGGTCGAAAAACTGTTGCTCAATATCATGCCGCGCTCGGTCTATGAGGAAATGAAGGATTACGGCACAACGACGCCGGCCCGGTTCGACTCCGCTTCCGTGATGCTGCTCGATTTCGTCGGTTTCACCGACATGGCGATTTCGCGGGAACCGGGCGAACTTATTTCCGAACTGAACGACATCTTCTCCGCCTTCGACCGGGTCGTCGAGCTGTTTGACAGCGAGCGCATCAAAACCATCGGCGATGCCTATATGGCAGTCTCCGGCGTGCCCGAAGGCAACCCCGACCATGCCCAGAATATTGCCCGCGTCGCGCTCCGGCTGAAGCGTTACATCGAGCGCCGCAACACTGCCCACGCCACGTCGTGGACCTGTCGCATTGGCATCAATTCCGGGCCGGTCATCGGCTCTATCGTCGGCATCCAGAAATATGTCTACGACATTTTCGGCCCCGGGGTGAATTTGGCTTCGCGCATGGAGTCCCACTGCGAGCCGATGGAGATCACGCTCTGCGACGACACCTACGTGCTGCTGAAAGACGAATTCGAAATGACCGAACGCGGTGAAGCGGATATCAAGGGGTTCGGCCGAAAAACGCTCTACACCCTGGACCGAGAGCGCGACCAAACATCGATCAGACGCGACAACCGCTTCTAACCGGTTCACCGTATCGCGGCGGAGCCGAGGGACTTTTTGTCGTTGACTATCCGTTGTCGCACGTATGCGCGCGCAAAAACGCCCGCATGTGGAAGTGTGCCTGCGCCGGCGCGTAGTGAAACGACCGGCCGACCGGACAGGCGCGGCGCGCCCGGCATCCCAATTCCATGCAATCGCTGCCGGCGTCGGTTTGCAGATGGGCCACACAGGCCGGCACATCATAGCCCTGGTTGGAAAAGGCGCCGACCGGGCAGGTCGAGAGGCAGGGTTTATCGATGCATGAGGCGCATGGCGCCGTTCGCGGCGCCGGGTCTTCCGGGGCCAAGTCCAGGCGCGTCGCGAAGCCGAGCGCGCCGCGATAGGCATGCCACAGGCCGAAGTCAGGATGGATGAACATGCCGAGCGGCGACGGCTGGCACGCGCCGGCACGCCTGGCCCAACGTTGAAACGGCAAATAGGGTTTGTCGAACGGAAAGTAAGCGCCGCCCCTGAGCGCTGAAGCAATGGCGCCAATTGTTTGCCGCGACCACGTGTCCATCGGATCCGTGCAGCCGCCGCGCTCGGCCTCGAAGCGATGCCACATTGCCGGCCCGGCATTGCCGATCAAGACCAGCGTGGCAACCGCCGTCGTGCCGGCGAGCGGCGGCACGCCGTCGTCTTTCGTTGGGTGAAACGCACCCAGGGCCATGAACCCGGCCGCCGCTATGGCGCGTTCAACGCGGTCGATTTCCATCGGCCCGTCCTAGCGTTTCTTCGGGGCGCAAGTCTAGAGCAGTTCTCGAAATTGGCTTAAGCCCGCGCCGGTATCGCCATCGGTGTTTGGTTTGGCATGGTACGATCGGCCGGAAAGGCGAGCTTGATGCGGGTGCCGAGCCCAATTTCGCTGGAGATGGCGAACACGCCACCGTGGGCTTCCGTCAATGCTTTGGCGAGCGGCAAGCCCAGTCCGGTGCCGGCGTATTTTCGGCTGAGATGGCCGTCGACTTGGCGAAACGGCTGCAGCACGACGTCGATGTCGGCGGCGGAAATGCCGATGCCGGTATCGACAATCTCGAACACCACGCCGCCCGCGGCCGGTACGTAAACCTGCAACGTCACCTGGCCGCCTGCCGGCGTGAATTTGATCGCGTTGTCCAGCAGATTGACCAGAATTTGACGCAGTTTGCGCCGATCGGCGCGAATCATCGGCAAATCGTCATCTAGCTCCAGAACCAGCACGACCTGTTTTTCGAGTGAGCGATTGCGAACGATGGTAAATACAGGGTGGATGGTGTCCTCGACCTCAAGGTCTTCGTCGTACAGATCGGCGGCGCCTGATTCAATCTTCGACATGTCGAGGATGTCATTGATAAGGTCCAGCAAATGCTGCCCGGAAACGTTGATGTCGCGGGCATATTCGCTATATTTCGGGTTGGTCATCGGCCCGAGCGTCTGTTGGCAGATGACTTCCGAGAATCCGATGATGGCGTTTAGCGGCGTCCGCAATTCGTGGCTCATGTTGGCCAGAAATTGACTTTTGGCACGGCTCGCCAGTTCCGCCTCGTTCTTCGCCAGACGCAACGCGTCAATCGCTTTCAGCCGGTCGGAAACATCGCGCACCATGGCGAAGATAATCGGCTGGCTTTCCGCATGCGAACATTGCAGCCGTATTTCGACCGGATAAATCGTGCCGTCTCGCCGACGAAATTCGGCTTCGACCAGCACCACTTCGCGCTCGCCCCGGCGCATGGGCTCCACGGTCACCGTAAAGACCTGTGGCTCGAAATCGACCCAGAATTGCGATAGCAACGCACCATGGAGGTCGCTTTCCGTGTAGCCCAAATTTCCTTGGGCGGTCGCGTTGGTCTGCGTGATCCGGCATTCGGGATCGGAGAATACGTAGATCTCGTCACGCGAGTGATTGACCAGACGACCGAGACGGGTGTTGAGGTCGGCGGTGCGGCGCAGCGCCCGCTCGGCAGAAAGGCGTTCCGCGTTTTCCTTTTTCAACCGGTCATTGGCCTGTTCGAGGCGTTGATTGACATGGGCAATAAAAATGAGGATCGGCAGCGCAACGGCATTCGACACAATAAAACTGACCCAGAAAACCGGCCAGCCGTAGATGTCGTACATGACGTACCAGGTCAGTTCGCCAAGGACCGTCGCCGAGGCAACGGCGGTCGAAAGAAACAAAATAACAAAAGCCGGCAGGCTCATTCCGGCGCAGCGATCTACGCCCGCGTCGAGCAAGCGCCCATACCAGCTATGGCATTCTCGTATGAAATGGAAAAGCGGTCCGTCAGCGTTGCCGCCGGGTGCCGGATCCTGATCGATATCGCTGGTCACGTCTATGTACTCAAACTCGGATGCGCCCCAACGCCGCCAATCGTCACGGCCCGGCCAACGTCTGCCAACCGTTGCAGCGACTATGTCGGCCACCGGTTAATGTTGTCTTTAGTCGGCTATCGAATGTTGAGAAATACGAGGGCTATTGCGTTTGCCAAAATAACCATTTTTTTCTTAAAATTGCCGTCTATACATTTGATTATAAAAGATTTATTTCTACTAAATACCAGTCAGCACGTCTTGAAATTACGCCATCATCGGGCGTTCGGCCTTGGTTCATTTGCGAAACCGATCGTTGAGTTTCCGGCTTTCTTCATCGAAAAAGAAGGCCAAAAAGACATAGCGGTGGCCACGGGTCACGGGCTGTGCCTCGTGCAGCAGAGAGCACGAAAACACCACCGCGTCGCCGGTTTCCGGTTTGTATAGATCGGCGCCATACTCGGGAAACGCCAACGCGCCGCCATCGTACTCTTCGGCATTCAAGTTCAGCGTGATGGCGAATCGGCGATGCAAGTGGCGCTCCAGAACGTTGTCGCGATGGGCGGTGAAATGGCCGCCTTCGGCCGCATCGTAGCGCACGATTTTGTATTGTTCGGCGCCGGTGATACGACGGCTGAATGCCTTTTCGACTTCCGGCTGAATGCGTTTCCCCAGGCGTCGATTAATGCCTTGCAGCAGGGCGACATCGGTCACCAGCACGTCGGTTCGGGCCTTCTCGGACAAATTGACGTGATGACCGCTTTGACCGAGTTCGCCCTGTTGCTGGTAAACGCCGGAACGCTGCGGCGTACCGGCCTCGAACATGGCGACGAGGGCGCGGCAGAATTCCGGCTCAAAGACGCCGGGAACGTATAGAACCGGGGCAAAGTGGGAAAGCGCCCGAGCCGGCCGTTCGGGCAGATTCTGAAGGTAGTCCAGCACGGCCGGAGCCGGGTCCAGATCGGCGACGTCTGTGCTTATCTTCATGACCCGACGATTGACGTCACACACCACGATGGCAAATCCGTCCGCCGTGTCGACGCTCTGATCGTGCTCGACACCAAGCCCGCGAGACAAATTGCGCTCGTAGTCCGACAACAAAAGAAACGGCAGCGGCGTCTCTGTTAAAAACGCAGCATTTTCTGCCGGCATGGTGGCGGTGATACCGATGACGAAAGTCCGTGGTTCCAACATGTCGAACAGGCGGGCGAACCCCTGCAAGCGGTCCCGACACGCAGGCAATCTTGGATCCGGGCAGAACAGCAAGACCTGGCGCTTGTTGGTGACGTAGTCCAAAAACCGGACCAGCTTTTCGTCACTGCCCGGCAGGATGACATCCGGCAACATGTCACCTTCGCCAAAGGCGGCCGTGGGCACGGATTGGGGCGTCGTATTCATGGCTCGAACGACCTCGACCTGATCTTGCGACACCGAAACATAGCGGCAAGCCGATTGGCAAGCCCTTCGCGCAGGAAATCGCCTGACACCGGCCATCGTGCTAGAATCAGCTCATGGAATCGCGAAGATGCCACAGCTTTCGCGCGGACAGGGCATGCACATAACCGGCTACTTGATAGAAGTCATCATTATTTTGCTGGCAGCCGTGGTCTGTCTTTGGCTGGCACAGCGGCTAAAACTCGCCTCCGTGCTCGGTTATTTGGTTGCCGGCATCGTTATCGGGCCAACCGCGCTCGGTTTGATTACCAATGTCGAGGCGATGCGCCCGCTCGCCGAGTTGGGCGTCGTCTTCCTGCTGTTCACGGTCGGGTTGGAATTGCCGATCGAGCGCATTCGCGTCATTCGGCCGGCCATGTTCGGCTTGTCCGCCGCGCAGATCGTTTTGACCGCGGCGGTGATCACGGCGATCGCTTGGGCCGCCGGCGGCAGCATCGACATCGCGCTGGTCGCAGCCGGTGCCTTGTCATTGTCATCCACGGCAATCGTTTTGCAGCTGTTGACCGAGCGCCGCGAACTCACCAGCCGGAACGGCCGCTCGGCGCTGACGGTTCTGCTGACCCAAGACTTGGCCGTCGGACCCTTGTTGGTGATTGTCGTGGCATTGGGTCAAAAGACCGAATCCTTGCCAGTGGTGCTCGGGCTCGCGGGTCTAAAGGCGGTGGCTGCGCTGATCGTCATCCTGGTGGTCGGCCGCTTGATCTTGCGGCCACTGTTTCGACCGGTCGCGGCGACGCGCGATCCGGAAATATTCGCGGCACTCACCCTTTTGGTGGTGCTCTGCACCGGGCTCGCCACCCAGATGGCCGGGCTGTCCATGGCTTTCGGCGCGTTCTTGACCGGCATGCTGTTGGCCGAGACCACCTATCGCCACCAGGTTGCGGCGGTGATCTTGCCGTTCCGCGGCTTGTTGCTCGGCCTGTTTTTTATCATCGTCGGCGTGTCGATCGACCTCGACCTGGCCTGGGCGGAAGCGCCATCGGTGGCAGGCTTGCTTGCCCTGCTGCTCGTCGGCAAAGCGCTGTTGTTGATCGGGCTCGGCCTGCTGTTCCGCCTGCCGCTTTCGCAAGCGCTTTATCTCGGCATCCTGCTCTGCCAGGGCGGCGAGTTCGCCTTCGTCCTGCTCGGTGCCGGCATTGTCGAAGGCGTGTTGCCGCGGCCGCTTGGGCAAATGCTGGCATTGATCGTCATCCTGTCGATGATCCTGACGCCATTGCTGGCGATTGCCGCGCGACAGGTGCTGCAATGGACGGAACGGCCGAGCGACGTTCCGACCGAGCCGCCCGGCACCGCCCCGGAGAACCTTAACGATCACGTCATCTTAGTCGGCTACGGCCGGGTCGGCAGCACCATCGCCGCCCATCTCAGCGTCGAGAACGTCGCCTGCGTCGCCATCGAGCGCGACCCGGACCAGGTCGCCCTCGGCCACAAGGAAGGCCGGTCGGTGTACTACGGTGATGCCACCCGGCCGGAAGTGCTGACCGCCTTTAGCGTCGATCGCGCCCGCGCCCTGATCATCACCCTGCCCGACCCGGCCCAATCGCTGCAGATCGTGTCGCTGCTGCGCTACATTTTTCCCGACCTCAAGATCCTCGCCCGCGCCCACGACGATGCTCACGGCGAGGAGTTGATGAAGGCCGGCGCCGACGGCTCGGTACCGGAGATCGCCGACGGCGCGCTGAAGCTCGCCGCGTCCGTATTGCAAACCGACGGCGAACAGTGACGAGGCGTCGTTGGCTAAGCCAATAGCGAGCGCATCGTTAAAAAAGTCCCTCGGCTTCGCCTCGGTGTACTTTTTACCGGTGAAATAATGCCAAATCAGGCCTTGGGGCGGCCCGGCGGCCCGATTTGAGCATTTCTCTAGCTGATCATGACCTTCGGTCATGATCAGAATCCGCAACAAATTGCGCCTTTCAGGCTCAATTTGTTGCAAACAGAAAACCAGTTAGCGCATCGCCGAGCCGACTCAAGATGCGCTAACGCATTATTAGAACTGAAGAAAAGTACACTGAGCGTAGCGAAGGACTTTTCTTCACGGTGAACTAATGAATTAGGCTGAAGCCGTAGCGCGCGGCAAGATCTTCAACTTCGCGCATCCGTGCATAAGCGTCTTCCGGCAAAATTTCGATGTCGTCCAGCAGCAGGGCTTGGCGGGCGGCAACGAGGTCCGGGTCGGCGAAGGCGCTAAAGAGAGCCATGCGCATTCGGGCGACCCTGTCGTCATCGATCGCAGGGCCAGTCACGTACGGCAACCCCGGCGCCCGATAAGTACGGCCAAGCTTGCGCAGGCCGGCGAGCGCCTCTGGCCTATTCCGTTCAAGCAAGGCGAACGTGACGCAATCGATGGCGCCGACCTCGGCCTCTCCCCGCCTAATCATTGCCAGACTGGCCTCATGCGAACCGCTCACCTTGACCTCGGTAAAGAAGCGGCCGTCCCGGCTGACTGGCGCCACCAGGCCACGCAGGGCATTCATGCCCGAATGCGATTCCGGGCCGTTGATCACGCAAACCGCGCCGCGCATTTCCAGGACATCCGTCGCGGCATTTTGCTCGGCGACGACGACGACACTGGCATAGTCGCAGCCCATGCATTCCGGGGCGCCGTAATGCGGCGTCGCGATCGGCAGCAATTGTCCGGCATAGCGATTGACGATGTCATAGCCACAGCACTGACTTAGAAACAGATCAGGGTCATTCCAAAGATCGCTTACCGGACGTTCGTGCGACAGCGTGTTGGGGGCGTCGGGCACCCCTTGCCGGTGCAAATGCCGCGCCAACCCCTGCCACAAGGTGTCAAGTGCCTTGCGGACCTCCGGGAGGTCGTACATGGGCATGCTCGCGACGCCTAAGGGGCTGGACATGCGGTATTTTCCCGCACTATCCGTGCTCTTGCAAGGACAGGCAATCTGTCGCCAATTCGATCCGACAGCTCACGGCGCCGTCGCCGGCCTGTGGACGGCCACGCCAACCATGACCAGCGCCACGCCGGCGATGTCTTTGACCGTCGGAATTTGCGCCAGCACGATCGCGGCAATGAGTGTCGCCGTTGCCGGCAGCAGCGCCAGCATCAAGGCGAAGGTCGCGCGCGGCAGGCGCGACATGGCAAGTTGGTCGCAGATGTAAGGGATGACGGACGAGCAAACACCGACGCCGACGCCTGCCAGAACCAGCTCGACCGCACCAAAAGCTGTCACGGCCTGGGCAATGCCGATCGGCATCAGGATGAGGAAGGCGATCGACATGGCGGCTCCAAGACGCTCGACGCCGCCGCTAGCGCCACTTTCAGCCGCCCTGTGGCCGAGCACGATGTAGCCCGCGAACAACACCGCATTGAGCGTCGACCAGAATAAACCGATCGGATCGGTTGACCACCGGACATCGATCAAAATGAACACGCCTGCCCCGGCCAGCAGAAGTGCCAGTAGATTGCGCCCCGTCTGCATGCCGTAAAGCGCGACGCCGATGGTGCCGACGAACTCCATGGCCGCGACCAGGCTCATCGGCAGGCGATCCAGTGCCAAGTAAAAGGACGTGTTCATCACCGCCAGACAGAGTCCAAGCCCCACCAGCAACAGACGGGTCTTGCCGTCCGCGTCGCGGATGGTTTTCCAAGGTTTGGTAATGGGCGCGAAAATCAGTGCCGCAGAGGCGATCCGGAACCAGGCGACGCCGAGAACACCAACGGCCGGAAACAGCAACACCGCGAATGCCGGTCCGAGATAATGAAATACCGCGCTGCCGGCGAACCATGCATGCGGCGGAACGGCGACGGCTGCCATGTTCAACGTGAAACGTCTCGTTGCCATGCATCCTCCCTGCGCTCAAGCACATTGAAGGATGAATTGACTATCTGCTATGGTATTTGCATGATAAAATGCCGTTTATTGTGATATTTGGAAGTCAAATGCAATGAAATACCTTCGATACGAAAATGGCGGTATCGATCGCATCGATGCGGCGCTGTTGGTCGCGCTCGCCGCGAATGCGCGCATCAGCAATGCCGAATTGGCCCGGCTCGTGGCGTTGTCCGCGCCGAGCGTATCGGAACGCATAAAACGGCTGGAAGAAGCCGGTGTAATCGAAGGCTACACCGCCAAGATCAATCCCGAAGCCTTAGGCCTGCCGCTTTCAGCCTGGTTGCGGATCAGGCCGATACCGGGTCAGCTCGGCAAGGTGACGGAAATCCTGCAAGGCTTGCCGGAAATCGTGGCTTGTGACCGGGTCACGGGCGAGGATTGCTTCCTGGCCCGGGCGCACGTCAAATCGGTCAAGGATTTGGAACGACTCATCGACCAAGTCATTCCCTACGCCATGACCAACACGTCAATTATTCAATCCTCGCCGGTCGAGCCGCGGTTGCCGCCGATCTAGAGCAACCTGCGTTCATTCGAACGCAGATAAGTTGCTCTAAAGCTCTGAAATGGAGCAAATGAAAAGGGACGGCGCCTGGGCGCCGTCCCTTTCCGTAGTTCTGTTCTCGCAATCAAATGAGCTAGATCACGCGTCCTGCAAGTTGACGGCCTTGGGGCCGCGCGCCTCGGCCTGAACTTCGAACTCGACCTTCTGGCCTTCGGCGAGGGAGCCCATGCCGGAATGCTCGACGGCGGAGACATGCACGAACACATCCTTTGAGCCGTCCTCAGGCGTGATGAAGCCGAAACCCTTGGTCTGATTGTAGAATTTAACGGTACCGATAGTCATAGTTTTGATAGTCCTATATTGAAAGTTCCCCCGGCCCACATGTTCCGGAGGCGTGATCGATGCTCGAATGATGGGAGGAAAATCAGGGAGGGAACGCCAAACGTTCCGCCGAAGTCCGCCGACAAGCGCCGGTAGTCACGGCGCTCATTTAGGCGGCATGGCGACGAAATGCAAGCCCAATCGGCTGATCGGCTGAAATAATTCCGACGGCACGCTGACAACCCGGCCTTCGATTGGAATGTCCGAAACTGCTCTAATAGCCGCGTTCCCAATCGATGACATTTTTGAGCTGCCGGCCGGCGAGGTAGTCGGCGAGGTTTTCGCAAAAGAGGTTAATGGCGCCATGACGGTTCTGGTCGCTGGCGGCCGAGATGTGTGGCGTGATCAGCACCCGGGGATCCGACCAAAGCTGTGCCATCGGCGCGTGCTCGAATTCGCCGACATAAACGTCGAGGGCGACGCCGCGCAGATGGTCGCTTTGCACCGCCGCGACAAGTGCTGTTTCATCGACGATCTCTCCCCGGGCGACATTAACGAGCACGCTCCCCTTTTTCATCAGGGCGAAGCGGTGGGCGTCGAAGAGCTGGTCCGTCTCCGGTGTCCACTGACAGCAGATCACCACGAAATCGGCTTTCGGCAGCAGGCGATCGAGATCGGCGGAACCGCCGACAAAAGCGAAACCCTCCGGTAGCGGCTCGTCTTCACGCGGCCGCCGTCGGGTGCCGACGACCCGCATGCCGAGCGCGGCGCAGAGTCTGCCGACATCGCGCCCGATACCGCCGACACCGACCACGCACGCGGTCTTGCCTTGCAGCAGCAACGGGCGATAGGCACGATGAGCAAAGCGGCCGGACTCTAGATCGATCGCCGCACGGGGCAGGCCCTTGGCAAAATGCATTATTCCGGCGAGTGCGTATTCCGCCATTGCCAGCGTGTTGCCAGAACCGCGCGAGGTCGTCACCGTCACGTCGCTGCCCCAGAGGTCGCCGCGAAGCAGGTTGCTGGCGCCGGCCGGCCGCTGATGAAACCATTTCAGCTTCGGTGCCCTGGCGCGCAGATCCAGCGGAAAGGGCCAGCCGCCATGAATGACTTCCGATTTGGCCAGAAGGCTATCGCGTTCTTCGGAACTGCCCGTGCCCCTGGCGTCGGGTGGAAGGTAGCGGTCGCAGGTGAAAGCCGGCCAGGTCTCGCGAATTTCGCCGTCGAACCAACCTCCTGCGTCGGTCAGTCGGATTGCCGGATCGACGGCTTCGATCATGGCCCGTTCCGCGGCATCGATCCGTTGGATACTCAAGACTTCAAGTCGACGCATGCCCCGCCTTTCCCTGCGCTTGCGCAGTTATCGCCATGTGAGATGGTTAAAGAGTTCAAAGTAGCTGCGTTTGTTAGAATAGTCGCTTGTTCTATCCGTTCCGATTAGGGATCGGAGGATATTTGAGAGATGGCAATCTATCGGTTTCTGGCCGACGGCGCGGTTATCGTGCATTTGTTGTTTATCCTGTTCGTAGTCGGCGGCGGTTTCCTGGTGTGGCGATGGCCGAAGGTTGCCTTCGCGCATGTGCCGGCCTTCGTTTGGGGGGTGATGATCGAATTTGCCGGCTGGATCTGCCCACTCACTTATTTGGAAAACGATCTGCGCCGGCGTGCCGCGGCGGCCGGCTATGACGGCGGCTTCGTCGAGCACTACATCCTGCCGGTGATCTATCCGGAGCTGTTGTTTCCCGGCGGATTTCCGGCGGCCGGCTTCATCGTGATCGGGCTCGGTGTCCTGCTGCTCAACCTGGTCATCTATTGGCAGCTCTGGCGGCGCCGGTTTAGACCGCCGTCGCCGCGCGATCGATGATGGTGGCCAGCACCTCGTCCGGATCGCGGCGCCACCAATTGTCGGCGGAGAAAATCTCGACCTCGGCGAGCCCCTGATATCCGGCCGCGGTCAGCCAGCCGCGGATCTTTGGAATATCGATCACGCCATCGCCCATCATGCCGCGATCGAGCAACAGATCCCGGGTCGGCACCAGCCAGTCGCAGATATGAAAGGCCAGGATGCGATCGGCCCCGGCCCGAGCGATTTCCGCCTCAAGATTGGGATCCCACCAGACGTGGTAGACGTCAACGGCGATGCCGAGGCCGGCGCCCAATTCGTCGCAGAGATCGTTGGCCTGGGCCATGGTGTTGACGCAGGCCCGGTCGGCCGCATACATCGGGTGCAGCGGCTCGATGGCGAGCGGTACGCCGGCGGCGCGGGCATGCTCCAGCGTCGCGGCAATGCCGTCATGCACATGGCCGCGCGCCGCAACCAAATCCTTCGAGCCCTTAGCCAGACCGCCGACCACCAGCACCAAACACCGGGCGCCAATCGCCGCCGCGTCATCGATGGCGCGGCGGTTGTCGTCGAGGGCGTTTTGGCGCCCGGCCGGGTCGGCAGCGACGAACATGCCGCCGCGGCAAAGCCCGGTCACGACCAGACCGGAATCACTGATCATGCGCTCTGCCTCGGCCATGCCGAGCCCGGCCAGCTTGTCGCGCCACGGCGCGATGCCGCCAAAGCCATGGCGCATGCACCCTTCGATGCATTGCCGCAAGTGCCACTGATCGCGAACCGTCGCCGTGTTCAAAGAAAGCCCTGCCGCCGGAACCGCCATCGCCTACGCCCCAATGCCGCGGGTCGCCAGCGTCGCTGCCATGCGCCGGCAGGCCCGATCCGGATCGGCAAGTAGCCCGGCTCGGTCGGCGAGCCGGAACAGTTCCGCCAAATGCAGCGTCGAGCGGGCGCTTTCCTGGCCGCCGACCATGGTGAAGTGGCTTTGATGGCCGTTCAAATAGGCCATGAACACGATACCGGTCTTGTAGAACCGGGTCGGCGCCCGGAAGATGTGCCGCGACAGCGGCACGGTCGGCGCCAGGATCGCCTGGTAGGCCACCATGTCCTGGCGCGCCATGGCGCCGAGAGCAGCGCTCGCCGCCGGGGCGATGGCGTCGAAGATGCCGAGCAAGGCATCGGAATGGCCGTCCTCGTCACCGGCGATCAGGTCGGGATAGTTGAAGTCGTCGCCGCTATACATCCGCACGCCAGCCGGCAACCGGCGGCGCATGGCGCGCTCGTGGTCGGCATTGAGCAATGAAATCTTGATGCCGTCGATCTTCGCCGCGTTGGCGGCTATGACTTCAAGGCAGACATCCATCGCCGCCGCGTGGTCCGCATGGCCCCAATAACCGGCCAAGGCCGGATCGAACATCTCGCCAAGCCAATGAATGATGACCGGCTCCCGCACCTGATCGAGGATCCGGCCATAGACCCTGGCATAATCCTCCGGCCCGCGCGCCGCAGCCGCCAAGGCACGGCTCGCCATCAGGATGATGCGGCCGCCGGCCGCCTCGACTGCTTGACACTGTTCTTCATAGGCCCTGATGACATCGTCGACAGTGATATCCGGCCCGGCCGCTAAATGATCGGTGCCGGCGCCCGAGGCGAGCAGCGCGCCGCCGTTTTGGCCGTCGGCGAAATCCCGCGCCGCGTCGACCGAGCGGCGGATCAGTTCTATCGATTGGGCCCAATCGAGGCCCATGCCGCGTTGGGCCGTATCCATGGCTTCGGCAACGCCGAGGCCGAGGCTCCAGATGTGGCGGCGAAAAGCCAGGGTCGCCTCCCAATCGATCACCGGTTCGAGCCAGGGGTCGTTGTCGGCCAACGGGTCCGCCACCACGTGAACGGCCGAATAGGCGACCCTCGGAAAGACGGCGGTGTGGCCATTGGCGAAACCAAGCGGCTCGCCGGTTCCGTAGTCCTCAAGGCCGCCGCTCGCGGTCGGCAGGGTCAGTCGCGGCATTATTGTATTTCCTCAAACCTCGAAATTATAGATGTTTTGGTCGAACGCCTGATAATCCGCGTAGCGCAACGTGTCGTAGAGCTCGCGGCGATGCTGCATGCGCCCAAGCAGTGCCTGCTGGCTGCCGTTGCGCTTGATTTCTCCGAGGCCGTCGACCGCCGCGCCCATCGCCAGCCGCCACAAGGTAACCGGATAGATCACAATGTCATAACCGGCGTCCTGCAGCTCGGTTGCCGTGAACAGATCCGACTTGCCGAACTCGGTCATGTTGGCCAGCATCGGCTTTTCGCTGGCCTCGCGGATCTGGCGGAATTCATCCAAATCGGTCAGCGCTTCGGGAAAAATCACGTCGGCGCCGGCCTCGGCGTAGGCCTGGGCCCGGCGCGCCGCCGCGTCCAGGCCCTCGACGGACCGGGCATCGCAGCGCGCGATAATCAAGAAATTCTGATCGCGCCGGGCGGCGACGGCAGCACGGATTTTCTGCACCATGATTTCGGTCTCAACGACGGCCTTGTGGTCGAGATGGCCACAGCGCTTCGGCAGGATTTGGTCCTCGATATGGCAGCCGGCGAGGCCGGCCTCCTCCAAGGTCCGGACGGTGCGGGCCACGGCCATGGGTTCGCCGAAGCCGGTATCCGCGTCGATGATGCACGGCAAGTCGGTGACCCGGGCGATCTGCTGGCCGCGCCCGGCCACCTCGCTCAGGGTCGTCAGGCCGACGTCGGGCAACCCGAGATCGCTGGCCAGCACGGCGCCGGAAATATAGACCGCGGGAAATCCGTGCTTTTCGATTTCCATCGCCGCCAACGGGGAAAATGCGCCCGGTACCTGCAGGATCTCATCGCCGCGCATGGCCGCCCGCAGGTCGGCGCGTTTCTCGGCGGCGTTTTTGTTACTGAACAACATGGCGGCACTCCGGGCGGTTGTTTCAACTGTGGGAATAAAGCGGCTGGCCCGGCACTTCCATCTCGGTCCTGAGGATCGTCGCCGTGGCCGAATCGATGATGAACAAGGTCCGATTATCCGGGCCGCCAAAAGCCAAGTTCGTGGTGGTTCGCCCACCGCTCACGGCGCGGATCCGCAAAAGCGGCTCGGCGAAAGGCGAGAAGCCCCAGACGCAGCCATTACCGGCATCGCAAACGAACAGGCGGCCGTCGCGATCCATAGCCAGCCCGTCGGCGCCGCCGACACCGCCGGCCAAAGCGGTGAAGATACTGGCCTTGGTGGTACCGCCGTCAGCGGTCAAGGGAATGCGCCAGACCGCGTTGCCGCGGGTCATGCCGACGTAAAGCACGCTTTCGTCAGGGCTGGCGACCAGGCCGTTGGGGCTCGGGCCATTGCCGATCAACCGGTCAAGGCGCCCCGACGCCGGGTCGTAGCGATAGACCCGTCCCGTTGGGTCGTGCATGCCGGTCTGGCCCTGGTCGGTGAAAAAGAGCCGGCCCAGGGAATCGAAAAACAGATCGTTGACGCCGATGAAGCTCTCGCTGTTGCGATGGGTCAAATAGGGCTCGACCGCACCGCTCGCCGGATCCATGACCATGATGCCGTTCTTGTAATCGGTGATGAAAATGCGGCCGTCGCGATGAATCTTCAAGCCGTTAGGCCAGCCGTCATACTCGGTCACCAGGCTCCATTCACCATCGGGCGCAATGCGAAACACCCGGCCATAGGGAATGTCGGTGACATAGAGGTTGCCCTCCCGGTCGAACGACGGCCCTTCCAAGAAACTGTCGAGGCGCATGCCCGGCCGGTTCGCCATCGCCCATTCGGCATCGCGGCCCTGATAGCGGAATTGATCGGGCAGCCGCGTGAATATTTCCGTGGCCCGATCATTGGGCGGAGGATAGAGGCTCATCGCATGGGTCTCCCGGAAGCGTGCACCGAGAAATATGGCATCAATGATGGCCGCTGACGAGGTAACCACCACAATTCTCGTGGAGCTTGTGGTCTAAAGTCGGCCATGCCTTCAGCAACCGCCGGTCGGGCCGAGTGGCGGCAGTTCCCTTAAGTGCCGATTTTGTTGATAAAGTCCTTTTTCTCGACTGTTTGGAAAATTTCAGCTTGATAGGCGGGCAGTGCAAGAATTCAGCTGGGGGGACGGCCAGTTGCTCAAGATTTCTGCTGATGACGCCCTGAGCAACGCTAACAAGGGATTTGAATGCCATACTAGGCACAATCTGATTCTAGCGAAAAAACCAATTTCCGAATATTCGGACTTTATCAACAACATCTGCCAATACCGGCCGTCGACGGAATTGCGATTCACAGGCTGATATCGTAGCCTTTTCGCACACGTTGGGGAGGAACGGGTGGCAGAGGCTGAACGCAGGTTAGCCGCAATCGTCGCAATGGACGTGGCTGGTTACAGCCGGCTGATGGGCGAAGACGAACAGGGCACCCTTCTAAGATTGACGGAACATCGTGCCGTTATCGACCCGATCGGCAGCGAACACGGTGGCCGTATCGTCGGCACCGCCGGTGACGGCGTATTAGTCGAGTTCCCGAGTGTCATTGAAGCGGTCGGTTTCGCCTTACGATGCCAGGCGACCATGGCCGAACGCAACGCCGATCTCCCGGACGACGAGAAGATGCTATTCCGCATTGGCATCAATCTTGGCGATGTACTGGTCCAGAACGACGACATCTTCGGCGATGGTGTCAACGTCGCGGCACGGATCGAGGCTTTGGCTGAACCGGGTGGCGTCTGCATTTCACGTACCGTCCGTGACAATGTCCGCGACCGCATGGATATCGATTTCGACGATATGGGTGAAGTCGAGGTCAAGAACATCGCGAGACCCGTCCGGGTGTTTCGTGTCTCCGCCGAGCCTGACGTTGTCGCGGCGATCAAACCGACCGCGACGCCGACGGCAGCGACCAGCCGTCGACCAAAATGGCGCCTCATCGCCGCGGCCGCGGCCCTGTTGGCCGTTGTCGTTGCGGGCGGCGGTTATTGGTGGTGGCAACAACCGGACTTCGAGCCGGCCGATCCCGATAAGTTTGCCTTCGAATTGCCTGAAAAGCCATCGATCGCGGTCTTGCCGTTTGACAACTTATCAGACGACGAGAGCCAGGGATTTATCGGCGACGGGCTCGCTGAGAACATAATCGCGGCGTTGGCCACATCACCCGATCTCCTCGTCATCGCCCGAAACTCGACCTTTGTCTACAAGGGTAAGCCGACCAAGGTTCAAACGATTGCCGAGCAGCTTGGCGTTCGCTTTGTACTGGAAGGCAGCGTCCAGCGGTCGGGCGAAAAACTGCGTGTAACGGCCCAGTTGATTGACGCGGTCAATGGCCGTCATCTGTGGGCCGGGCGTTTCGATCGGACCATGGGCGACCTGTTTGCAGTGTTCGATGAAATCACCCAATCCGTTCTTGTCGCCATGCAGGTCAAGCTAACGCTGGGCAGTCAGATTTCTCATTGGCAGGACCTGTCGAAAGATCCGGAACTTTTCCGACTTTTCGTGCAATACCAGTCGGCCTTCGATAAAACCTCCCGCGTCGGCAACAAGAAGGCGGAGGAGTACATTCGCGCGGCACAGAAGATCGACGACAGGGCCTTCAGTCTCGCGATGGCATGGATACGGTTGCAACGGGTGATGCTTCATTTTTCCGAAGACCCCCGGACCGATATAAAGGCGGCGATCGCCTCGGCCGAAAAGTACCGGGCGGCATACGGAGAAACCGGAAGCTACCACGCTTTTCGTTCCTCAACCGACTTGTGGACCAAAAAATACGCCGCGGCCCTCGATCATGCCGCAAAAGCCGTGGAGCTGAGCCCCTCGCACGGGACTAATCTCGCTATCGCCGCGATGACAAACATCTGGAGCGGCAAGCCGGAGGCCGGCATCACCTTAATGAAACGCGCCATGCGGTTGCGCCCAGGTTATCCCTCCTGGATGGCCAATGAACTCGCGCGCGCTTATGAAATGATCGGCGAGTATGACAGGGCCAAAGCAATTTTTGTTGAGCTTGCAGATCGCGCATCCACAGACTTCTGGGGCCGCAGGGCTATCGAGCATCTTGCTGCCATCGCAATCTACGAAGGCGACGAGGTATTGGCTAAAGAGTACGTAGAGCGCATTCTGGGCGTGTCGCCAAGCGCCAATTTGTCCGGCGCCCGACGAGCACTCGCGCTGATTGCCGACAAGGGCTATTTGAAACACTACTTCGATGCCCTGGTCAAAGCCGGTTATCCTCAGCACCCGCCAGGCCACAAATCGAAATCCGGACCACCGACTAAACCCGCCATCGCCGTCCTTCCCTTCGCCAATGTTTCCGGCGACAAGGATCAAAAGTATCTCGCCGATGGCATAACGGAAGACCTGATCACTGATCTTTCCAAAAATCCGAACCTGCTTGTCATTGCGCGAAACTCATCGTTTGCCTTTCGCGGTCAGCAGTTGGCGGCCGGTGAAATTGCCAAGCGATTGGGGGTGGAGTATATCGTCGAAGGCAGCCTACAACGCGACGGCGACCGGTTGCGCGTGAACGCCAAACTGATCGACGCCAAGACCAATGGTAACGTCTGGGCGGAGCGCTTCGAAGGCGGGGTGTCCAGCGTCTTCGATTTTCAGGATACGATCACCCGCGAAGTTGTTTCGGCGGTGCTAGGAAGTTTGTCCGTTATCACTAGTGAGACTGTCGCTACCTCGAAACAAGGTGTCTCCGTGCGAGCCTACGAAAAATTCTTATTGGCTCGCTCGAACTTGCGGTTTGGAACGGCAGATAGTATCGAACAAGCGATAAATAATTTCCGGTCCGCGTTAGATCTCGAACCAGATTATGCCGATGCCCATGCCGGATTGGCTTCGGCATACTTGATGGTGCGGAACAACGACTGGTCCATCCATTTGCAACTCTTTGATGCCCTTTCATTGGCAGAGGAGCATGCTGAAAAGGCTCTTTCAATTCGGCCAGTGGCAGCGGCCCACGCGGTTCTCGCCGATTTAGCGATCAAAGAGGGCAGCTGGGAAGCGGTTCGAAAGGAAGCGGAATCTGCTTGGCGCTTGAGCCCGAACGATCCCCTTCTTCTTGCGGACCTGACACGCATATTTGCTCTAGACGGGCAACCCGAAAGATCGTTGACGCTTGCCGAGCAGGCAAAACGCCTCGATCCTCAGTTCACTGGCGTGCTCGATTTCGCCCACGCCATCGCCCTATTTGTCAACGAACGCTACGCCGATGCGGAAGTAATGGCCCGACGCGCCGCGAAGATCCAAGGATCGGCCACCCAGGTGACGCTTCGCCTGCGAGCAACAGTGCTAATTGCCAGCATTGCGAGCCAGGGCAGACCCGAAGAGGCGGCCAAAGTGCTGGTATCCCTCTGTGCCGATGAATGCACCACGGAATACGCCTTGCGCACCTGGCCGTTTCGCAGGGAAGTTGATCGCCAACGTTTGATCGTCGCTTGGAGTAGCATAATGAAAATTTTTGGTTGGGAGGATGAATAGCGAGACGATCTCAACACGGTCGACCAATTGACAAAGCTCGTTTACAAGAGTCCGTTCAGGGTCATCTGCCGTCGAACGCGACCTGGCAGCGCACGGCAGTTCCACCCCAGATAATGGCCGGTTCTCGTTGCTAGCCGCGTCTACGGTTGCTCTCAGGGGTAATGCTGCCGCGCGGGCGCTTGATGCGTTTTCGACTGGGCAGTGCCAAGGGCAGGCATTCCAGACCGTGGTTCGGAGCGCTGGACGAGGCGAGCCAACGCACATACTTTTCACAAGGCGTCATGGACCCGAAACTCGTCGACGGCGATGATGACGTCGAGAACGGGTGTAAGTGATTGAAATGCTTTGGGTTCTAGTCGCAGCATTCATGGCCTGTGCGACAAAAGCACGAAACATTAATGGAACCGTCGGCGATCTTCTGGGCTTTCTCCAGTTCCGGACGGATCCCCTCAAGGGCTTTCTGATCACCCAGCCTTTCGCAACACTCCGCATAACCGACCAGGCTCCAGATGTTTTTCGGATGTTGTGACGGGCGGACGAGCGTATCGTCCAAACCCAAATCCGCGCGATAAACGGCGGTGGCTTCGTCGACATGGCCTTGTTCGAGAAGCAACGCTCCCAAGGCATGGCGCGGTGGCATCATCCAGGACCAGGGTTCGGAATAATTGAGGTTATCGTAAAGCTCGACCGCCTTGCGCAAACTCGCGAATGCGACATCGTAGTTCGCGCGCCTGTATTCCAGTTCCCCTGCCAGCATCGGCCCGGCCACCGCGAGAATGTCGCGGGTATCGTTCTGAAACACGATCCTGTCCGGCGGTAGGGCGGCAACCGCTTCCTGTAGCAGGCGCTGCTGCTGCAAAGCCTCATCGATGTTTCCGAGGACCGCGTGAGCTATCCCCTTGGCGTATTGCCATATCGCATAGGTCACGCAAAACAGCTCCGGATCTTCTGACAACGGCTCGTCCAGGATCTCCTGCCATTTCCCGAACCGGATCAGGACATGTGCCTTCATGCCGTAAAAGGCTTCCAGGTAGTTCACCAGAAAGGCGTGGTCAGAGAGCAGATACTCCGGGCGAACCGTTACCTGCATCTGGTTCGCGGCGCGTATTGCGGGTTCGTATTGTCCGGAAAAAAACGCGCCATAGACCTGAAAGTGAATGTTGTGAAGGAGATAGACGTAATAAATGCCGAGCTCACTATCGTATTCGAGATATTTTTCGTCGGCCTCCGCCGCCTCGATGTTGGAGGCGATCGTCTTCTCATACTGCCCGCACAGGACGTAGATGTGCGACGGCATATGGATCAGGTGCCCCGAGCCCGGAACCAGCGGACGCAGTTTGTCGGAGGCGTCGATCGCACGTTCCGGTTCCGGGGACATTTCCATGATGTGAATGTAAAAGTGCAGCAGCCCAGGGTGCTGTACATCGTTGTTTCGTTCAATGCGCGCTAACGCGGATTCGACGATCTCGATCGCTTCCACCGTATCCGTCCCCTCGGCGGGAACGCGGTTCCGCAGATCCCAAAGCTGCCAAGGCGTGCGCACGATCAGCGCTTCGGCCGTCAAGGCGCAGACATCGTAGTCCTCGGGAAAGTCCCGATAGACCTTCCGCATGGCGTCGGCATAGTCGTCATCCCACTGGCATAAGACCTCAAGATCATCGACTGCGATTGCCTGAAACCGCCAAGCGATGGCGCCGCACAAGGCCTTTTCCACGGCGGTCACATCGCCGTTCGCCGCGAGTTCGACCGCCTTTCGTGCGTTCTCGTAAGCGGTTGCAATTGCCAGCGGTCGGCCGGTTGGCGACATCTTATTCCAGGGAATGTTATAATAAGGACCTGTCGCATAGGCGATGCCCCAATAGCCCATGGCGCAGTCCGGATCGAGTTCGACAGTCTTCTCAAAACACCGGATCGCTTCCTTGTGATGGAACGCGTAGCACCAGTTCAAGCCACGATTGAACCATACTTGGGCGTCGTCCGAACGCGTTGAAATGGAACGCGCATAGGTACCAAGTGAAAAATACGGATCCATCATTCGATCTCCGATCGGTAATCCTGGACCATTCCCTTGGGAACCTCCCCAACCCTGCGGGCGGTTAAGTTTAGCCTGACCATCAATCGACTTTACCCTGAAAGTGGGATTTGCGCGCAGAAGTAGCTAACTAAAACTACAGTATATATACCAAATCAGCCCCCGGTTCAATCGGCATTTTATTTTCTCAATCCGGACAATTTATCCAGACGTCGGTGCGGCTGGCAAGTCAGCGCAATGAAGTCAACGATCTGAAAGGATCAGGCGTGCCGATGCCTAGAATTATTTGTTGCGCGACTCGAACTCATGGAACTCGCCCATGAAAGGCGCGGCGACATCGGCGTTGAGCTTGCAGTCCAGAAGGATCGGGCCGTCTGGATTCGCCAGCAAATCGGCCACCGCTTGCAGATCATCGAGCGAGCGGATGGTCGTGGCCTGGAAGCCGAAGGCTTCGGCGACGGGAGCGAAGTCGACATCCGGAAAAACCGATTTCTGCACCGGAAGCTGCCACATCTTGAGAAAGTGTAACTCGGCGCCATAAGCACAGTCATTCATTAGAATGATGATCAGGGGCAGATCCTCACGCGCTGTGGTTTCGAGTTCGCTCATCGTCATCATGAAGCCGCCGTCACCGATGACCAACACCGTGGTGCTGTCGGGCCGAGCCTTGGCAACACCAAGCGCGGTGCCAAAGCCGATCCCGATCGAGGCGAAATCATTCGTCAGCTTGAAATGATCAGGTCCCGGGACCGACAGATACGGCACGATGCTGAGGAAGTTTCCGGCGTCGTAAACCATGTTGCGATTTTCAGGCAGCAGCTTGTCGAGGGCGATGCCAAGCGATCTCGGATCAACGGTACGCGCCGTATTGGCGGCTTCAAAGTCGGCCGCGGGATCGAAGTCGGCAAGGCTCCGGCGTACCTCGTCACAATGAAATGGTTTTTCGTCTGCTGATCGATCCGGCAGCGCCTCCAGTATTTGCTCTGCCACCCGCCGCGCATCGCCTACCACTGCGACATCCGCGTCGCTCCACTGACCGATATTGGTCCGCACCTTGTCAATCTGTATGAGGGGAACAGCTGGGAGTGACATCCCGAAACTCATGGTCAGGAAATTAAGTCCGGCACCGAAGACGAGCACGCAATCCGCTTGGTCAACCAGACGCCGCGCCGCCGAATGCGAGAACGAGCCGATGATGCCCATATTGTACGGATTGCCCCGGAATAGTCCGTTGCCTCGGGCCGAGGTGATCAGCAGGGCACCGATCTTATCGGCCAGAATTTCCAACGCCTCGCGCGCGCCCGCACGGTGCGCGCCAAACCCCGCGATGATCAGCGGCTTCTGGCATTTTTGCAAAATCGCTGCAGCGGCCTCGATCGCTTGTGGCCGTGCCGGGGCCGGCGGGTTCGGCACATGGGACGAAACCAATGGCTTATCGTCCTCCGGCACTTCTATCTCCGCCAGCTGGACGTTCGTCGGTAACAACAACGCCGCCACGGTGCCGTTTTCTGCCGTTGCAACGGCATCAGCGAGCACGCTACGCGCCGCCCCGGGACTGGTCGCAACGAACGTTTTTAGGCCCGCGGACGCAAGCACGCCGACGCCATTGAAGCTCTTGTAATCCGGTCCGATCGTGTTGACACCGCCGCCGGTGACCGGCGCCTCACCGTACATGATCAGAACCCGTGATCCCGTCCGGCTGGCATAGACTGCTGCGTGCAAACCGTTCGCCGTCGCAGGTCCGCGGCCAACCAGCGCAACACCTAGCCGGCCGGTCGCCGCCGCATATCCTTCCGCCATCGCGATGGCGGCATTCTCGTGGCGCGCGCCATAGAAACCGATGCCGATGGTATCAAGCGTGACAGCGAACACGGCCGTGTCGTCGCTCATCAATCCGAATACTGTGTCGACGCCGAGGTTTTTGATATCCTCGGCCAGCGCTTGGTAGACGGGAACGACGCGGGTCGCTCGCTTCACGTCATGATCATCTGTCGCCAAAGTTGTCATGTGTCCCTCGGGTCGCTTTGAACCAGTTGCGTTATCATCTCGCGCTGGTTTCCGCTGTCAGAATAGTTTCGAGTATAGTCGGCCTTCGGTCTTACTGGAAACGTGATGCTGCCGGCCGATATCCTCGGCCTGTTGCGGCAATGGTGGAAGCAACGCCCGAGGTGCCAGGATCGGGACGTCGCTCCTTGCGAGCGTTGGCTCTTTCCGGGACGCAGCCCGGCCGGCCGCTGACCACGCGGCAGTTCGCGCGCCTGTTCCAGGAGACCGTCAAAAAGGCCGGGATCACCGCAGGTTGGTATCACCTCCGATGACGTCCTGGGGACAGCCTATGACTGGCTGTGCAAGCGACGTGGGGACTATTCGGCTGATGCCGACGTTTGGTCGTTCCGGCGGGTTTGGGCGCAGGAGAAGGAGATGTTCAAGGCGTGCGCTATTCCGCCGCCTTTGCCAGCACCGCGGGGGCGATCGCCGCCATGAAGCCGCGGATGTGGCGCAAGGCGAGCGCGATCTTTCGGTCGTTCTCTTTCCAGGGATAAAGGCTGACCTGTGCGTTCGGCGCCAGCAGCGCCGTCTCCATCGCCGTCGCGTAGGGGTGCGCCGGGATGTCGTCCGGTAAGACCAGCACAGGTGTCTGGCAATTCCGCACGAAGTCGCGGTCGACGGTGAACACAAAATCTGCTCGCTTCGTGTACATGTTGTTGAGGAATTCCGAGGCCATCTCCATAGTGAATTCGGGCCGCCGCTTGATGAACTCCGGCGCCCAGCCGTTGATGTTGTTGTTGTAGTAGATGTCCGGATGACTGGAGATGTAGCCACTCGGGTGCACCAGCGTAGCAGCGACGACTCGGCCACCCGCGTGTTTCAGCAAGTTCCAGATCATGGGGCCGCCGATGCAGAATCCCATCACCAGGAACCGGTCGATGCCGAGATGGTCCATCAGGCCGAGCTGGTCGTCGATGAAACCGTCCCAGGTCCGTTCGATTTCGAGCGGGCCCTCCGTCTGGCCGCCATTGGCGTTGCGCAGGTCAAGCGCGATGACGCGATAGGTATCGCTGAATTCCTCCAGTGGATTGAAGGCATGGTCGGCGAGCCCGGCGATGGTCGCATTTAGACCGCCGCCGGGAATAACCAGCAGCGGAAAGCCGGAACCGGCCTCTTCGTAATGAATCTTTACGGGACCGTTTTCGAATATCGGCATAATCGGGTCTCCCTGATGCGTGGTAAATTTCGCGACCTCGTTGAGCATTGTAACAGCATCGCTCAAATTAGCACTTTTTCGCGCCAACCGTCTTCTCGACAGGGTCTTTCTTGCCCATGGATTGTTGCCTTAATCTTTGTTCCTCTCGGTAACGACGATGAACCTGATATCATTCCTTATGTAATCAACTCAATTGGTCCAGGGGCGTTGTTGCCGGACACTACCGCGAGCCGACGGGGACCGTTCGCTATCGCACATGGATTCACCGGCCATCTGCGGGTAGGCTCGCACCAAGGCGCGATACCGCAATGAATGCCGCTGGGCTTGAATGGCTTCGCCAAACAGGGTCAATGGAAACGTGAGAAGGATGTAAGATGCCAATTACCGTCGCGCCCGTAACCCCGGTGATTGGCGCGCGCGTTAGCGGCATCGATATCAACAAGCCGCTCGGCGACGACGCTTTCACACTTATCCGTGCCGCCTTCGACAATCACCTCATCTTGATTTTTTCCGATCAACCGATGACCGACGAACAGCAGATCGTGTTCAGCGAACGGTTCGGGCCGTTGGAGGGCACGGCCGCGGCAAGCGTCAATCCTGGTTCCGGAACACCGTTCGCACGACAGTCGAACCTGGATATCACATCCGGCGAGACAATTCCGGCAAACGACCGGCGTATGTTTTATCAAAAGGCCAACATGTTTTGGCATGCCGACAGTTCGTTCAAGCCGATTACCTCGTTGTGCTCCGTATTGACCGCTCGAGTCGTGCCGCCGGAAGGCGGGGCCACCGAATTCGCGTCGACGAGGGCGGCCTACGCTTCTCTCAGCGAAAAGCAAAAGGCGGAAATCAAGGACTTGGTTGTCGAGTATGACATTGCCTATTCCCGCGGCCTGGCCGGGTTTGAATTCACGCCTGATGAGCTGGCCGAGATGGCTCCGGTCCGGCACCGGCTGGTGCGAACCAACAAGGCGAACGGCCTTAAATCCGTGTTGGTCGGCGCCCACGCCAAATGCGTGGTGGGTTGGCCGGCAGATGAAAGTCGCGCGCTGCTGGACGATCTGCTGGCGCGTGCGACCCGACCCGAAAACACCTATCGACACGAATGGCAGCAGGGTGACGTTGTCGTTTGGGACAATCAGGCTGCCGTGCATCGCGCCACAGAATACGACACGATCCGTCATCAGCGGTTGATGCAGCGCACGACGATTTCAAGCCGTGTTAGCGCAGTATGAGAACTGAAGAAAAGTACACTGAGCGTAGCGAAGGACTTTTCTTCACGATGGCTTACTTCGCCGCCTCGGCCAAAAGCAACCTCGACATTTCTTCCGGATGGCTAAGCATCGGGTAATGACCGGCTTCCATCACGTGCCAGTCGGCATTGAGTTTTTCCGCTGTCCGGCGTTGATGCGTTTCCGACGGATTCTTGCTGTTTGTGCAATAAATCACCGTGGCCGGCCATGATTGCGACCAGAATTCGGTCAGATCAGCCGCCGACGCGCCTTTCGGATGCAAGGTCGCGCGATCCAGCGCCCAGGTTTGCAGGGCCGGCTCCAAATCGGCAAACAGGCGCTTGGCCAACCCGTCACGGCTTGGTCCGGCGGCGAATTCGGTTTGATCATTAGGCGGTTGGCCGGGATCGACGATGACGATATCGGCCACGGTTTCGCCGACCTGCGGCGCCAGGGCATCGATATAGACAAGACGTTTGATTTTATCGCGGGCGCGTTCCGCGACCTTGCTGATGACAATGCCGGAACTGCTTGTCCCCGCCAAAATGACATCGTCGAGGTCTTCGTAAAAGAGCAGATCAACCACCTCTTCCGCCATGGTCGTCGCCGTGATACCGGCGCGCAAATGATGCCGCCGCTCGGCACAGCCGTCCATTGTCGGCGCATGCACCGTATGTCCGGCCGCCCGCAACAGCTTCACCGTCGGCTGCCAAATCCAACTGCCTTGAAACGACCCATGAATAAGAACGAAATTCGCCATTTGCCACCACACCTGATTTCATGACTGCCAGTGCCTGCCATGGTGCGGAACTCTTGGATGATTGTCGAGGCGCAGTCAGGGCAAACGTATTTTGGTGCCTTTGCCGAGGCGCCCGGAAAGGCGCGGGTTGAGCCGCTTCAGCTCATCCAACTCGGTACCGCTGACCCGTGCAACATCGGCAAGCGTGCCGCCGGATTTGATGACATAGTAGTCGAAAGGCAGCGGCAGGCCGTGCTTGACCGGCCAATTCGGCTCTTTCCGCAGCCAATACCAGCCGCCCTTGGCCCAGCAAGCGGTATCACCGACCGTCTCTTCCCGGCCGCGGAACGTCAGCGTGTCATAGACGTAGCGACAAACAAGCTGACCGTCATTCTCCAGGCCGTGGGTGCGGGCAATTGTGACGGATCCTACGACATCCGGTTCCGAACCCTGCCAGCGGTGCGGCCTAGCCTGCTCGGCCGTCTCCAACGCCTCCAGTACGGCTTTCGCATGGCTCTCCAGATCCTGCGGCGCTAAGCGCGCAAAGAGCGTGCGATCCGGAGATAAAGGCGATGTCGGCGGCGGCGCCGTTGTCTGCTGGGCCGCTGGCTGTGGCAGATGGCTGGTTAATTGTTGGAGGCAACCCTGGGTCAACAACGGCACCACCAGGGCACTGGCAATGATGGCCAAAGACTGTACTGGGCTTGTCACAACCGTTTCGTCCTAATTACGCCTTCCGTCGCGCCCGGCTGTCAGGAAGAATCAAGCTGCATGAGCGATTAGTTAGAGAAATTATGAAACGCGTTGCTCCATTGGTCCGCGAATTCAGCCATTTCGGTCCGTCTGTTTCTTTGATTGCGCCACTTTTCCCACTTTTTTTCGAAATCTTCGGTCACGTCCGTTGGCTCGTCGGCAGGGGGCGGATGTTTTGGACCGGCCTTGCCAATCGCGTCTTCAATTATTTCGACTTCTGTCTTTTCGTCGTCGTCACCGCCGTCACCGCCACCGGCGACCGCGCCGCTGGCGAGACCGAGGGAAAGCAGCAGTGACAGAAAGACCACCTTGGTCGGCATATCCACACCTCCCTATGTCGCGTGAACCAATGATCCGGCATTGCGAACAACGCTGTCAAGTTGGCAACCGGCCATAGGGCATGTCGGTGACTTAGAGACAGCCCTCGCGGTCCAACGACGGCCCCTCCAGGAACCAGTCGAGACCCATCGCATGGGTCTCCTGGAGACGTGCGCCGGGAAATACTGCATCAATGACGGCCGCCGACGGGCCGCGCCGGTTGGCCGGCCGTATTTGCGACTGGCGGGGAGTTAGTTTTCGCGAAGCCCGGCGATCGAGCGAAACGCTTGGCCGACCAACAGGCCGGACGGGACAGACCGCCACGTTTCTCGTGGTATTTGCAAACTAAACTCGGCTGTACTTTCGGCGACAGGCATGGATTCGATGACAGTTCGCAGATAGACATGCTTCATGTCGAAGGGCACTCAACGCAGATTAGCTGCAATCGTTTCCGCGGATGTGGTCGGCTACTCGCGCCTAATGGGGCGCGATGAAGCAGGAACGCTGAACCGCCTGAAGGCGCACCGGTCTGAACTCATCGACGGACTGATCGAGAAATACGGCGGACGCATCGTCAAGACGACAGGCGACGGGTTGCTGCTGGAATTTCCCAGCGTGGTGGCGGCAGTGGAGTGTTGCATTGCGGTTCAGGAAGGGATGGCGGAGCGGAATGCCGATGCCGGCGATGAAGCCATCGTTTTTCGGATTGGGGCGCACCTTGGTGATGTGATTATCGAAGGCGACGACATCTTTGGCGATGGTGTAAACATTGCGGTTCGGTTGCAGGAGATTAGCGAGATCGGTGGTGTTGTCATCTCCAGCAACGCCCACGAAAGTGTCCAAGGCCGTATTGAGGTAGAGTTTACGAACGGTGGCGATCAAGAACTGAAAAACATCGCGCGGACCGTCCAGATCTGGCGCTGGTCGGTTACCGACGGACCACCAATCATGCCGTACGGCAATGAGCCAATGCCACTAGCAGATATACCCTCTATCGCTGTGCTGCCCTTCATCAATATGTCCGGCGACCCCGAGCAGGAGTATTTTTCTGATGGTCTGACCGAAGACATCATCACCGCGCTGTCCTACTGGCAGTCGTTTTCCGTCATCGCGCGAAACTCAACGTTTCAATACAAAGGAAAATCTCCAGATGTGCGGCAAGTCGCTATGCACCTGGGGGTTCAATACGTTTTGGAGGGCAGCGTTAGGCGGTCTGGGGAACGCGTGCGAATAAATGCTCAATTGATCGATGGCGCAACAGGAAGCCATATCTGGGCCAACAGGTTTGATCGAAAACTTGATGATTTTTTCGAACTTCAGGACGAGATCACACAGCTCATTGCCGCCAAGGTCGAACCGGAATTTGCCAAAGCCGAACAAAGAAAGGCGGCGCGAAAATCTTCCAACATCTTGGATGCGTGGGAAAATTACCAACGCGGAATTGCGTCCCTCAATGAGTTGACCAAAGAGGGAAACCTTCAGGCGCAAGAATTCTTTGCACGCGCAGTTGAAATTGATCCTGGCGATTGTCAGGCTCACGCCGGAATGGCTTACTGCTTGTTCCGATATTCCTATGATGGTTTCTCCGACCAGCCGGTCCTCGCAAGCGATGAGTGTATCGAGTACGCAAAGCGAGCGGTGGCGCTTGATGACGGCGACGCCCAGGCCCATGAGATATTGGCAGTATTGCTTATTCATTCGGGCGATCTGGAGGCCGCCATTTCAGAAGCTCGGCGAGCAGTGGAAATCAATCCCAATTTTGCCCACGCTCATATACCGCTTGGAAATGCACTTAACTTGGTTGGCAAGCCATCGGAAGGCATCCCCTATCTTGAGAAAGCTGTGCGCCTCAATCCAGATGACATTCGTGGACATATTTATCTGAGCCTTCTCGCGGACGCGAACTTAAGCGACCGGAACCACGGTCTGGCGGAAGAATGGGCACGCAAAGCTATCGAACGGAAACGAGATTTTCCCCACCCATACATGACCCTTGCATCTGCCTTAGGCCATCAGGGCAAAATTCAGGAGGCAACATACGCACTGGCGGAATGCCTGCGCCTTAATCCCAACTATCTTAACGTTCACCCCACTCTGGAAATTTATCGAGATCCGGCAGACAAAGATCATTACCTTGAAGGCCTCCGAATAGCCGGCCTGCCTATATCTTAAGTTGGGAGTGATTTGAGGGACTCGAAAATTTCCGTACCAAGTCAGGTTCAGTCTAACTTCTCGATTGCCGAAACATTGGCCCTCACGAGCAACGGACGTTGCCGTTGGTCTGGTGAAACCTGGATTGGGCCGCAGCGGTCAGTACACAAAAAGCGTCGTATTTGGCGTGACCTGCCGACGACGCATCGGTCATAAACACATTAGAATTTGCCAGCCGCTTGACGCCGCTTGCCGCATGGGGTGGGCTTGGTCTTGAGGGGAATCGGGGATGGGCAAGGTGACACGGTATTCAGCCCTTTCGTTGCTGGCGCATGCGCTGACCGGCCATAAACGCTGGCCGCGGGCGTGGGCGCGTGCCAAGCCGAAGCCGCACTATAAGGTCATCGTGGTCGGCGGCGGCGGCCATGGTTTGGCGACCGCCTATTATCTCGCCAAGGAACACGGCATCCATGACGTCGCGGTCGTCGAAAAAGGCTGGATCGGCAGCGGCAATGCCGGCCGCAATACTACGATCGTACGATCGAACTACATGATCGCACCGAATACGCACTTCTACGAATGGTCGATGAAGCTTTGGGAGGGCTTGAGCCGCGACCTCAATTTCAACGTGATGTTCAGCCAGCGCGGCGTTTTGAACCTGGCCCACAGCCCGCCGCAGATGGACGCCTTCGCCCGTCGCGGCAACGCCATGCGCCTGGCCGGTATCGACGCCGAGTTGCTCGACCGCGACCAGGTGACGGCCATGGTGCCGGGGCTCGACACCTCCGACGATGCGCGCTTTCCGATCACCGGCGGCTTGTTGCAACGGCGCGGCGGCACCGCCCGTCACGATGCCGTGGTCTGGGGCTATGCCCGGGCTGCCAACCGCCTCGGCGTCGACATTATCGAGGATTGCAAAGTCCAAGGCTTCATCCGCGACGGCGAGGCGATCGTCGGCGTCGAAACGACGCGCGGCGCCATCCGCGGCGACAAGATCGGCGTCGCGGTCGCCGGCAACACCAGTGCCGTGTTGAAACAGGCCGGATTCGAACGCCTGCCGATCGAGAGCCACGTCCTACAGGCGTTCGTTTCCGAACCGATCAAACCGTTGATCGACACTGTCGTCACGTTCGGCGCCGGTCATCTCTATATTTCACAATCGGACAAAGGCGGCCTGGTCTTCGGCGGCGACCTCGACGGCTACAATTCCTATGCCCAGCGCGGCAACCTGCCGATCGTTAGCGACGTCGCAAGCTCGGCCATGGCGCTGTTTCCGGGCCTCTCTCGGTTGCGCCTGGCGCGCCATTGGGGCGGCATCATGGATATGTCGATGGACGGCAGCCCGATCATTTGCCGCTCGCCGATCGACGGCCTCTACATCAATGCCGGCTGGTGCTATGGCGGCTTCAAGGCCACGCCGGCCTCGGGCTGGTGTTTTGCCCATACCATCGCGACCGATCGGCCGCATCCGTTGAACGCGGCCTTCACGTTGGACCGGTTCGGCGCGGGCCACGTCATCGACGAACGGGGTGCCGGCGCCACCCCAGGGCACCATTGAGGGGACGGCAGCGGCCATGCGCATCCCTTGTCCCCATTGCGGCCCGCGCGATCATGCGGAATTCACCTATGGCGGCGACGCCGCCCCGGTGCGGCCGGAGCCGGCGGCCGACGCCGAGGCCTGGCAGAATTATGTCTATCTCCGCACCAATCCGCGTGGGCGCCATGCCGAACTCTGGCACCACACCCAGGGCTGCCGGCTCTGGCTCAGGGTCGAACGCGACACCGTCAGCCACGTGATCTCGGCGGTCGACATCGTCGGGGCATGGGCGTCATGAGCGGCTACCGCTTAGATAAGGGTGGGCTCGTCGATCGCGCGACACCAATGCGCTTTCAATTCGATGGCAAACCCTACAATGCCTTCGCGGGCGACAGCCTGGGCTCGGCCTTGCTCGCCAACGGCGTCGGGCCAATCGCCCGCAGTTTCAAATACCATCGCCCGCGTGGCCTCTATGCCGCCGGTATCGAGGAGCCGACGGGCCTGGTCACCATCGGCAGCGGCGGCCAAACGGAGCCCAATATTCCGGCGCCGGCTATGCCGCTCTATGACGGCCTGGTCGCCACCAGCCAGAACAGCTGGCCCTCGCCCAAGTTCGACCTGCAAGCCGTCAACGGCTGGTTCTCGCGCCTGTTGGTCGCCGGCTTCTACTACAAGACCTTCATCGGCCCGACTGCCGGCGCCTGGATGTTCTATGAGAAATTCATCCGCCGCGCCGCCGGCATGGGCCGCGGCACGTTGGCAGCGGACCCGGATCGCCACGAAACCAGCCATGCCTTTTGCGACGTCCTGGTGATCGGCGGCGGCCCGGCCGGCCTGATGGCGGCGGCGACGGCCGCGGCGGCCGGTCGTCGGGTCATTCTCGCCGACGCCGACCGCCGCTTGGGCGGCAGCCTGCTCGGCACCGAGAGCCAAATCGACGGCATGGCGGGGCACCAATGGGCAGCACAACACGTCACGGATTTGGCCACACGGGCCAACGTCACCCTGATGCCCAACACCATGGTCTACGGCGCCTATGACGGCGGCCAGTTCGGTGCCGTGGAACGGGTCGCGGAAGACTGCCCGGCACCGCCGCCGTGGCGGCCGCGCCAGCGCCATTGGACGATTGCCACCGATCAGGTGGTTGTCGCCACCGGCGCCATCGAACGGCCGCTGGTGTTCGCCGACAACGACCGACCCGGCATCATGCTGGCCTCGGCCGTGCGCACCTATGCCCTACGCTATGGTGTCGCGGCGGGCCAAACCGTCGCGCTCTTTACCAACAACGACAGCGCCTATTGCGCGGCGCGCGACTTGATCGCTGCCGGTGTCCGGGTGGTCGCCATCATCGACGCCCGTGAAACCTTACCGAAAGCTGCCGCGTGGATCGACGGAGACACTGTAAGGCTCATCCACAATAGCGTGGTTACCAGGGCGCGCGGAGGCAAAGCGCTGAAGGCGATCGACGTCTTCCGGCACCGTGGCAAGACGGAGACCATCGCCGTCGATTGTTTGGGCGTCTCCGGCGGCTGGACGCCGACGCTGCATTTGCTGAGCCAGGCAGGCGCCGTGCCGCAATGGGACGCGGACATCGCCGCCTTCACCGCGGAGCCGCCGTCACCGGCGTGGCATCAGGCCGGTGCCGTCACCGGCGCATTCGGCCTGGCCGAAGCCATGGCTGCCGGTATGGCCGCCGGCCACGCGGCGGCTGGTTCGAAGATCGCGGACGCGCCACCCCTGCCCCATCTGGAGGAGGCAGAAGCAGCCTACACGATCACACCGCTGTTTGAAGTGCCGTTGACGGGCCGCGGCAAGAAATTCGTCGATCTGCAAAACGACGTCACCGCGGACGACATCCGACTCTCGGAACGCGAAGGTTATCAATCGGTCGAGCATCTGAAACGTTACACGACGCTCGGCATGGGCGCCGATCAGGGCAAGACGTCGAATGTCAATGCGCTCGCCATCATGGCGGCGGCGCGACGCCAGGATATCGCCGATGTCGGCACCACGCGCTTTCGCCCGCCCTATGCACCGGTGGCGCTCGGCACCCTGACCGGCCGGGCGCTTGGTCGCCACTATCGGCCGACCCGGCTGACGCCGATGCATGAATGGCATGTCGCCCACGGCGCCGACATGATGAATGCCGGCGCCTGGCAACGGCCGCGCGCCTACCTGCGGCCGGGCGAGAGCCTGACCGACGCCTATATCCGGGAGGCCACGGCGGTCCGGGAAACGGTCGGCATGGTCGACGTATCAACGCTCGGCAAGATCGACGTCCAAGGCCCCGACGCCGGCACGTTCTTGAACCGGGTCTATGTCAACGGCTTCGCAAAATTGCCCGTCGGCAAGGCGCGCTACGGCCTGATGCTGCGCGAAGACGGCTTCGTGTTCGACGACGGCACGACTTGGCGCCTCGACGAGCGTCGCTATTTGATGACCACCACCACGGCCAACGCCGCGCCGGTGCTGACCCATCTCGAATATTTGCTGAGCGTGATCTGGCCCGAATTGCGCGTCGCGGTTACCTCGGTGACCGAACAATGGGCCGGCGTCGCCATCGCCGGCCCCGAGGCCCGGGCGCTGCTCGAAAAGGTGATCGAGAATTTGGACATATCGAACGCCGCGTTTCCGTTCATGGCGGTGGGCCAGGGCCGCATCGGCCCATGGCCGGTCCTGGTGGCGCGCCTCAGCTTTTCCGGCGAACTGGCCTACGAAGTTTATATCGGCGCGCATTTGGGCGAAGCGCTGTGGCTCCAACTGATGGCGGCGGGCGCGGCCTTCAACATTGCGCCCTATGGCACCGAAGCGCTTGGTACACTCAGGATTGAAAAGGGCCATGTAGCCGGGCCGGAGCTGGACGGCCGTACTACGCTGGCCGATCTCGGCCTCGCCCGCATGGCCTCGACCAAGAAGCATTTTGTCGGCCAGCCGTTAATGAACCGGCCGGCCTTGACCGATCCGACGCGGCCGCGCCTGGTCGGACTGGTCTCGGAGGATCATGAACCGCTCCGTGCCGGCGCCCATCTGGTGACCAATCCCCAAGCCGCCGAGCTGGCCGAAAGCCAGGGTCACGTGACCTCGACGACCTATAGCCCGGCAACCGGCCAATATATCGCCCTTGGCCTGTTGGTCGATGGGCCGGAGCGCGAAAGCGAGGTGGTTTACGCCGCCCATCCGTTGAAAGGCTTGCATCAGCCGGTCAAGGTGGTGTCGCCGCACTTCTTCGACCCAAAGGGGGAGCGGACGCATGTCTGAGGATTGGCGCTCACCCCTCGCCGCAACCTGGCGGCCCGGCCGCCACGGCAACCCGGAGGTCACCGAGCCCGGCGTGTTGATCGAAGAATGGCGGCCCGCCGCCATGGTGCAAGTCGCGGCCTGGCCGGACAGCGATGCCGCGGTTCGCGAGACCCTGGATCGCCTGAGCGCCGACGGCGGCAACCGGCCTCTCGCCTTGGCGCCGGGCCGGTATTTGTCGGTTGGCGACGACCCGGCGTTGGCCGACCGGCTGCAAGCAACGCTCGACGTCGACCTCGCCGCAATCACCGATCTCAGTCACGCCCGGTCGGCCTTCCGCTTGACCGGCTCCGCCGCGCGGCCGCTGTTGCAGAAAGGCTTGGCAATCGATCTCGACCCCTCGGCCTTCGCCGCCGGCGCGGTCCTGCAAAGCAGCATCCATCATATCGGCGTCATCGTGCAGTGCGCGGCGCCGGACACCTACGACATCTACTGTTACAGAGGGTTTGCCCTCTCCCTTCTGGAATGGTTGACCGATGCCGCCGAGGAATTCGGCTACGACATGCCACGAAGCGGGTTTTGAGTGACCATGCCAAGGACCATCATCAATGACTAGACGCCCGCGGAAGAGTCCGCGCGAACGAAACCGTGGCCCAAAGAAAACCGCCATCCGGCAATTGCCGTTCAAGATCCACCGCAACCCGTTTCGGCCGGTCGAGATCCTGAGCGAGGACCAAATCCACCTGATTCACGAAAAGTCCCTCGATCTGTTGCAGGACTTTGGCATCGAGTTTCTGCTCGACGAGGCGCGGACGATGCTGGCCGCGGCCGGCGCCGAGGTCGACGCTTCCGGCCCGCGCGTGCGTTTCGACCGGGCCATGATCGAGGAACGCATCAAAACCGTGCCGCGTCACTTTAAGCTGCATGCCCGCAACCCGGCCCACGACCTGGAATTCGGCGGCAACACGATGACCTTCATCATGGTCGGCAGCGCGCCGAACGCATCGGATATTGAGGGCGGCCGGCGATCCGGCAATTTTGCCGACTACTGCGATTTCCTGAAGCTCACTCAAAGCCTGAATATCTGCAACGGCCCGCAGGGCTACCCGACCGAACCGACCGATATTCCGACACCGGTCCGCCATCTCGAGGCCGCCCGCGCCATGGTCAAACTGACCGACAAGGCCAATTTCGGCTACGCCCTCGGGCGCCAACGGCTGGCCGACGTGTTGGAGATCGTGCGCATCGGCCGCGGCATCAGCGCTGAACAATTGGCGCGTGAGCCAAGCATGGTGGCGACCATCAACTGCAACTCACCGCTCCGCTACGACACCCATCTGACCCAGGGGCTGATCGAGCTGGCGCGCCACAACCAGCCGACCGTGGTCTCGCCGTTTACGCTCTCCGGCGCCATGTCACCGGTGACCTTGGCCGGCACCCTGATCCAGCAGAACGCCGAAGCGCTCGCTGCCATCACCCTGACCCAGGTGGCCAATCCCGGCGCGCCGGTCTTCTACGGCGCTTTCGCTTCCAACGTCGACATGCGTTCCGGCGCCCCGGCTTTCGGCACGCCGGAATATGTGCGCACCACCCTGGCGGCCGGACAGTTGGCGCGTTTCTATGGTTTTCCCTACCGCTCGTCGGCGCCGTGCAGCGCCAATGCGCCGGACGCCCAGGCGGTCTATGAAACCGAGATGGCGCTCTGGCCCTGCGTGCTCGGCCACGCCAACATGGTCAAGCATGCCTTCGGCTGGCTCGAAGGCGGGCTCTGCGCGTCGTTTGAAAAAGTCATCATTGACGCCGAGATCGTCCAGAACCTGGTCGAAACCCTGCATCCGATCGACACCAGTCCCGATGCGCTAGGCATCGAGGCGATCAAGGAGGTCGGCCCCGGCGGCCACTTTTTCGGTACCCAACATACCCTGGAACGCTACGAAACCGCGTTCTACGAACCGTTCCTGTCGGACCGGCGCAACTTCGAAGCCTGGGAAGAGGCCGGTTCCCCGGACACACTGACCCGGGCCCACAAAATCTACAAATCCCTGATCGCCGACTACCAACCGCCGCCGCTCGACCCGGCCATCGCCGAAGAGCTCGACGCCTTCGTTGACCGCCGCATCGCCGAGGGCGGCGCGGAGTACGGCACGTGACAGAAAACGGCCGCCCCGGAACCCGGAGCGGCCGTCAACATCAAGCCTAATACCGTCATCAGGCGGCTATTGTTTTTGCTCCTCAAGAATTTTTTGGTTCTTCACTTTGTGGCGCCAAGCCGCGCCCATGCTGGCTTTCAGACTGTCCGGTAGTTGTTCCAATGGAACAACCAAGTCGCCCTGAACCGGCCAATCCATCAGCAATTCCGGATGATAGCCTTTAGGATAATATTTCTTCGGGTCTATTTCCGATTCACGAATGGAGGGCTCTTGAATTTCATTTCGACTGGTTGGCGGATGAGGAACCACCAACTGACCATGGCCGAAGTCAAATTGCGGCGCCCGGCTGTTCGGGTAATCCGGGAGGATACCTTCGCGGACCCAAATTTGCTCTTTCGTCACATTCACGACGATGCCGTCGGGCGCGCCAAAGTGAAAGGGGCCATTCCAGTGTTCACGGATTTCCGCGACTGCTTCTTCGTTCAGATAAGGATCGAACGGCATATGCGTCGTCATCAACAGACGAGGCTTCACAAGACTGGCGACATAGCCCGCCGCATAGCCCGGTGTGTGATGCGTGTCGATTGTGTAACGGGCGAGAAACGGCGGTACGCCCTGCACACCGGAGCTGATTTCCACGAGTTCAGGCTGTTGTTCGGTTACGAATACGTCGCAGCCCTTCACATACGGAATATCGTTCATGTTCGGACGGCCATCGCCGGTCCAAACAAAGCACAGTCCATTCCAATCAAGGCGATAGCCGGAAGCACCGTCCTTGGCGTGGGAGCGCCGCCAGTGCGTGACCTTTACGCCATCTTTTTCGTAGACGACGCCGCCATCGTCGCGGAAATCGAATTCGTTTACTTCGATATCCCACCCCTTGCCGACGGGGAACACGCTGAACGCATCGCGATGCCAACCCGTGAACATTTTCATGCCTTCGACCATTTTGGCGGTGCCATATTCAGGCGTTCGCCCGGACGGCCCATGAACCGTCAGCGTTTCATGCCAACCGCCCGCCCAGGTGCCAAACATCCACAGATACGGAAGCGCGTTGAAGTGATCCACGTGAAGATGGGTGATAAAGACATCGTTGATTTCGTTCAGGGCATAGCCTGATGCGATAATGTTCGCCGGCGAGCCTTCGCCGATGTCGAACATGAAGATGTCACCATTGCCGAGTTCCACCAAAATGGCGGTGTTCATCTGACCCGGTCGAATGAACGGCGCGGAGCCCATGAAGATAATACGCATCTCATTGGGCTGCACCGCTTCGGTGCGCGGGAACCAGTTCGCCGCACTTTTCATCCATGGCGACGGTCTAATGCCGTCAAACAGCAAACCTTCCTTCCATCGATCACCCGGCACACCACCGAATAAGGCGGCCTTGATGTCTTCCACCGATGACGGTTTCTGCACCGGCGGCGGTTCTGCTCGACCGACCCCTGCCGACCACACCAGCACACTTGCCGTTAGGCAGGCGGCCGCGATATTTCGAAGTGATTTTTTATGTTTCATCTGGTGATGCTCCTTTTGCGAATGAATTTACTAAGGCGTTTCAGTACGCCGGTTGCCGGCCGGCCCCATGGCGATGCTTGCCAATTGCGTCGCCAGGTCGTGTTCCAGTTCCCGGCGCAAGCGCTGAAGCTCTTGCTGGGTTTGATCGTCGGGGTCGACATTGGCTCGGGCGCCGTGACTGAGTGCCGAGAGAACGTCGGCATAGTCGCGGCCAAGCTCACGGAAAGCTTCATTTGATGCCATCAGGAACCGGATTTCCCGTTCTTGGTCGGGAAACCGTCGGGTAACGGCTTGAACGATGTCCTTCAACTGGCTGTCTCCGGGCGCCGAAATAGGCTGGTTATTGACGCCGGACCATTGCTAGCATCCCGGGAGCCGCCGATGGTGTTAGTCAGGGTAAGTCACACCGTTAGGCGGGGGCGCGCCCTTTGTCCCGATTTTCAAATCTTCGGGTACTTGTTGTTTGCCGGCCGCATTGGCGGGTATCATTGGCGTGGTGGGGACCAGCCGGTGTGAGTAGAACGCGTTATGAAACAGCCGCAACAGCGAGCCGCCAGCCCGACCGGGGACGAGATCTCTCGAGCGCTATCGCGTATCGTCGCCAGCGCCGGTTTCAAGAGCTCCAGCCGGCTCTGCAATTTTCTCGGCTATGTCATTACGGAAACACTCGAAGGACGTGCGGGGGCGATCAAGGGCATCACGATCTCCCAGGACGTTTATGGCCGCCCCGACTCGATCGATCCGCGCTCAGATACTCTTGTGCGTGTCGAGGCGGGCCGTTTGCGGCGTCTTTTGGACCATTATTACTTGACCGATGGCCGGGACGAAGCCGTCCGTATTTCGATTCCAAAGGGCAGCTATGTCCCGACCTTCGAATGGAGCGCCGCCGCTGACAGCCTAACCGACGCAAGCGCCGATGACGGCACGCCGTCGATTGCCGTGCTCGCTTTCGACAATCTGAGCGGCGATCCGGGCCAAGAGTATTTTTCCGACGGCGTCACGGAAAACATTATCACCGCGCTTTGCAGGTTCCCCTGGCTGCGCGTGGTCGCCCGCAATTCCGCCTTTGTGTACAAATCAGAACCGGCGGATGTGCGGCGCGTGGCGGCTGAGCTCGGCGTCCGTTACGTGCTGCAAGGCAGTGTCCGCAAGGCGCAAAACCAGATCCGGCTGACGGCGCAGCTGATCGATGGTCCGTCCGGCCGGCATCTCTGGGCCGAGCACTACGACCGCGACCTCGGCGACATCTTTGTACTGCAGGACGCGGTGACCCAAACGGTCGTCGCCGCCATGGAGCCCGAACTGGCGCGGGCGGAACAGCGCCGCGCGCAGGCCGCATCACCGGCTGAACTGGACGCCTGGAACCACTATTGGCGGGCGATGTGGCACCAGCACCGGCGCACAAAGGAAGACCTTGCCCAGGCGCTGACGCTCTATGAGAAAGCCATCATCGCCGACCCGAACTTTGCGTTGGCCTATGCCGGCATCGGCGAGACGTATTTTTTTCACCTGCTGCTCGGCGACGACGACCGCCAACAAAACGTCGAACGGGCGTTGGCAGCCGGCCGCAAAGCCGTCGACCTGCAAGCCGACAGCGACGTCGCCCGCATCGCCCTCGGCATCGCCCTGGCGGTCCAAGGCGACAGCGATGCGGCAATTGACGAGTTTGAATACGCCCTCACCTTGAACCCGAATTCCGCGCGTTGCTATTTCCACCTGGCGACGTCACTGACCTTCTCGGGCCGCCCGCTCGACGCCATCCCGCGCTTTGAAAAAGCCATCCAGTTGAGCCCGAACGATCCCTATATGGCGCCTTTCCTCGGACGCCTCGGCATGGCCCACCTCCATGCCGGGCACTACGAAAAAGCCGTGGCGGCAGCGCGAAAATCCTTGCTGCGGCCTAATCCGCCCTGGCCCGCCCTTATGATCCTCGCGGCGGCACTCAGCCATCTCGGCCAAACTGATGAAGCGGCCGATGTCTTGTCCGAACTACGGGCCAAAGAGCCGCGCATTTCAACGAACTTCGTTCGCCGGCAGATGATATTGGCCAACAAAGACCTGACGGCGACGGTGATCGACGGGCTGAAAAAGGCCGGCCTGGAATAGAGCAGTTCTTAGTAAAGCCGTTCGACACGATCTTTATCGATGAGCGCCTGAATTTCCGATACCGATTCCGACAGTGCGGCATGCGCCACCACCGCTTCGGCAAGTGTCGGCACGTCGCCCAAGTCCGGCCATCTTTTTTCATCCCACAAACCGGATCGGACGACGCATTTCGGGCAATGGGTAAAGGCTTCCTCGACCCTGACCACGAGCACCAGGTCCGGAACTTTCCCCCTGATCTCGAAGCGCGCCTGCAGGGCTTTGTCGCGTACGATGTGGCCGGTCCCGCTGACACGCAGGGTATCGTTGTTTCCGGGAATTAAGAAAAACAGCCCGATCTCCGGGTTGGCCAGCAGGTTCTCGAAGGTGTCGAGCCGATTGTTGCCGAGCCGGTCGGGGATCGCCAAGGTATTGTCGTCGAGGACGGCCACGAAGCCGGCGGGGTCGCCTTTCGGCGACAGATCGAGCAATCCATCCGCCCCGCGCGTCGCAATCATGATGAACGGCGCCGCCGCGATGTATCGCCGGCAGATTTCGTCTATGTGATCGATCGACTTATTGCGCACCAGTTCACGCGGCGGTTTGCGCAGTTCCCGCAATCTCTCGTGCGTCGTAATGATTTCTTCGAAGCGGTTGTTCATCGATCCGATCCCAAATGGCTATCCCGACACGGAGCGTAGCGCGCCTAGCCGCCATTCAACAAGCGGCTGCGGCCAAGCCGTCTCAACCTTTGGATTTGCCGCCGTACGCCTTAGCCAGATACCCATCGCTGAACTTGCCCGATCGCCGGTCCTCCTCGACCAACGCAGGATCACGGCTCGCCGGGTCGCCGTAGCCGCCGGCGCCCGGTGTCTCGATGATGATCGCCGCGTCCGGCCCGAAGGCGACGTCGCTCACTTTGTGGGGCAATGCCTCTGTCCGGCCGTCGCCGTGGCGCATGCTGAAGCGGCCGCTGGCGCCGGCCTGGCCGCCGAACAGACCCCAGGGCTGGTGGCGGAAGCGCTCGCCGGCGCCGGAGAAGGCGGTGTCATGGCCGACCGGCTGGATCACCCGGCGCAGCCCCATGCCGCCGCGATGGCGGCCGGCGCCGCCGGAATCAGCGATCAGTTCGTAGGTCAAGACCCGCAACGGATATTCCATCTCGATCGCCTCGACCGGCAGGTTGGAGGTGTTGGTGATATGGACCTGGACGCCGTCCTTGCCGTCGGCGGCGGCGCGCGCGCCCATGCCGCCGCCTAAGGTTTCGAGATAGATGTAAGGCTTGCCGGTTTCCGGATCGCGGCCGGCGAAGACGGCGCTGGTGTTGGCGCCGTTGGCCGCGGCGATGGCGGCCTCGGGCAGCGCCGGTGCCAAGGCGCCGATGACCACGTCGATCACCCGCTGGCTGGTGTTGGCGCGGAGCGCCACCGCCGACGGCGGCTGGCAATTCAACAGGCTGCCTTCCGGCGCCACGATCTCTATGGCGTCGAGCACGCTTTGATTGTTCGGCATGTCCGGATCCAGCAAGGCCTTCAACGCATAGCCGACCGCCGATTGCACCGCATTCAAGGTCAGGTTGACGTTACCCGGCACCGCGTCCGCCGAGCCGGTAAAATCGAATCGGATATCGGACCCGGCCTTGTCGATCGCCAGCACGATCGGAATGTCCTCCGCGGCGATGCCGTCGTCGTCGAGCACATCCTGAAATTCATAACGGCCGTCGGGGATGGCGGCGATCGCCGTCCGCATGCGCCGGAGCGAGCGCGTCAGAATTTCGTCGAAGCCGGTTTCGATCATGCCGGAATCGTATTTGTCGATCAGCTGATCGAGCCGGGCGACACCCAATCGGCAGGCGGCGATCTGGGCATTGAGGTCGCCCTGGCGCTCTTCGGGCAGCCGCATGTTCAGCAACAGGATATCCATGACGTCCTGCTGCAGTTGGCCCCGGTCATAGAGCCGGACCACCGGAATGCGCAGGCCTTCCTGATAGATCTCGAAAAGATTGCCGGACATTGAGCCGCGGGCGGCACCGCCGACGTCGGCGTGATGGGCGATGTTGCAGATGAACGCGATCAGCCGGCCGTCGCGGAACAGCGGCATCGCCATGTTGATGTCCGGCAGGTGGGTGCCGCCGCCGACATGGGGATCATTGGCAACGAACAGGTCGCCTTCCCGGATGTCACCGCCATGGCGCCACAACAAGGCCGCCATCAGGCCGGTCATCGACGCCAGATGGATCGGCAGCGCCTTGTCGGCCTGCACGATCAGCCGGCCCGTGGCATCGGCGATGGCGGTGGAATGATCGTGACGCTCCTTGATGTTGGTCGAGAAAGCGCTCCGCATCAAGGTCAGAAAACATTCGTCGACGACCGAACGGAAACCGTTCCACAGGATCTCAAGCGTGACCGGGTCCAGCGGCTTGCTCATGGCGTATGCTCCAGGATCAAGTTGCCGGCGGGGTCGGTCCTGTAGTGCCAATCCGGCGGCACCAGAATGGTGGAATCGAGCTGCGTGATCACCGCCGGACCGGCCAGCCGGACATCGGGCGCGAGGGCCACGCGATCGATGATATCCGCCTCCGACGGGCCGCTTTCGAACCAGACCGGGCGACGATCACGGTCTTCGCCGGCACCTGCGGTCACGGTCTTCGGCGCCCCAGGGTCCGGCAGCCGGCCAATCGCCGTCAGCCGCAAATTGACGATTTCGATCGGTGCCGTGGCGTCATGATGGCCGTATGCCCGATCATGTTCAGCATGAAAGAGATCGGTCAATTTGGCCGCGTCCGGTAAGGCGATACGGGCACCCGGGTTCGGTGCCACGGCAACGCCGAGCTCATAATTCTGACCGACATAGCGCATATCGACCGTCAGCATCAGGCCACGGGCCTTGCCATCGATGCGTTCTGTCTCGTGCCACGCCACCGCGCGCTCCGACAGCCCGTCGAGCGTCGCTTGCAGCATCGCCGGATCGCCGGGTAATCGTATTCGGCAGGTGGCGACGATATTCTCGCGCAGGTCGGAGACCACCAGGCCTTGGGCACAGAGAATGCCCGGCGCGCTCGGCACCACCACCTCAGCGATGCCGAGTTCGACGGCAACGTCGGCGGCATGCAAGGCGCCGGCCCCGCCGAAGGCGATCAACACGAAGTCGCGCGGGTCGTGGCCGCGTTCGATGGAAACCGCGCGAATGGCTCGAACCATGTTGGAATTGACGACCGCAACGACGCCGAGCGCCGCCTGTTCCAAGGAGAGATCCAATTCCGCCATGATCGGCGCCAACGCCGCCGCCGCGGCCGACCGGTCGAGGCGCATCTCGCCGCCGATCAGAACCGGCGACAACCGGCCAAGCACCAGGTTTGCATCCGAGACCGTCGGCTGGTCACCGCCGCGGCCATAACAGGCGGGCCCCGGTTCGGCGCCGGCGCTGGTCGGACCGACTTTCAACAAGCCGTCCGGCGCCACCCAGGCGATCGAGCCGCCGCCGGCACCGACCGTGTTGATATCGACCGAAGTCTGGCGGATCGGGAAACCCGCCACCTCACGCTCAAAGCTCATGGTGGGCGTGCCGTCGGCGATCAGGCACACATCGGTGCTGGTGCCGCCCATGTCGAAAGTGATCAAGTCCGGCCGGTCGGACAGGCGGCCGGCATAGGCGGCGCCGACCGCGCCGGCGGCGGGGCCGGAGAGCGCCGTCCGGATCGGCACCTGGGCGGCGCGGGCAATCGACATCAGGCCGCCGCTCGACTGATTGATGCCGACCGCGGCCTCTGGCGCCGCTGTCTTCAGGGTCTCGCCGAGGCCGGTCAGGTAGCGGCTCAGGCGCGGTTGCAGGAAGGCATTGAGCAGGGTCGCAGAGAACCGTTCGTACTCGCGGAACTCCGGTTGCACGTCGCTGGAGAGCGAGACCAGGACGTCCGGCAACGCCGCCCCGATCGCCGCGCCGATACGCCGCTCGTGATCCGGGTTAAGAAAGGAAAACAACAAACAGACGGCGCAGCCTTCGACCTCCGCGGCGCGCACCTGCTCGACGATCCCGGCGACTGCCGCATCGTCCAACGCGGTGACCACCTGGCCTTTGGCACCGATCCGTTCGGAGACTTCAATGCGCCGCTCCCGCGGTGCCAGCGGCGGTGGATTATCGGCCTGCAGATCGTAAATGCGCGGCCGGGTCTGCCGGCCGATTTCAACCAAATCGCGAAAACCCTCGGTGGTGACCAGCGCCACCCGGCCGCCACGGCGCTGGATCAAGGCGTTGGTCGCGACCGTGGTGCCATGGGCAAAGCGATCGATGGCGTCCGCCGGGATGCGGCCGCTCGCCGCCAGCCGCTTTAGACCCTCGGCAATCGCCCGGGCCGGGTCATCCGGGGTTGACGGCAGCTTCAGGACCGCAGACTCGCCGGTGGTCGCTTCATAGGCAAAGAAGTCCGTGAAGGTGCCGCCGACATCGACGCCTAGGGCCCAAGTCATTTGTCAGTCACCATATTTGCCGCTCTAGTAGACGGATGCCGACGGATGATATCATCGGCCGAGTCACTAGTAACACTAAGGAGCGGGCCCATGCCACGTGTCAAGGAACTGGAAATCGACGACGTGCCGGAAGATGTGCGCGACATCTATCGACGCTTCGGCAGCGAATACGGCCCGTTCATCAACCAGGTCAAGATCTTCGCCCACCGGCCGCCGGCCCTGCGCCATATCATGGGCCTGTTGCTGGACCTGGCCGACGAGGCTGTGCTGCCCAAACGCTACCTCGAAATCGCCTTGGTCGTAGTCTCCAAGATCAACGAATGCACCTATTGCGTCGCGCACCACACGCCGCGGCTGATCGATCAGGGATTTGCGCCGGACGCGACGGAAAAGATCCTTGATGCCACGGTGCCCGGCTTCGACGAGGTCGATATGCTGGTCCGCGACTATGCCGTCGAGGTAACCGAACGGCCGCAAACCATGCGCGATGCCATCTTCGAGCGCTTGAAGGAGCATTTTTCCGAAGAGCAAATCGTCGAGCTGACATTGCGCACCGCGCTCTGCGGCTTCTTCAACCGCTTCAACGATGCCCTGCAGATCACCATGGAGGACGGCGTCGTCGCCGACATGCTGGCGCACGGCGCTTCGGCCGAGCAACTGCCGGCGCATAAGCAAGCCGCCGGGAGCGACTAACCATGTAGGGCCGGCACGGCCGGTATGTCGATTTAGCCGATCGTTAAAAAGTCCTTCGGCTCCGCCTCAGTATACTTTTTACCGGGAAAATAAGGACAAATCAGTCCTTGGGGCGGCCCGGCAGGCTGATTCCGACCCTTTCTCTGACTGATCATGACCTTTGGTCATGATCAGAGACCGCAACAAATTGCGCCTTTCAGGCTCAATTTGTTGCAAACAAAAACCTTGTTAGCGCATCGCCGAGCCGCCTCAAGATGCGCTAACGCTTTATTGCAACTGAAGAAAAGTACACTGAGCGTAGCGAAGGACTTTTATTCACAGCGAACGATTTAGCGATTTCCTTAAAGACGGCGAGCAGGTAGTTTCCCCCGATCATCGGGGCGCTGCCCTATTTCAGTATGGCACAAGGCATATGAACGATCAGACGACCGCTAATACCGGCCCGCTCGCGGGCATTCGCATTTTGGATTTGAGCCGCATCTTGGCCGGCCCGACCAGCACCCAGTTGCTCGGTGATCTTGGCGCCGACGTGGTCAAGGTGGAGCGGCCCGGCGCCGGCGACGACACCCGCAAATGGGGGCCACCCTATGTCGTGGACGCGGACGGCGAAGAGACCGACGAGAGCGCCTATTATCTCTGCGCCAACCGCAACAAACGCTCGGTCGCCATCGATATCGCCCAGCCCGAGGGCCAGGACCTGGTACGCCGGTTGCTCGGGCAATGCGACGTGCTAATCGAGAACTTCAAGGCCGGCAGCCTGACGAAATACGGCCTCGGCTATGACCAGCTTAAGAATGACTTTCCTGAAGTCGTCTATTGCTCGATCACCGGATTCGGCCAGACCGGTCCCTATGCCAAACGTCCCGGATATGATTTTTTGATTCAGGCGATGGGCGGCATCATGAGCGTCACCGGCCAGGCCGACGGCGAACCTTTGAAGGTCGGCGTCGGCATCGCCGATGTCATGTGCGGCATGTATGCGACCGTTGCCATTCTGTCGGCGTTACGGCATCGCGATAGCGGCGGCGGCGGTCAGCATGTCGATCTCGGCCTGCTCGATTCCCAGGTCTCCTGGCTGATCAATTCGGGCCTGAATTATCTGACTTCCGGCGACAATCAAACCCGTCTCGGCAATGCCCACCCGAACGTCGTGCCCTATCAGGTATTCCCGACCCAGGACGGCAACATCATCATCGCCGTCGGCAATGACGGTCAGTTCCAGCGGCTCTGCGCGTTCGCCGGCGTGCCGGAGATCGGCACGGATCCGCGTTTCCTCACCAACGACCTCCGGAACCGCAATCGCGACGTGCTGATCCCCATGCTCAGCGATCTGACGTGCCAACACGACAGCGCCTATTGGATAGACGGCTTGGAGAGCGTCACCGTGCCGTGCGGCCCGGTCAACGACATACCCGAAGTGTTTGCCGACCCGCAGGTCCAGCATCGCGGCATGCAGATCGAGATGCCGCATCCGCAATCGGGGTCGGGCGCGGTCAATCTGATCGGCAATCCGATCAAACTCTCCAAGACACCCGTGAGCTACCGTAACGCGCCGCCTTACCTCGGCCAGCACACCAACGAAGTATTGAACGAACTCTTGGAGCTAAATAGCGACGAAGCCGCCGCCTTGAAGACGGCCGGTGTCATTGCCGATTAGAAAGTGATCAGCCGATGTTTGATTTGAGCAAAGACCAGTTAGCGTCGCGCCAGCAGGCGCGGGAAATCGCGCAGACCTCGATCGCGCCCGGCGCGGCGGAAGTCGACCGCAGCGAACAATATCCCTGGGACAATGTCCGCCTGCTGACCGAGGCCGGCCTGATGGGCATGACCGTGCCCGAGGCCTATGGCGGCCGCGGCCTCAGCTATATGGATACCGTCCTGGTGATCGAGGAAATGGCCAAGGTCTGCGGCGTCACCGGCCGCATCGTTGTCGAAGGCAATATGGGCGCGATCGGTGCCATCATGCATTACGGCAACGAGACGCAGAAGAAGCTAGCGGCGGATCTGGTGTTGGCCGGCGACAAACCGGCGATTTGCATCACCGAGCCCGGCGCCGGCAGCGCCGCCTCGGAAATGACCACCCGCGCCGACAAAGTCGGCGACCGCTATGTCTTGAACGGCAAGAAGCACTGGATCACCGGCGGCGGCGTGTCGCGACTGCATCTGATCTTCGCCCGGGTGTTCGAGGACGGCGAAGAACAAGGCATCGGCGGCTTTATCGCCGTGCGCGACGAAGACGAGGGCCTGGTCGTCGGTCAACGCGAACCGGCCATGGGCCTGCGCGGCATCCCGGAGACGGAAATCCTGTTCCAGGACCTGGCGCTGCCGGCAGACCGGGCCGTGATCCCACCGGAAGGCATCCGCCGCGGCTTCGCCGGATTGATGAACGCCTATAACAGCCAACGGGTTGGCGCCGGCACGGTGGCGCTCGGCATTGCCCAAGGCGCCTACGAGCTAGCCTTGAATTATGCCCAGACCCGCGAGCAATTCGGCCGGCCGATCGGGGAGTTCCAGGGCCTGCAATGGATGCTGGCGGACATGAGCATTCAGCTCGAGGCGGCGCGCCTGTTGATCTGGAAGGCGGCAGGGAGCGGTGGCGACGGCTTTCCCGACAAACTCGCGGCGGCGCAATCCAAGGTCATGGCCGCCGACACCGCGATCAAGGTGACCAACGACGCGCTGCAGATTTTCGGCGCCGCCGGCTATTCGCGCAACCGGCCGATGGAACGCATGGCCCGGGACGCGCGCATGTTCACCATCGGCGGCGGCACCGCGCAAATCCTGCGCACCCAGGTGGCCGGCAGCATTCTCGGCCAGAAAACACCACAGACCCGCGACGGCTATCTCGGCCTCGCCGCCCGCAAGCATAATCAGTAGGAGACCGAGGTCATGGCAACTGCCGCCACGTTGTTGGCCGAGCGCCTCTATGAGGCCGGCTGCCGTCACGCCTTTGGCATTCCCGGCGGCGAAGTGCTGACCGTGATGCATGGGCTGATCGACGCCGGCATCCGTTTCGAGCTCTGCAAACACGAGAACGCCGGCGGCTTCATGGCCGAAGGCACCTATCACATGACCGGTGCGCCGGGCATCCTGGTGGCAACTCTCGGCCCCGGCGTCGCCAACGCCGTCAACGTCATTGCCAACGCCCAACAGGATCGGGTGCCTTTGATCTTCTTGACCGGCTGCGTCGATCCGGCCGAGGCCGCGACATACACCCACCAAGTCTTCGACCATACCGCCCTGCTCGGCTCGATCACTAAAGCGAGCCTGACCTTGGCCGACGGCGCCGTCGACGTGATCGCCGACAAAGCGCTGGCTCTGGCCCTAGACGGCCAACCCGGCCCGGTCCATATCGACGTGCCGATTTCGCTGGCGGCGGCCGAGCAATCCGGCAACGCCCGCACCCGCCGGCCCCGGCCGGCGCCGAGCGCACCGGCACCAGGGCCGAACTTGGATCGCGCCCGCGCCGCCTTCGCCGCTGCCGAACGGCCGCTCATGATCGCCGGTGTCGATGTGCTCAACCACGGCGCCGAGGCCGCCGTCGCCGATTTCTGTCGCGATTACGCCGTGCCGTTGATCACGACCTACAAGGCCAAGGGCATCCTGGCGGAAGATGATCCCTTGGCGATCGGTGGCGCCGGTCTGTCGCCGCTTGCCGACGGCCATCTCCTAGGATTGGTCGAGCAAAGCGACTGCATTTTGCTGGCCGGCTATGATCCAATCGAAATGCGCACGGGCTGGCGCAATCCGTGGAGCGACGAGACCCCGACAATCGAGTTCAGCGCCACCCACAACAGCCACTATATGCACCAGGCCGGCATCACCTTCGTCTGCGACGTCGGCGCCGGCCTCGCCGCCTTGCGCGGTGACATCGACCGTCGCGACCAGCCAAGCTGGGCCGACCGCGCGCCGGCCCGGGTGCGCGGGACGATCGCGGACGCGTTCGCCGCCGACGAGGATTGGGGACCGGCGGCGATCGTCGATGTCACCCGGCAGGCCATGCCGCGCGACACCGTCGCCACCGTAGACAGCGGCGCCCATCGCATCCTGTTGAGCCAGGTCTGGGAATGTTATGGCGCCCGCGGTTTGCTGCAATCGACCGGTCTTTGCACCATGGGCTGTGCCTTGCCGCTGGCGACCGGCGCCAAACTTGCCGCGCCCGATCGACCGGTCGTCGCTTTCACCGGCGATGCCGGTTTGGAGATGGTGCTGGGCGAACTGGCGACGCTTCGGGACTTGAGCCTCAATGTCGTGATCATCGTGTTCGTCGATCGTTCGCTGGCATTAATCGAAAAGAAGCAGCGCGAAGCCGGTTTTGCAAATGCCGCCGTCGGCTTTGGCGGCACCGATTGGGCGGCCGTCGCCAAGGCCATGGGCGGCGCCGGTGCCTTGGTCGACAACCGCGCCGATTTGTCACAGGAAATCGACCTGGCGCTGGAGCGCGAATCGTTTACGCTTATCGGCTGTGAGATTGGCGACAATGCCTATGATGGGCGCATTTAGTCGATCGGTAACAAAGTCCTTCGGCTTCGCCTCAGTGTACTTTTTACCGGGAAATAATTCCAAATCAGGACTTGGGGCGGCCCGGCGGTCTGATTTGATCATATCTGTTGCTGATCATGACCTTCGGTCATGATCAGAGCCCACAACAGATTGCGCCTTTCAGGCGCTATTTGTTGTAAACGAAAAAACTGTTAGCGCATCGCCGAGCCGCCTCAAGATGCGCTAACGCATTATTAGAACTGAAGAAAAGTACACTGAGCGTAGCGAAGGACTTTTCTTCACGGGGAACTACGGAGCCGGATCCATGGGTCAAACTGATAGCCGCGACGTACCGATTTCATGTACCGACGGGGATCTGATCGTCGCCCTCGACCGAGCCCAGGAACAAAGTCTGGCGTTCTTTGGCGACGCCGTCGCCGGCGTCAATGAGATCCTCGATGCCGATCCTGATTTCGTTATGGGCCATTGCTTCAAGGCCGGCATGCTGACCCAGACCATGGAAACCCGCATCTATGACGAGATGCTGGCGAGCGTCGAGGCGGCGGAACGGCTATCGGCCAAGGCGAACGACCGCGAACGTGGCCATATCACGGCACTGCGCGCCTGGGTCGACGGTGATTTCTTCGGTGCGGTGCAGCAGTGGGAAGCGGTGCTGACACGGTATCCCTTCGATCTCCTGGCCCTGCAACTCGCGCATTTGACCGATGTGCTGCTGGGCGACGTGGTCGGCCAGCGCGACACCGTCGCCCGGGTCTTTCCGCTCTGGGACGAATCCGTGCCCGGCTATGAATTCGTGCTCGGGTTTTATTCGTTCGGGCTCGAAGAGAACCGCGATTTCGGCCATGCCGAGGAGCTCGGCCGCCGAGCGGTTTCCATTCGCCCGAGCCACCCCTATGCCATTCACGCCGTCGCCCATGTCATGGAGATGAAGGGCCGCCAAGCCGGCGGCATCTGGTGGATGAACAGCCGCCAAGCGGATTGGGCCAACAGCCACTTTTCCAATCATCTATGGTGGCATCTGTCGCTCTATCATCTCGACCTCTGCCAAACCGACCGGGTCCTGGAAATTTACGACAACCACCTTCGAAGCCAAGAACATACCGGCGACAAATACGAGGAACTCGACGCGGCGGCGTTGCTGTGGCGGCTAAAACTGCTGGATGTCGACGTCGGCCAACGCTGGGACAACTTGGCCGACAAATGGGACCGGAGCGCGACCGACCTGCTCTATGCCTTCAACGACGTCCACGCCATGATGGCCTTCGTATCGGCCAACCGCGACGACGCGGCCAATCGCCTGATGAATGCCAACGAACGCTATGTCGATCATGCCGACGACGCCAATGTCGCCATGAGCCGGATCATCGGCATGCCGTTCTCGCGGGCGCTGCAGGCGTTCGCGGCCGGCGATTACTGCGATTGCGTCGACCAGCTTCTGCCGATCCGCTACCGCACCCATCGCCTCGGCGGCAGCGCCGCGCAACGGGACATCCTCGGCCTGACATTGCTGGAAGCCGCGGTTCGCTGCGGCCAGTACGAACTCGCGCTGGCGCTCGCCCACGAACGCTGCGGCGTCAAACCGACCAGCCCGCAGAACTGGAAGATGGTCGCCCGCATCCACCAAGGCATGGGCAACCGACAACGCGCCGAACAGGCCGAGGCAAAGGCGCAATCGCTCATGGCGGCCTAAAAGGTCTCTTTGTGGGTTCTAAGATCCAACTCGTGGGTCCAGGCGTTGCGCGGCTGGCGGTGCAGGAACATGTAGGACTGGGCAATGCCGTCGAGGCCGACCAGGCCGTCCATGCCGCGCTCTTCGACCCATTTGAGGCCGCGTGACAAAAGCTTGTCGCCGGCGATGCCGCCATCGACCACAACATGGCCGACATGGATGCCTTGCGGCCCGAACTCCCGGGCCAGGCTCTGGGCCATGGCGCGGAGGCCGGCCTTTGCGGCGGTAAAGGCGGCGAAATTCGGGCGGCCGCGCATGGAAGCGCTGGCGCCAGTGAAAATCAAGCTGCCGGCACCACGCGCCAGCATCGGTTTCAACGCGGCTTGGGCAAACAGAAACCCGCCGAGGCAGCCGACCCGCCAGGCCGTCTCGAAATAAGACGCCTCCATTTTCATGAAATCGCCCGGAAAATTGTTGCCGGCATTATAGACCGCCAAGTCGATCGGCCCGATCGCCTCCGCCGTCTCGATCAATTGGGCAATCGCGGCTTCGTCCGTGGCATCGGTCGCGACCGCGGTCGCTTGGCCACCGTTCTGTCGGATTTCCGCTGCCACGCCATCGATCACGTCGGCCGTGCGCCCGGCAACGACGGCATGCAGCCCATCGGCTGCGGTGGCCTTGGCAATGTAAGCACCGAGCCCCTCGCTCGGGCCGACGCCGATCACCACGGCGGTCTTGGTTTCAGCCATCTCAGATATTCTCCTTATGCGTTGCCATCAATTATTGGCATCAAACCAACTGACATGAGCCGCGACGATGCGCCAGCCCTCGGGCATGCGGACCCAGGTCTGGCTTTGACGCCCGGACCGTTCGCTTTCGACGCGCGTGAACTCCGTGTTGGCGGTGGCGAAGTCATCACCGTAGGCGGTGATGAATGTATTTGCCAATGTCCGCCGGCCGGCGGCGCGGCGCGCCCGCACGGCGGCGATCGCGTCGTGGCCATAGGAATTTTCCCCGAGGCCATAGCGCAGCGTCAAGTCGTTCCGCCAGAACAGCGTGTTCAACATCTCCACGTCGTTGTCCATCAGCGCCTGTTCGTAGCGTTCGAACGCCGCCGTCACTTCCGCGACAACGCTTGGCTCATTCATCTGCATGCCAGAGGCTCCTTCAAGGTTTTGCGACCGGCGCCCGCGCCACGCCGGCTTTTTCCAGTTGGGCGGCAACGCCAAGCACGAGATCCTCCCGCCACGGCGGGGCGATGATCTGTACGCCGATCGGCAACGGTCCGCCCGGCCAGACCGGCGCCACGGCGATCGGCAAGCCGGCCAAGGTGAGCGGCTGTGTCAGCAAACCGACCGCCGCCCGTGCCGGCAGGGTCTCGCCATTCAGCTCGATGGTTTCACTGCCGATCGCGTGCGCCACGTCCGGCGTTGCCGGCGCCAGCAGCACGTCGTGGTCGCGGAACAGATCCTGCAACTGTTGCCGCCAGGCCGTACGGACACGCTGCGCCCGCACATACCAGGCCGCCGGCGTCAGGGCGGCGGCGGTCAGCCGGTCGCGGATCAGCGGGTCCAGCCGCCGGCGGTGATGGCGCACCCAGTCGATATGCAGATCGCCCGCCTCCGCATAAGTGATGATCGCGCTCGCCGCGCGGGCCGCCGCTGCGAGCGGCGCGACGACTTCAGCCTTAGCGCCCAACGCGTCGGCTGCCATGGCAACAGCTTGGCGCGCCGTTTCGCTCGCATAGTCACGGAAATGCCCGCCCAAGACTGCGATCCGCAGGCTGTCGGCAGCCGGAACCGTATCCAAGGCCACCGGTTCCGGATTGGCCGGGCTCTGCTTCGGATCCTCCGGATCGCGGCCCTGCAACGTGTTATAGACCAGACAAAGATCGGCGACCGACCGGGCAAAGGGACCGACATGGTCGAGGCTGGTCGAAAACAACTGCACGCCGCGCCGCGACAACCGGCCATAAGTCGGCTTCAAGCCAAACACGCCGCAAAACGAGGCCGGTACCCTGACCGAACCGTTGGTATCGGTGCCAAGACTGACCGGCACTAGGCCGGCCGCCACCGCCGCCGCGGAGCCACCGGACGAACCACCGGCGATCCGGCTCAAGTCATGGGGATTGCGGGTCGTACCATAGTGGTGATTCTCCGTGGTGAAGCCGAAAGCAAACTCGTCCATGTTCGTGGTGCCGGTGAGGATAGCGCCGGCACTCCGCAACGCCGCGACCGCCGCCGCGTCTGCCCCGGCCGGCGGCCGGTCCGCCAGCACCCGGGAACCAGCAAGAGTGACGAGCCCTTCAACATCGAACAAATTCTTTACAGCAAACGGCACCCCGGCGAGCGGCCGCGTATCGCCGTCGCTGACGGCCTGTTCGCTGGTCACCTCGGTAAAAGCATTGATCCGCGCACCCTCTCCGGCAATGCGCGCGAGCGCCGCACCAACCACCGCACCGGCCGAAACCTCACCGGCCGCCACCGCAGCCGCGATCTCCACCGCGTTCGCCGCCGGGGCCAACGGATCCGTCGTCATGGCCGAAAGACCGGCGCCGGCTCGACCGCCTCGGCCTCGTCCACCGCCAACAGCGCCGCCAATTCCGCCATTCGGCGAAACTGGTCGGCAACGGCGGCCAGCTCATCGCCCTCCAGCGTGATCGCCAACGTCACAGCACTCGCCTTCACGTAGGCTTCGACATCGTCGTCCACAGACCGCCTCCCACACCAGCCATTCACGTTTCGCTCAAACGCCGCCATAGTAGACCAGTCCATAAGCGAGAGGGAGCGCTTCGTCATGGCAGACGCCGTTCGACACGACTTTGGTGCAGTGACCCTGCAATCGGGCATCACCTTGCCGGAAGCGCAGATCACTTATCGGACTTATGGCGAGCTCAATCCGGCGCGCGATAATGTCATTGTCTATCCGACCTCCTACGGCGCCCATCACACGGACATCGAGTGGACCATCGGTGCGGGCCGGCCGCTCGATCCGGAGCGGTTTTTCATCATCATTCCGAACATGCTGTGCAACGGCCTGTCGTCGTCGCCGTCGAATACGGCGGCACCCTTAGATCGGGGGCGCTTCCCGCTGGTCAGCGCGCTGGATAACGTGCGGCTGCAGGCGCGGCTGTTGGAGGAGGCGTTCGACATTGAGCGCGTTGCCATGGTCTATGGCTGGTCCATGGGCGGCCAGCAGGCCTATCACTGGGCCGCCCTCTTCCCCGACCGGGTGGCGCGCATGGTCTGCCTCTGTGGTTCGGCCCGGACGGCACCCCACAACAAGGTGTTTCTGGAAGGCGTCCGTGCCGCCTTGATGGCTGATGCGGCCTTTCAGGACGGCTGGTTCTCGGCGCCGCCGGTGCGCGGGCTTCGCGCCTTCGGCCGGCTCTATGCCGGCTGGGCGCTGAGCCAGGCGTTCTACCGCGAGACGATGTGGGTCGACCTCGGTTACGGTTCCCTCGAAGATTTCCTGATCCGCTACTGGGAAGCCAATTTCAGCCGCCGCGATGCCAACGACCTGCTGGCACAGAGCGCCACCTGGATGCACTCGGATATTGCGAACAACGAACTCTACGGCGGCGATCTCGACGCCTCGCTCGGTGCCATCACCGCCAAGGCGCTGATCATGCCCGGCGACCACGACCTCTATTTCCGGGTCGAAGACAACCGCCGCGAAGTCGCCAAAATGCCCAACGCCACCTTGAAGGTCATCCCGTCGCTCTGGGGCCACCGCGCCGGCAACCCAAGTCAGTCGCCGACCGATGACGCCTTTATCAACGAGGCGGTATTCGATCTTTTGGCTAGTTAGGCCTCTGGCCGCCCGCCTCCGGCGGAGCGTTCCAAGCCGGCCCGCTCCCGCGCCCGACCGCCCAGCGAGCCGGCATGGAACCGCTGCGCTAGAGGATCACGGCCATACCACATGGGCGGCCGGGTGGGTGGTGCGGGATAGCCGTGATCCTTCGGCCGCAGGCCGAGGGCCAGAGGCAGAACCTCAACGACCTTTATAATCTGCCTTCCTGCGCTCGGCGAAGGCGTTGATGCCTTCCTTATAATCCTCCGTGCGCCGCAGTTTTTCGTATGAGTGGCCTTCGACTTCGAGCCCGACCTTGAGGCTGGTGTCCGGAGCAGCGTTCATCACCCGTTTCAAAGAACGGAGCGAGATCGGCGCCATGGCGTTCAGGTCGGCGGCGTATTTTTCGATGAGCGCGGTCAGGGCCTCGCTGTCTTCGGCGACCGCCGTGATCAGGCCCCAATCCAGAGCCTTAGCCGCCGGCAGGCGCTTGCCCAGCATGACCATGTCCTTGGCCCGGGTCATGCCGACCAGGCGAGCGACCCTGGCGGAGCCGCCGGAGCCCGGCATCTGGCCGATGGTGATTTCCGGCAGGCCGACCTTGGTGTCGGCGGTGGCCAGACGGAAGTCGCAGGCGAGCGCCAGTTCAAAGCCGACGCCGAAGGCGTGTTTTTCGAGCGCCGCGATGACCGGCTTGGAGCAGCGTTCCGGCGCGCCGATGTTGTCGGCCAGGTCCGACATCTTGTTGACCGGGATGTCGGGAAATTTCTTCACGTCGCCGCCCGAGGAAAACACCCCATTGGCGCCGCGGATGACCACGACGCCGACATCGTCGTCTTCGTCCATGGCCTCGATGATCGCTCGGATCTGCGACCGGCCGGTGTAGGACACGATGTTGAGCGGCGGCCGATCAAGGATCAGATGACCGATTTGGCGTTCGGCATCGACCTCGACCCGCAGACCGTCTAACTCACGCAGGACATCGGCGCGGCGCTCGGCATAGTCTCTTTGCATGTCAGGATTCCTTCAGATGTCGTTTAATCGTAATCAGGATGGGGTTCATAGGCGCCGGCCCGGAGCTGGCGGCGCAGCAGTTTGCCGGAAGCCGAACGCGGGATCTGTCGGACGAACCGGTAGGCGCGTGGCCGTTTGAACCGGGCGAGGCCACTGGCGAGGCAATAGGCGTCAATCGTTTCGGCCGTCGCTTCGGCGCCAGCCGGTTCGATGAAGGCCACCACGCGCTCGCCCCAGCGCGGATCGGCCTCTCCGATGACCGCGGCCGCGAGGACCAGTGGACAGGCGCTAAGCGCCTCTTCGACCTCTTCGGCGTGGATGTTCTCGCCGCCGGAGATGATCATGTCGTCGACCCGGCCGACCACGTGGATCTCGCCGCCCTCATCAACGCGGCCGAGATCGCCGGTGAAGTACCAACCGTTGCGAATGGCTTTTTCGTCGGCGTCGGGCCGTTTCCAATAACCGGCAAAGCCATCGAGTGCCGCCATCGAGGCGATGATCTCGCCGGCCTCCCCGGCCGCCACGGTCTCGTCGGGCCCGACCCGCTCGTCGGGATCGGCGCGCACCACGCGCAAGGTCTGGCCGATGCCGGCGCGGCCGGCCGAGCCGGGATTGATCCTCACGTCGGGGCAAATGGAAAACGTATAGATCTCGCTGGAGCCGTAAAAATTGGCGAAGGCCTCGGGCCTGAAGGCCGCTGTAGTTTCCGTGATCAGGGCACTGGTCATCGACATGCCGGCATAGGCGATGTTGCGGACCGAACCCACATTGGTCGCCGCCATCGCCGGGTGATGCACCATGTCGTGGAACATGGTGGGCACCAGGAACAGCGCGCTCACCCGTTCTTCGGCAACGAGCCGCAACGCGGCCGCCGTATCGAACGTCGGCATGCAGACAAACGTCCCGCCCACAAATACCGACATCAGCAACGCCCGGATGCCCATGGTGTGGAACAACGGCATGACGCCGAGCGAGACCTCGCCCTGTCGGTAGCCGAGGCCGGCGACACAGGACAGCGCCGCCCAGCGCTCTGCGGCACCCGAGCGCGGCACGCCTTTGGGCCGCCCGGTGGTGCCCGAGGTGTAGAGCATCAAACAGATCGCCGCCGCATCCGTCGGCAGCGGCGCTTTCAACGCCTGGCCTTGGCAGAGTTCCGCATAGCAAACGACCCCGCCTTCCGCGCTGTCGGCAACGGCGATTAAGCGGTCCGAGTCTATGCCGGCGGCAGCCGCCGCAGCGGTAACGGTATCTCGGGTCAAGTCTTCATAGGCGACGGCGCGGGCCTCGGCGTCTTCGAGGACATAAGCGATTTCCTCGGCGCTGGCCCGCCAGTTGAACGGCGTAAAGATGAGGCCGAGGAACTGCGCCGCCCAATAGAGCGTCGCCATTTCGTAGCGGTTGCTCAAGACGCAGACCAGGTGATCGCCTGGCACCAAGCCCATCGCCGACAATCCGCCGGCCAGGTGCCGGATCTCGTCCTGCCATTGGCGGTAAGTCAGCCGGCGATCACCGTCGATGATGGCGACGGCATTCGGCTCACGGGCCACGGCGGCGGTGAAGATGGCGGCCAGGGTCATGGTGCGCGCGCCGCCTCGGCACAGTCCAAGATGGCCCGGACGATGCCTTCATAGCCGGTGCAACGGCAGATATGTCCCGACAGCATGTCGCGCACCTCGGCTTCGCTCGGGTCCGGGTTTGCCGCCAGAAAATGCGTCGCCGAGATCAGTATGCCCGCCGTGCAGAAGCCGCATTGCAGAGCGCCGTGGCGGGAGAAAGCCTGTTGCATCGGGCTCAAGCCGTCGGGCTCGGCGACGCCTTCGACGGTGGTGAGGCCGGCGCCGTCGGCCTGCACGGCCAGGGTCAGGCAGGAGCGCGCCAACCGGCCGTCGATGGTGATCGTACAAGCACCGCAAATGCCGTGCTCGCAACCGACATGGGTGCCGTAGAGATGGAGTTCGTGGCGAAGAAAGTCGCTAAGCAAGGTGCGCGGCGTCGCAAAGCCGGACATCGGTTGGCCGTTCACCGTCAGGCGGACCCGGTGGCGGTCGTCGGGTTTAAGCCGCATCACTCCGCCCTCCCCGGCACGACCTGTGCGAGTGCCTCGATCACGGTTTGGCAGCCGAGATGCCGGGCCAGGTGGCGGCGATAGTCGGCACTCACCCGCTGGTCGCCGATCGGCTCCAGATCGTTCAACGCTTGTGACAGGAGGTCACCGGCGAAATCGGCCGCCTTGTCCGCCGCCCCGTCGAAGGCGCCGCTGAAGACCCGCGGTCGCTCTTCGACGCCACCGAGGCCGAGGTCGAGCTTGATCGCCCCGTTCGGCGTCAGACGCGCCATGGCGCCGACAGCGACCAGCGCGAAGTCGCCACGCCGGGCGCTGATCTCCGTGAATGCCGCGCCCGCGCCGGCGACAGGTTCCGGCCAGTGGAGCGCCGTAATCATTTCGTCGCCCGCTTTCACCGTGGTCAACGCGGCTTCCGCAAAGTCTCGGGCAAGGACAGTCCGCGCCGCGGTCGCCGACGCCAGTTCGACGGCCCCGCCCAGGGTCGCCAAAACCAGCGGGATCTCGGCGCTTGGGTCGGCGTGGGCGACGGAACCCGCCAAGGTGCCCCGGCTCCGGGTCTGGTAGTGACCGATGTGGGGTAGCGCGGCGGCGAGCAACGGCAGTGCCGCCAACGGCGACAAGGAAATATCCGCCTGGCGCACCAGGGCACCGGAATGGAACCCACCGTCGACGACGTCGACCCGCTGCAGATCGCCGCCCAGGCGGTTGATGTCGATCACCGCCGCGGGCCGGACCAGCCGCATGTTCAGCATGGCGCCGAGCGACAGGCCGCCGGCCAGGATCACGGCGTCGTCGCCGAATTCCGCCAGCAAGCCCAAGGCCTCATCGAGGCTCTCAGGACGGCAATATTCGAAGGCGCCCGGTTTCATCCGCCAGCGCCCGTGTCGTTGGCGAGGCGCCAAACTTTTTCCAAGGTCAGCGGCAGGTCGATGTCGTCGCGGCCCAGGGCGTCGGCGACGGCGTTGGCGATGGCCGCCGGCGTCAGCATGGCTGAACCATCACCCATGCCCTTGGAACCGAGCCGATTGGCCGGCGACGGCGTCTCGTAATGGCCGATGGTGAGTGGCGGCAGGTCGGCGGCGGTCGGACAGAGATAGTCGGCGAAGGTGCCGGTCAGAAAATTGCCGTCTTCGTCATGCACCAGATTCTCGAGCATGGCGGCGCCGAAGCCATGGGCGAAGCCGCCCCGCACCTGGCCTTCGACGACCAGCGGGTTGAGCATGGTGCCAACGTCATGGACGGAGACGTACCGGGCAATCCTAATCCGGCCGGTCGCCCGGTCGATCTCGACGGCGGCGACATCGATCAGGTACCCAAACGTCGCCGCCGATGCCACGCGGTCCGCATCATCGGGTGCGCCGAGGTCTGGCGGCGACAACACCGCCGCCTCATGCAGGCCGGGCGTCATGCCGTGGGGCAACCCGGCCGGATGCCAATGGGTAGCGGCCGCTAAGCGGCCGATCGGGATCGCTTTTTCGGCCACGCCGACGATGCGCGCGCTGCCGTCGGCGAGTTCCACATCCTCGACCGCCACTTCGAGCTGGTCGGCGGCGACTTGGACGAGTTTGGCGGCGATGCGGCCGGCGCTTTCGGCGATGGCATCGACGACGATCGACGAAAACCGGTTGGCGTAGTTGCCGGCGGCCAGCGACCACGGCAGGGTCTCGGTATCCATGGCCGTGGCGACGGTGACGTCGCCGGGCGCGAGGCCGAGCGCGTCGGCGACGATCTGCGCGGCGACGGTGGCGTGGCCCTGGCCGGCCGGCGTTGAATCCAGGCGCACCGTGACCCCACCCGACGGATCCAGGGTGACCATGGCCGCCGCCGTGGCGCCGGACCGGCCACCGGCCTTGGCGCGCTCCTCCGGGGTTTGGGCCAAGGTGACATAGGCCATGTTGGAGCCGGACGGCTCGATGCCGGCCGCCATTCCGATGCCAAAGAGCCGGCCTGTGTCCCGCGCCGCCGAGCGGTCGGCCTTCAGGGCATCATAGTCAGCAAGTTGCAGCGCCAGATCCAGGCCCTTGGCATAATTGCCGGAATCATAGATGGCGCCGGCTGGCGCGTGATAAGGAAAGTCGGCGGGGTCGAGAAAATTGCGTCGGCGCAGCTCGGCCGGATCGATGTCGAGCCGGCGCGCCGCCTGATCCATCGCCCGCTCCAAGCCGAAATAGAACTGCGGCCCGCCATAGCCGCGGTTGAGGCCGACCGGCGGTTTGTTGGTTACGGCCAGGCGATTGTCGATGGCGATGTCGCGGACCTTGTAGCAGCCGTTGGACGCCGCATGCATGCGGTAGACCGAGGCCGGCTCCGGCGCCCGGACGTAGGCGCCGACATTGACCAGATTGCGATAGCGCAGGCCCATCAAGGTGCCTTGGGCGTCGAAGGCCGCCTCGATCTCATCGTCGCGGTCGGCGGCCGACGAAGACGCCAAGAGATGCTCCAAGCGGTCCTCGGTCCATTTCAACGGGCAGCCCAAGACCCGGCTCGCCGCCGCCAATAGCACCATGGTGGGATATAGGCCCTGCTTGATGCCGTAGCTGCCGCCGCTCGACGGCGCCGTAATCAGCCGCAGGCGGTTGCCGGCAACCTTCAGCGCCCGCGCCATTAGCGGCTGCAGGATGAACGGGCCTTGGAAATTCGACCAAATGCTGTAGCGCTCGGGCGCCCGCTCGAAGGCCGCGACAACGCCATAGGTTTCCATCGGCGTCGCCGATTGTCGTGGATAGCGCCAGGCCAGACGCACGACCAAGTCGGCCTTGTCGAATGCCTCTTCCGGCGCGCCATAGCGAAACGTCCGGTGATGCACCAGGTTGGAGCCAACCGCCTCATGCACCAGTGGCGCATCCTCGGCCAGCGCGTCACGCGGATCGGTCACGGCCGGCAACGGTTCATAGCTGACATCGATCAGCTCGGCGGCGTCTTCGGCCACGTACCGGTCTTCGGCAGCAATCAGCGCCACCGGCTCGCCGGCATGGCGGACCTTGTCGATGGCGATCGGGAAATAGTCGACCGGCGCCCGCACTGCACTCGCCAACGGCGCCAGCCACGGCGCCAGATCCCGGCCCGTGACAATGCCGGTGACCCCCGCTACTTTCAGGGCTTCCCCAACATCGATCGCGCCAAGCCCGGCATGGGCGTACGGCGCGCGCAGGATCGCCACATGCCGAATGCCGGCAACCGGCGACAGATCATCAATAAACCTGGCGTTGCCGGTCAGGAGGGCCTCATCCTCCAACCGCGGCACCGCCTTGCCGACCCACTTATCACCGCCAACCGCCATGCGCCCCATGGTACCCAGCGACTGGGGATGGGCAAGGGTGTTTGACGGGGTCGATGGTGAGAGTTCGAAGGTTTCTGTCAGCCTGACGTTGGCCGTTCCGCTTTTGCCGCGATCGTTGCTGCCTTCGGTAACGCCTTGATCGCATCCCCCGCATCTCTGTCGGCTGTCACGAGATCAAATTGCGCCTGAAGATTCATCCAGAACTGCGGATTCATGTCGAACCAATGACCAAGTCGTAATGCGGTATCGCCGGTGATTGAGCGCTTGCCATTGATGACCTGACTCACGCGGTTCGCAGGCACGCCGATTTGCCGCGCCAACTCCGTGGGCGTCACGCCAATTTCCGCCAACTCTTCTTTCAAAATTTCGCCCGGATGGACGGCATGCTGCAACATCCGAGTACCTTTCCTTCAGTGGTAGTCAACAATCTCAACATTGGAAGGCCCAAGCGCTTCCTTGGTCCATTCGAAACAGATACGCCATTGCCTGTTGACGCGAATACTATATTGACCGATCCGATTTCCGGTTAATACTTCCAGACGATTGCTTCGCAAGGTACGAAGGTCGTTGATTGATGTTGCCGCATCCAAAACAGCGAGCCGCCTTCCGGCTTGAATTCTAAACGCCTGAAAGTCGCTAACAAACTCGCCATGTGCAAATGCTTCTGTTTTTTTGTCTCGATAATCAATAATCATTCACTGAAATTATAACGAAATTGACGAATGACGTCAATCGTCTATGACAGCGAGTTAGCAAACTGTCGCCCACTCGACCTGCTCGACGATTTCGTCAGCGATATCCGGTACTGATCGACCTTCAGTCTCGACTATGAAATCGGCCGGAGCCTTGTTCCGAAGGGATTGCGCGAGTTCAAGGGCGCGTGCTTCATGCCGGTCACGGCCGGCCCCCAATTCGCGTTTCCTGACCCGCTCGATCAAGGATTCTTTGGTCGCGCGCAACTGGCAGACGAGCAGTCGGGAACCTGGTACCGCGCGCTGAATATCCTCGACATTCCGTCTGGCCTCGACGATGCGGGCCACGATCAAGTTCTCGGATCCCGCCGCGACACAATTGGCCCAAACGGCGCGAAGGTTCACGAGTGCAAGCTCGTCGCCGAACCTGTCTTTCGGCGATCGTGGGTACGTCTGCGCAAGCGCGTCCATGTCAATGAATGTATGGGCCACTTCGCGTCGCTCCAGCACCGAGCTGACCTCGTTGCCTATCGTCGTCTTGCCCACACCGACTGGACCGGTAATCACCAGCAAGGGAATCGCGTTCGTTGCCATCGTCAAAAGATAGACCGTCAACACGAAGCTTGTGAAGCGTCACAGCACGGTGGTCGGCGGGCCAGAGAATGGGGCGTTGCAGGGTTGAAGGATAAGCCGGCAAGGCCGGGTCAGTGACGTGTCGGCATTCAGGGCGTTGGCGCGTCACTCCGCATATAGCCCTGTTCCTTCAATTGCCGCCAAAGCGCATCGGGTATCTTTCGGGATACGCCATCGACGTTCGACGAAACTTGATCCGGATGATTGGCACCCGGAATTACCGTCGCAACCGACGGATGAAACAGAGGGAACTGCAAGGCCGTGGCCGACAACGGTACATTGTGCACACGACAAATGTCCGATATCGCCTGGACCCGTTCGGCGACTTCTTTGTCGGCTTCTTTGTACCGGTATAGCGCACCCGTGACGGGACCGGTCGCCAATATGCCGGACGAAAACACTGCGCCAAGCACGACGCTAATATTATGCTGCCGGCAGAGTGGCAGATCTTCGTCCAGGGCCATTTGCTCGAGCAGCGTATATGGCGACGCGATCAAGAAATAATCCATTTCGAACCGCTCGACAAAGCGCGGGATAAGGCCCGTAAGATTGATGCCGGCACCGATTGCCTTGATGTCACCCCAATCTTTCAATTCCATCAGGGCGGCAAATCCGCGGCCCGCCTCCAGTTGCTGAAACCCGTCGGCGACGCCGGCTTCCGACTTCATATGTCCCGGATCTAGATCGTGTATCGCCAGACAATCCACATTAGGCAGGCCGAGCCGGGTAAGGCTGTCCTCATAGGAGCGCATAATTCCGTCATATGTATAATCAAAGCGTAGATCGAAGGGCAGACCGCCGAGCCAACGTTTGGCCCACGGCGAGTTGGCTTTGAAGTCAGCGACGTCTTCCGGCCGGGAATAGACACGGCCGACCTTGGTCGAGAGCACGAAACCGTCGCGCGGCTTGTTGCGTAAGAAATGGCCGAGCCGGTGCTCGCTCTTGGTATTGCCGTACCAGGGCGCGGTATCGAAATAACGCACGCCCCGGTCATAAGCGGCCGCCAGGGTCGCCTCTGCCTGGTCCTCCGGGATGACTTCGGTCGGGTCGCCCAAAGGACCGCCGCCGAAGCCGAGCTGGGTGACAAGCACACCGGTCTTGCCGATTTCGTTGCGTTGCAGCGGATCCATAGTCAAATCAGCATTAGCCCGCCCCGTCCTCGCCTTTGACCCACCAATCGTGCATCGCCCGAAACACGGTGGTCAGGTCGAGTGCGCGTTGTGTCGCTGAATATTCCACGCGTGGCGGCACCTCGGCGTAGATTTTTCGTTTGACCAGGCCATCGCGTTCCAGCGCCCGCAGCTGATTGGTCAGCATGGTTTGCGTGACACCGTCGATTTGGCGGCGCAGTTCATTGAATCGTTTCATACCCTGAAAGATCAAGATTTGCAGGATGATCAGCTTCCACTTACCGCCGATGATCTGGGCGATGTCAGGCATCGGGCAAACGGCTTCGATTGGCGGCGCGCCGGCTTGGCCTTCGCGCGGCATGACTTTGGTGGCGGCATCCATTGCAAACTCCAATAAGCAGCCTTAGTACGAAAAAGCGTACTATATACGAATATTCTGCCTTCTTGTGAAAGAATACCGGCATCGTATGTTTTGTAAAGCGAGACGAATTTTTATCACAAAAGGCAGACCCATGACCCTGACAGTTCATACGATCAGCGGCGCGCCCCGCCCTTGGCGGGTGCTGCTCGGCTTGACATTCAAAGGCCTGAATTATGAAACCCACTATCTCGAGGCCTCAAAGGCTGAGCACAAGGCACCGGCATTTCTGAAACTAAACCCGCGCGGGAAAGTGCCGGTGCTTGAGGCCGGCGACCTAATCCTGCGCGACTCGATCGCCATTCTGGCCTGGCTCGACCGGCACTATCCCGACCGGCCGTTGTTCGGCGAAACCGCCGATGAAGCCGCGCGCATATGGCAAGTCACCATGGAATGCTGCGACTACCTGCGTGCCGCAGGTCAAAACCTGCTATTTCCGATTCTGGTGCTAAACGTGCCGCTACCGGCGCTGAACAGCAAAGAAATGACCGACCTAAAAGCAGCGGGTGAGGCCATGCACGCCGAGTGCCGTTACCTGGAAACCCTACTTGACGGCAATTCGTATCTCGGCGGCCAACACCCAAGTGCCGCCGACGCCATTGCCTTTCCCGAAATCCGTCTCATCCAGCGTGGCCTTGAGCGGAAACCGGATCACATGGCCGCGGTTGGCTTCGACAACCCGGCCGAGCTCTATCCGCGCGTTGCCGATTGGAAAGACCGTGTCGGCGCGCTTGACGATGTCGACAAGACACTGCCGATACACTGGTAAATGAGGTTCGCATGAGCGCAGATCATTACACCAAAACCATCGCTGTTGCCGCCACGCCGGACCAGGCCTATCACGCTCTCACGGCTGGATTCGAACATTGGTGGACCACCCCCGATCAACCCATCGCCGACGTCGGCGACCGGGCCAAGTTCGGCTTTCCGCCGGGCCTGTCCTATTGGACGTTCCAGGCGACACACTTGTCGCCGGGCGAGCGCGTCGAACTCGAATGCACCGATGCCTTCCATATCCACGAAGGGCAGCCCAAGGAAACTGAGAAGGAATGGCTCGGCACCAAGGCAGTCTGGCGCATCGAGGCCCGAGGCGAGAACACCATCATCCACTTCGAACATGTCGGCCTCAAACCATCACTCCACTGTTTCGATATTTGCCAAGCCGGGTGGGATCTATTCTTTGTCGACAGTCTGAAATCCTATCTCGACACCGGCGTCGGCAAACCGCACCGCCCACCGGCATAGAATTTGGCGGCGGCATTTGACAAGACCGGCGGTGCATAGTCCAGTTGGCTCGAGAAAGGACGATGATGGCCGCCACATCGATTCTTGCCTATTCAGGTGCCGCCGTCCTTGAGATCGGCGGGTGCTTCGCGTTCTGGGCGTGGGCACGCTTGGGTCAGCCGGTCTGGTGGCTGCTGCCGGGGCTCGCCGCGCTGGCGGCGTTCGCCTATGTGCTGACGTTGGTCGACAGCGCCGCGGCCGGACGTGCCTACGCCGCGTATGGCGGTGTCTATATTGCCGCCTCTCTACTCTGGCTTTGGCTGATCGAGGGCACGCGCCCGGACGTCTGGGACGTCACCGGCGCGGCGATTTGCCTGGTCGGCGCCGCAATCATATTGTTTGGCCCCAGGACCGCCTGAAACGAACTCGGCCAAAGGACCCAACAATGCCGAAACGTTTGACCGAGGACGCCGTCAATCTCTACCACGAACAAGGATACTTTGCACCGGTACCGGTGTTGTCGGTAGACGAGGTCACACGCTACCGCGACCAGTTGGAACGCCATGAAGCCGCCCTCGGCCATCCGCTCGACTTTCCGGAAAAATCGAAATCCTACTTGCTCTACAACTGGGCCGACGACCTGGTCCATCACCCGGCGGTCCTGGACGCGGTCGAGGATGTCATCGGCCCAGACATCCTGGTCTATCATTCCACCACCTGGATCAAGGAGCCGGGCACGCCGGCCTATGTGCGCTGGCATCAGGACGGCAAATATTTCTTCCTGGAACCGGCGCTGCATATTACCGCCTGGGTCGCGCTCTCCGACGCCACGGTGGCGAGCGGCTGTGTCCATGTGCTGCCGGGCAGCCATACCTGGGGCGACTTCGACCACCAGGACGATCCCGGCGAATGGAATATGATCAAGCGCGGTCAATTCATTGCCGATCGCTTCGACGATGCGGTCGGCGAGCCGGTAGTGCTGAAGGCCGGGGAGATGTCGCTGCACCACACCAACCTGGTGCATTGCTCCCGCGGCAATCAGGCAGGCGACCGGCGCATCGGCCTCGGCATCAGTTACATCCCGGCATCGGTCCGCCAATATGGCGCACCACGCGCCACGGCCTTGCCGGTGCGCGGCACTGCGCGCGACGGCGCCTTCGATCCCGAAACCCGTCTGGACCAAGAAGGCAGCGCGGCCTCCCTCGCCGCCCACGCCAAGTCCGTCGGATTGTTCCGGGCGCGCCAAGACATGGGGAAAGCGGAATAGGATTTTGCCTCTGGCCGCCCGCCTCCGGCGGAGCGTTCCAAGCCGGCCCGCTCCACCCGCCCGGATTCTGCCCTTGGCCCTCGGCCTCCGGCCGAAGGATCACAGGCCATCCCGCTCCCCCGCCCGGCCGCCCAAGCGGTATGGCCGCGATCCTATGCGGCGTGAGCAAGCCGGCTCGCTAGGTGGCCGGGCGGGGGAGCGGGCCGGCTTGGTTACGCCTGGCCGGAGGCCAGCGGCCAGAGGCGGAATCCCGCCCGCTTACCGGGCGGTGTAGCCGCCGTCGGCGCAGAGGACTTGGCCGGTCACGAACGAGGCGCGATCCGACAATAGGAATAGGATGACGTCGGCAATTTCCTCAGGTTGGCCGAACCGGCCCATGGGGATGCCGCTGAGCAGCCAAGCGTGGCGTTCCGGGTCGGCGCGGGTCGCGGCGGTCATCGCCGTTTCGATCGGCCCCGGGCCGACGGCGTTGATCCGAACCCCGGCCGCCGCCAGTTCCAGCGCCATGGTCCGGGTCAGGCCGTTGACACCGGATTTCGAGGCGGCATAGGCCGCGGCCCTGGGATGGCCGACCAGGCCGATTTGGCTCGACACCAGGACAATGGCGCCGCCACCGGCCGCCTTCATGCGGCGGGCGGCGGCACGGGCCAGATTAAAAGTGCCGGTCAGATTGACGTCGATGACCGATCGCCAGTCCTCGTCGGACGTATCCGTCGATTCCCGAAGCGCGATGATGCCGGCGCAGGCGACGGCGCCATCGAGCCGGCCGAACCGGTCCTCGGCCGCCGCGAGCGCCTGATCGACGGCCGGACTGTCGGTAACGTCGATATCAAAAATCGCTTGGGCGTCGGCATGGGCCGACAACGCTTGGCGTTGCGCCGATCCGCGCACCGTGCCGGAAACCGCAGCACCATGGGTCGCGGCGGCGGCCGCGGTGGCGAGGCCGATGCCAGAGCCGGCACCGGTAATGAACAATGCGCGGTCTGCGAAGGTAATCATGAAGTCACCCTAAGGCGGCGATTGTTCGATCAGCGCTGGTAGCTGATCCGATAGACGGCGCCGCCATGGTCGTCGGAGACCAACAGTGAGCCGTCGGCGAGTTCGTTTACGTCGACCGGCCGCCCCCAACGATCGCCGGTCGGCGTGAGCCAGCCTTCGGCAAACACCTCACTGCCGATGGGCTGGCCGGACTCATCGAAACGGATGCGCATCACCCGGTAGCCGGCGGGCTCCGAGCGGTTCCAGGAGCCGTGCTGGGCAACAAATGCATCGCCCCTATAGGCTTCAGGGAACATGTCGCCGCGGTAGAAATGCATGCCGAGCACGGCGTGATGGGCGCCGAATTCGACGACCGGTGGGGTCAGCGTCATGGGCGGCGTCTGACCGCTGAATTCCGGGCTCTCGGTGCGGCCGCCGGCCATATAGGGAAAGCCGAAATGCAAACCCGGTTTCGGCGCGTGATTGAATTCGTCCGCCGGCACGGTATCGCCCAGGCCGTCGCCGCCGTTGTCGGTGAAGAAAAATTCGCCTGTCTTCGGATTAAAATCATGGCCGACGGAGTTGCGCACGCCGCGGGCAAAGATCTCCGCTTCGCTGCCGTCCAGGTTCATGCGCATGATGGTGCCTTCCGGCTCGGGCCGGAGGCAAATATTGCAGGCTGCACCGAGCGACACATAGAGCTTGGCATCCGGGCCGATCGACAGGTAGCGCCAGCCATGGTGGCCTCTGTCCGGCAAGCCGTCCTTCATGGGTGCCGATATTAGAACCGCCGGGGCGCCGAATTTGTTAGTCGCCAGCGTGAGTTTGCTGATCCGGTCCTGTTCACCGACATAGAGAACGCCATCGTGAAAGGCGATGCCGTTGGGCACGTGCAGCCCGGGCATCAAAACCGTCCGCTCTTCGGCCACGTTATCGCCGTTCCGATCGATGATCGTGTAGATTTTGTCACCGCGGGTGCTGACGAATACCGCGCCCGTCGACCGATCGACGGCGATCGATCTGGCTTTCGGCACCTTGGCGTAGACATCGATCTTGAAGCCGGGCGGCAGTTTGATTTGAGCGAGGTTTTCGGCCAAGCGCCCTTCGGCATGGGCGCAGCCAGCCGTCGCCAACAGCGCCGCCATCATCCACGCGGCGCCAATTTCCACTATTTTGCCCATCTTTGCCTCTCTGTTCGCCGACATTGGCCCGATGATCGCCAATCCAGCCGATCATCGCAACATCGTGCTTACGGGCCACCGGTTTCCCACCGGTTGGCGATTGCCCGGCCGCGGGCGAACTCTGCCTCGACGCAATGTGCATAGGCGGGATTGCCGGGTTCCAATCCCTGTTTCTGGCAGGAGTGCGCCGCCCAACTGTTTTCGCTCAATTGACAAGCCGACGCCAAAAACGCGCCGAATAACAAGACCATCCACCGCATCTGGACCCTCCGTCGTTTCTGACGCCCGTTCTAAAGCAGTTTCGGAGAATATGCGGTCATTTGATAGGTAAAGTTGAAAGCGCCAATCATGACTTAGTTGCACGCCGAACCCGGTTGTGAAAAGCTCGAAATGACCATGCGTTTGCGAACCAAAGCCCTGATATCGCTGCCGGCCCTAATCCTGACGGTGATCATCGTCGGGCTCGCTGTTGTTGCCACCGATGTCGGCGATAGCCGGCGGCACGGCCTATGGTTGCTGCTCCAACTCGCATCGGATCGCGACGTCGAAATCGATGGCGTGGTAACCTTGAGCCGGTCGATCCGGCCGACCTTGACGGTGACCGGCCTGCGTCTGCCGGCGCCTGCGGAATATGAGGACGGCGATTTGGCGTCGATCGGCAAAGCCGCGATCCAACTCGACCTCAAGGCGCTGTTCTCAGGACACATCGTCTTGCCGCGTGTCGTGATTGAAGACGTCGCGATCAATCTGGAAATCGATCCGACCGGCGAGAACAACTGGCGCCACCCTACCGCAACCGGTGACGTCGAACGCGACGGCACGCTGTCGGTTCCCTTGGTCGAAACAATGGTCTTAAAAAATGTCGTCGTCCATTACAACAACCGTATGGTGGGCGACCAACGCACGTTCGAGCTGACATCCTTGACCAAGCAACAGCGCGAGGGCGAAGACGAAACCACGATCAAGGGTTCCGGACAGTTGAACGACCGCGCGGTCCGCCTGTCCGGCTCGATCGCCAGCCTTGAAGTCATGTTGACCTCGAAGGAGCGGTTTCCGATCAATATCGAAGCGGAATTCCCCAACGTCGACCTCTCGGTCTCCGGTTCGGTCAATCCCTTTCTGTCGAAGGACGCACTCGACCTAAGCATTGCAGCAAACATCTATTCGTTACGGGCCGCGCTTGAGAGCATTGCGTTGCATAGCGCCTTCGACGGGCTCGCCAAGGCCACGGGCAAAGTAACCGGCGCGCTCGAGTCGCCAGCGCTTTCCGCTCTGCTGCTTGACGTTGCGATCGCCAGTGGCGGCGGCATTCAAATTGCCGGCGACGTCGCCAATCTCGCCAATGGATCCGGCATCAGTCTCGCCGGTACGGTCGAGCTCAGCAGAGATTTTCCATGGTTCGTAGGCGTCATTCCGCCGGAGCTCGATCTCTCCTTCGTCAGTGCACGACTGGAAGCGCTCGGCCGATTGGACGATCTTTGGCTTTCCGACATCGTCATCGAAGCCAAGGACCGGCGCGCCGGCACCATAAAGGCTACCGGCGCGTTGAGTATGGACCTTTTCGGCCGCAATCGCCGACTGCTCGACGGTCGGCTATCATTGGCGCTCGCCTTGCCCCGATCAAAGACGCTGGATACGTGGCTCGGCGCCGAATGGGGCCGCCTCGGCCCGGTTTCCGCAAAAGCCGAACTTGCCGTCGACGACGACACGCTGAAACTGAACAATCTGGCGATTGACGCCCAAGGATTGGGTACTGTCATCGTTGATGCCGAAGGCACGCTCGGCGCTTTCGGGGCGTTCGAATTCATCCCGACCGTGCGGCCCAACCTGTCGATCAAGGCCAGCGTCCGCAAAGCCAGCGAGCTGTTCTCGGCATTCGATATTGCCGCCCCGGACTTTGGTCCCCTGAACGCGGCGCTCAGGTTGAATCAGACGGCTGAAGGCTACCGGCTGAACGATATTGTTCTATCCTTTGGCCAAGGTGCCGGGCCGACCGTGCACGCCGAAGGCTCGATGACCGGAACATGGGATGACGCCGGGCCACAGTTGCAGACCGTCGCCATGAAGATCAAAGCCGGCGCCAAGTCGGCGACCGCAGCACTCGGATTGGATATGCCCGACCTGGGTCCGCTAAAGTTCGAAGCGGCGGTCGGCAACAAAGGCAATGCGCTCAGCATCAAAGACATCGTGCTCGACCTGGGCGAGAGCGACCAACTTACAGTGACCGGGCGCGGCAAGATCGACGCCCTGCATCTCGACGCCCGGCCCTGGCCGCTATCCGGCATCGATATTGCGCTGCGGGCGGCGACACCGGCGCTGTCGAAGGTGAGCCGGCTCGCCGGCGTCGCGCTGCCGGATTTGGGCCCCGCACACCTGGCCGCCCGCCTGCGAGACCGCAAAGACGGTGTCGGACTGGATGACATCACCTTGGAAATCGGCACCAAGGGCGGCCTGTTCATTGCCGGCCGCGGCACACTCGACAAGATCCGCTTCGGCAGCACTGACGACACGTTCGCCGGATTCGAGATGAAGATGAGTGCCAATGCCGCGACGACAGCGTCGCTGGCACCGATGATCGGCTTCGAGCCACCTGAGCTCGGTGCGCTGCAGGCAACGGCGCGACTGACCGATGCCCATGAGAAACTGAGGCTCGCCGATCTCAGAATCGACGGCGGCACGGCCGGCCGCGGCACCGTGAAAATAGAAGGCGGCATCGGAGATTTATTAGCGTTGCGCGAGATCACGGCCAATGGGCAACTGACCAGTCCGCTCAAACTGTTCCTGCCGCTCGATCAAAGCGGCGCACTCGGCAGCGTAACCGCGAAACTCGTCCTGTCGGATGCCGACGGCAGCCTTGGCTTCGAAATCATCGACATCAAATCGATCGAGAACACACTATATGATATGAATATCAAAGGGCGAATCGACGATTTGAAGGATCGTGATGAAATCGAACTGGCGGCGCACCTGACCGTGCCGGATCCGGACGCGCTGGCCCGCATCTTTGATGGCACGGCAGGTGGTATCCGCCGCATCGATTTCGCCGGCTCGGTGACCGGCGGTGCGGAGCGGGTGGAAGCGAAAGGCGATTTCAAAGTCGGTAAGACGACCCTGTCCGGCAGGATCGCTGGCAGCCTGGCCGACGGCTATCCCAAGCTTGCCGGCACCTTGACGTCCGACTTGCTGCATTTGGCTGATTTTGGCCTCGCCTTCGACGGTTCGAAACCGCCACCGACGCCGACACCGACAACGCAGCCGCAACCGGCAACCGGCCCGGTCGATCTGTTCAGCACGGATCCCATACCTTTTGACGCCCTGCGTGGTATGGATTTGGATCTGACGGTCGACATCGACGAAATCGAGGGAGCCGCCGTTCGCGTCGACAAAGCAACCGCCCACGTCAATTTGCAAGGCGGCAAGCTTCGGGTGACACCGCTCCGCTTCGACTTCGTCGGTGGCCACACCGTCGCACAGCTTGCCGTGGATAGTACCCAGCCAGTGCCTCGGATTGCATTCACGGCGAGGGCCAAAGACCTCAATCTCGAAAGCGTCTTTGCCAATCTGAAAGCTGACGTGCCGATCGGCGGCGATTTGGATCTCAAGATCAATTTGAGCGGCGAAGGCGCGACGCCGCAAGCCATCGCCGATTCGCTTGACGGCACGGTCGATCTGGCAATTTCACGCGGCAAGATTCTCCTCGGATTTTTCAACCTCACCGCCATCGATTTGTTTTCCTGGGTACTGTCGAAGGAAGCGCGCCAAGGCTATTCCGACATTACATGCTTGATCGTGCGTTTCGAATCCGAAGATGGCGTTGCCAACGCCAAGGGCTTCCTGCTTGATACGCCGACCGTTAGGTCGGCCGGGACCGGCAAAATCGATTTACACAAGGAAACTCTGGATTTGCTGTTTGATCCGGAACCAAAACACAAACGCATCGCGCAATTCACCACGCCGTTTGCCGTGCGCGGCCCACTGTCGGAGCCGTCTGTCGACGTTGACATGACTTCGGTCGCCGCCCGTACGGTTGGCGATATCGTGTTTTCGCCGATCAATGCCTTGGGTTCGTTGCTCAGCATGGTCAGCGACGACGGCAAGGACGCCGATAATCCCTGCCTGCAAAAATAGAAATCAAGGAGCCGCCGGGCCATGAAGATCACGGACGTCAAGACCTACGTGGTCGGCAATCCGCCGCCGCATTTTGGTGGCCTGTATTGGGTGTTTGTGAAACTGACCACCGACAGCGGCGTCGACGGCATCGGCGAGGTCTATTCGGTGCCGTTTCATCCCGATGTCGTTGCCAAGATGATCGAGGATGTCTGTGCCCGGAAAGTCATAGGCACCGACCCTTTCAAGATCGAGCGACTGTGGCGCACGATCTATTCCAGCGGCTACACCCAGCGGCCGGACACCTCCATCCTCGGCATCTTGAGCGGCATCGAGATGGCCTGTTGGGACATCGTCGGCAAGGAGGTCGACAAACCGGTTTACGAGCTGTTGGGCGGCCAGGTTCATGAGCGCCTGCGGTCCTACACCTACCTCTATCCCGATTCCGCCGACGAGACCGACGTTTATCGCGACCCCGATCTTGCCGCCGCCCGGGCCGTGCACTATGCCGACCAGGGGTTCACCGCCGTCAAGTTTGATCCCGTCGGCCCCTATACGGCCTTCGATCCGCGGCAATTGTCGTTGGAGGCCTTGGATCGCGCGGAAGCCTTCGTGGCCGCCATTCGCCAGGCCGTCGGCAACCGTTGCGACCTGTTGTTCGGCACCCACGGGCAAATGACGCCGTCGAGCGCCATCCGCCTGGCGAAACGGTTGGAACCCTATGATCCGCTTTGGCTGGAAGAACCGACACCGCCGGAGAACGTCGACGAAATGGCCCGCGTGGCCCGGCAGACCTCGATACCGATCGCCACCGGCGAACGCCTGGCGACGAAGTACGAATTCCGTCAAGTGCTGGCGGCCCAAGCCGCTTCGATCCTGCAAATGGCGCTCGGCCGCGTCGGTGGGCTGTTGGAAGCGAAAAAGATCGCCGGCATGGCCGAGGCCCACTACGCGGAAATCGCGCCGCACCTTTATTGCGGGCCGATCGAAGGTGCCGCCAACATCCAAATTTCCGCCTGCAGTCCGAATTTTCTGATCCTGGAGAGCATCCAGACCTGGGGCGGCTTTCATGCCGATATCCTGAAGCGGCCGATCCGGTGGGAGGATGGCTATGTCATCCCCCCAACCGAACCCGGGCTCGGCGTCGAGCTCGACGAGGCGGTCGCCGCCAAGAACCCCTACGACGGCGACCGACTTCACTTGGAGATGCTAGACCAGCCGATTTGAGGGTTTGCCTCTGGCCCTACCCTTCACGCCACCCAAAACGGCTTGTTGACTTCGTGCTGGCGCTGCCACCGGCTTAGCCCCATATCAGCGAGTTCGTACGCGCTGGCGCGCGCCAAATAGGCGCGGTTGCGGTCTCGCCTGCGCCATGTATTGACCCGCTCACGCACCGCCGTGAGCCAATTGAAGGGTTCCACGCGGTAAGGTCTGATAAAGTCCGTAATGTCAGTCATTGCTGCTGCCTTTTTTGCAAGTTTTTCTCTCTTACTGTGAAAATGGTTGAAATATGGGCCGTTACAAACGATATGTTGTCCTCACATAAATGAGATTTTTTCATCTGAAGGTTTGCCGATGACCAGCCTGCCGTCACTGACCGGGTTACGCGCTTTCGAAGCCGCGGCGCGTCTTTTGAGTTTCCAGAAGGCCGCCCGGGAGCTGTCGATTACGCCGACCGCCGTCAGCCATCGCATCCGCCGTTTGGAAACCGAAATCGGCACCGCCTTGTTCCACCGCAAACCGCGCAAGGTGACCATGACCGACGCCGCTCTGCTCTTGCTGCCCGACGTTCAGGCGGCGTTCCAACGCTTGGAAATGGCGGCCCGGCGGCTCAAGGAAACGTCTGCCGAAGGCGTGCTGACCGTCAGCACGGTGCCGTCATTCGCCGTGAAATGGCTGGTCCAGCGCCTGGCTTCCTTCCAGCGGGACAATCCCGGCATCGACGTCCGAATATCGACCGACATGGCGCTCAGCGACTTCCGCGGCGACGGCGTCGACATCGCCATTCGCTATGGCCGGGGTAATTGGCCGGGCCTGTGCGTCGACAAGCTAATGACGGAGGATTGGCATCCGGTGTGCGCCAGGGGACTCGTCACGGGGACGCCGCCGCTTGGCGATCCGGCCGACCTCGCCAACCACACCCTGCTCCATATCGCGGCCTACCCCGACGATTGGGAACGCTGGTTGACCATGGCCGGTCATGCTGGCGTGCGGGCCGCCCGGAACCTTTATTTCGACGACACCATGACGGCGCTCCAGGCGGCAATCGACGGCCTCGGCGTCGCGCTCGGGCGCCGCGCCTTTACCGAGCGCGATCTCGCCGCCGGGCGTTTGGTCGATCCGTTCGACATCCATCTGCCGCAGGACACTGCCTTCTATGTGGTCGCGCCGGAGCACAATGTCGCTTTGCCGAAAGTCGCCGCTTTTCGCAACTGGATCCTGGCTGAGGCGGCCAACGGCGACCTCACCGCCCTACGGCGATAATGATGACGGCCGGCACGATCATCAACACCGCCATCATCGCGCGCGGCGTCAACATTTCCTGACGGAAGACAAAGCGGCCAAGCAGCAGCGTAATGACCGGAGAGGTGGCGACGATCGGAATGATGACAACGACGTCGCCGCCCGAAAGCGCGGTGTTGAGAGACAACAGCGACACGCCATTGGCGACCCCAGCCACGCCGAAATAGAGAATGGACCGGCGAGAACTGGCTAGAAACGGCCGCCGGCGCCGGATCGCATGAAAGCCGAGCGCCACGCAAAACGACACTGACAAGGTGACGAGGCCGGCGAAGTACGGGCTCGGGACGATTTCCATGCCGACTTTGGAGAAGACGTGACCAAAAGCGCGGATCGTCGCGGCACCGACCGGCAGCGCCAAGGCCCACATAGGCCAATCGCCCTTGGTGCGACCGCCATGCGCCAGCATCACGATGCCGGCCATGATGCCGGCAGTGCCAAATGCCAGCGGCCAAGTCATGATCTCGCCGAGCCAGAACACGCCGAGCAAGGCGCCAAAGAACGGCGACGTCGCGGCGAGAGTCGTTGCCAATGTCGGGCCCAGATGGGTCACGCCGGCCAACGCCAAATTCGAGCTGAGGAATGGCCGGATCAATCCGACGGCGCAGAAAATGAGCAGCGCGCCGACGACCCAGTACTCGGACCGAAGCAGCAACGGCGCCACCAGCCAATAAAGCACCGTCGAGGCGCCGATAGAAATCAACGTCGCCGTTCTGGAATCAGTATCCCGTAGGCCCAACCCTTGAAACTGAATGGAAAATGCGAACAGCACCGACGATGTGAGCGCGAACAGGATTGGCAATTGGCTGGCGTTCACGCGTTGGCTCTCCGTCGACGGGTGCGGATGGCGATCATAGGGGACCGGACCGCCGTCGGTACAGTCGCGGCGCCAGACGAGAAATCCCATCGACGGGACCTGGAACCGCACCAAATAAATCGCCGCCGTGGGCTTGATTGACCCGCCTGGCCGCCCAATACTTCGGCGCGGCAACATCAGGAGAAGCTATTCATGGCTCGTATGCGTTTCGGTGCGTTTTTGGCACCCCATCATCCGATCGGCGAAAACCCGACGTTACAATTCCGCTCGGATCTGGATTTTGTCGACCAACTCGATCGGCTGGGCTACCACGAATTCTGGTGCGGCGAGCACCATTCCACCGGCTGGGAGATGATCGCCTCGCCGGAAATGTTCCTGGCCGCGGCCGGCGAACGCACCCATCGCATTGGCCTCGGCACCGGCGTCGTTTCGCTGCCCTACCACCATCCCTTCTTGGTCGCCCAACGCATGGTTCAGCTCGACCACATGACCGGCGGCCGGGCGATCTTCGGTTCGGGGCCAGGCGCATTGCCCTCGGATGCCCACACCCTCGGCATCGACCCGATGACCCAGCGCGACCGCCAGGACGAAGCGATCGGCGTCATCCGCCGCCTGCTGGCCGGCGAGGAACGCTTCGACCATGACAGCGACTGGTTCACAATGCGCGACGCGCGTCTGCAACTCTTGCCGTTGCAAGAAGACATGCCCTTCGCGGTCGCTTCCATGGTGTCGCCGTCCGGCATGACCTTGGCCGGCAAATATGGCACCGGCGTGTTGTCCATCGGCTCGATGTCGACCGCCGGCCTACAGGCGCTGCCGACGCAATGGAGTTTCGCCGAAGAATCCGCCGCCAAACACAATCGCACCGTCGACCGGGCCGACTGGCGCATCGTCATGTCCTGGCACATCGCCGAGACCCGCGAACAAGCACGTGCCGAGGCCAAGGACGGGCTCTTGCGCTGGCACAATGAATACACCGTCGGCACGTTGATGCGGCCGGGCCTCGAAGCCTTCAGCTCGCCGGACAATGCCGTCGATGAGACCGCGTTTTCCGACGGCGCCACCTCGGTCATCGGCACGCCGGACGATCTGATTGCCAAGATCCGCGACATGATGGCCCTGACCGGCGGCTTCGGCACGGTGATCGGCTTCGTCCATGATTGGGCCAATCGAGAGGCAACGAACCGCAGTTGGGACCTGGTCGCGCGTTACGTCATTCCGGAAGTGAACGGCATGCTCGAATCCTATCGCGAGTCGCGGGCTTACGTGATCGAACACCGCGACGCCTTCGATCGCGCCAAGCAAGCGATCCTGTCCAAGATCATGGATAACGATCGTGCCGCCGCCGCCCTCGCCGAGGGTTCCGACGCTAAGCCGGCGATCGCCGCCCATCATGCCCCTGACTTGAGAAAACGCGGCTGATCAGAAGGCCTGATTTGGTATTATTGCCCGGTAAAAAGTACACCGAGGCGGAGCCGAGGGACTTTTTAACGTTGGACTAGTTCTGCAGCCTTACGACTGATGGATCGGGCTTTCTGCTCCCCGTTTGTCCACCCATAACACATATAGGGCAGCCAATAGTCCCAAGGCGGCGGACAACAGCATCATGCCATGCAGCCCATAGGCCGCATTCTGTTCGGTGAGAACTGCGCCTGTGATCCCCGACATTAGAGCACCGCCGCCGACCGCGAGTGCCCCAAACAGACCCGATGCGCTCCCTGCTAGATTTGGTCGTACTGACATGGCCCCAGAAATGCTGCTTGGCATGGTTATTCCATTTCCAATCCCATAAAAGATGCAGGCGCCGAACAGGGTGAACTCGTGAAGTAGCCCTGCTGACAGAATAAGTAGACCAAGAAGTAACCCCAAACAGGCAACAATGCGTCCGGCGATCATCATGGTTGTAAGTGCATGGCGACCTGCAAATCGGCCGGCAAGAAAACTGCCAAACACAAAGCCTCCGGTAATGCTTCCCATGTAGACACCGAGTTTTGCGGGTGCGATGTCAAAAAGCACGGACGCGACCAAGGGGGCTCCGCCCAAGAAGGCATAAAATCCGCCTGACGAGAAAGCCATGCACAATGCATAGCCCCAGAAGCGGCGGGAGCCGAACAGCTCCGGATAACCGCGGAATTGTTGCAGCAGGTTCTTTGATGGGTTTTTGTTGGTTTCACGAAGATCAAACCAGCAAACGCCAAACACAGCCAAACCGACACTCAAGAAAACCCAAAAGCTTGCACGCCAGCCAAAGAGCTCATCCAACGCGCCACCAAACATCGGCCCTAGCATAGGCCCGATTGCATAAGCCATGGCAATATAGCCCAGCAAGCTGGCACCCTTTTGTGCACCCGAAATGTCCCTGATGACCGCGAGCGAAACCGTATAGCCGGAAATAATCGCAGCCTGCATCAGCCGAAACACTAAAAAGCTCACTATATCGGTTGCCACCAAACAACCGACAGATGCCAGGCAAAAAATCACCAACCCTGACAAAATGACGGGGCGCCGTCCGAAGCGATCGGACAGAGGCCCCATAATCAGCCCCAAGACAGCGACCATCGCTGCATAGCCCGCAATGGATAGATTCACCAACGCATAGTTTGCCGCAAATTCCGACGCAATGTTGGGAAGCGACGGCAGGAACATGTTCAAAGAGACAACCGAAAGACCGCACAGGAGTACGAGCGTGACAAATCTCGGAGGAACGACGGTGGCCTGTTTGAACATGTTCTTTTCTCCTCCCTTTGTCGAAAGCCCTGTCGACAAATAGGCACAAAAAAAACGCCCCCGTGTTTGGCGGGGGCGCATAGGACTTCGGTTTGGGTTCCGTTACCGGTCCAAGCGCCTTTCTCCTACGACGACGATGATTTTCATATCAGTAAGGTCCCAAATTTTCGATCAACACGTTAAGTATCAACCTTGTGAGTGTCAACGAACACAATTCGATTTTAGTGGCTACACCCACTGGTGAGCCCTTGACGGATAGATCGCAATTAGAGAACGATCAACTTGGGAGGGAACGTTATGATTGAACGGATCATGGTGCCGGGGATCATGGACCCGGTGAGCCACTATTGCCACGTCACTCGGGCCGGCCCCCACGTCTGGGTATCCGGCGTGGTCGGCGTCGCCGCTGACGGATCGGTTCCGGACGATACGGCGGCGCAATTCGATATCGCTATCGAGACCATGGATGCCTGCCTCAAGGCCGCCGGCGCCGGCGCGGCTGACGTGGTCAAGGTGCAGGTCTTTCTCACCAACGTGCGCGATCGCGCCGCCATCAATCCGCGCCGCATCACCTATTTCGGCGAGCACCGCCCGGCCTCGACCTTGGTCGAAGTGTCAGCGCTGGTCGATCCGCGCCTGACCGTGGAGATCGAGGCCGAGGCCTTCGTCACCGCGGCGGATTGACCGGCCGCCAAACGCGAGTGATTGAAACGTGTCCCAGCGACTGACACGGCTTTGGCGATCGATTTTGGGGCTGCCCCATTGGGTTCAGGGATGGGTCACCATACTGATTGCCGCCAACATGGCGTCGCTATGGTTTCTCGATCATCCGATCGGGCAATGGACCGCGATCGCCGCTGTCGCCGTCGCCGCCATGAACTTGCCGATCATGCTGGTGCAAGGCGGCATCACCCGACTGATGTCTTTCCCTCACATCGTCTGGGTGCCGCTGTTGTTCTTCATCATCGACCAACTCGTCGGCGTCGATAGCCCGGCGGTCGGCTCATCGATATGGATTTTCGGCGTCACGGTTTTTGTGGTCAATCTCATATCGGTGATGTTCGACCTGTTGGACATCGTCCGATGGGTGCACGGCGAACGTGAGATCCTGGGCCTCGACGGCACATGAGGCTTGCGAGCGAGAGCAAATTTCGATCATACGGAAACGTTTGATCGAAACTTGCTCTAACGGCCTTCGAAGCGCGGCTTTCTTTTTTCCGCGAACGCGGCGAGGCCTTCGACGCGGTCGAAGCTGGAGGCGTGGTCTGCATTGAGCGCCAGTTCATGGCGTAAGGCATCGTCGAGGCCCAACTCCTGGCCCCGATCAACCATGCGTTTCATGGTGGCGAGGCCGGTCGGGCTTTTCGACGCCAGGGCGGCGGCCATGTCGGCAACCGCGGTGGCCAAGTCGCCATCGGCGACGACCTTATTGACCAGTCCCCAGTCGGCAAGCTTCTCGGCCGACAGAAAATCACCGGTGTAGATCAGTTGCTTGGCGCGGCTGACGCCGATTTTGCGCGGCAGTCGGACGGAGCTACCGCCGCCGGGAACCAGGCCGTGATTGGCATGAGCGTCGCCGAACTTGGCCGATTGCGCCGCCACCACAAGGTCACAGCAAAGCACCAGTTCGAGTCCGCCGGCGAGCGCCAAGCCGTTCACGGCGGCAATGACCGGCGCCGGAAATTGTTCGACCCGAAGCAACAACAGACGCAGCTGGTCAAGGAAGGCGGCGTTTGCGGCCGCGGGACTGTCGCCGGAGACGCGCGCTCGGGCGCCTTTCAAGTCGACACCGGCGCAAAACGCCCGGCCGGCGCCGGTGACCACCAGGGCGGCCAGTGTCCGGCGGCCTTCCACGGCGCCAAGCGCCCGGTCCAGCTCCGCCATCATGGTCGCGGAAATGGCATTCAGCGCGTCCGGGCGGTTCAGGGTGATCCAGACTTCGGTTTCGCGATCGTCGATTGTGATTGTTTCATAAGTCATGTCGGCATGTTTATCGTCCGGCGAGGGTTGCGTCCAGGGCCACCGCTCATGAAGATAGCGGCGTTTCGCGAACCGGCGATCCCAATGAAGGAAGCTCCCAATGTCGTTGCCATTGCCAAAGAAGCTGCGTGTCGGAGCCATGACCATTCACCGCCGGACCGAGCCGGCGACCGGGCCTTGGCTGCCGTCTATCGACGATGGCCGCACCCTGGTCGAACTGGTCGACCGCCTCGGTTACGATTCGATTTGGGTCGGCGACCACCTCTCCTTCGCCATCCCGATCCTCGATCCCATCATTCAGTTGGCCCAAGCGGCGGTGTTCAGCCAGCGCTTGATGATCGGCACCGCGGTCTATTTGTTGCCCCTGCGCCACCCGGGGCCGGTCGCGAAACAGGTGACGACGTTGGATCATTTGAGCGGCGGGCGCCTGATCTTCGGCGTCGGCGTCGCCGGCGAGTTCAAGACCGATTTCGCCGTCGCCGGTGTAGCTGTCAACGAACGCGGCGCCCGCCTCAGCGAAGGCATCGAGGTGCTGCGCAAACTATGGAGCGGCGAGAAAACAGCCCACGACGGCCGATTTTACCCGTTTGAGGAACTCGCCATGTCGCCGCCGCCCCTGCAGGCGGGTGGGCCGCCGATTTGGTGCGGCGGCCGGTCCGACGCGGCCCTCAAGCGTGCCGGTCAACAGGCCGACGGTTATATTTCCTATGTGGTGACGCCGGCGATGTTCGCCTCGGCACTGAGCAAGATCGAAGCCGCGGCCGAAGCCGCCAACCGGCCGCTCGACAGCTACGGCACAGGGCATCTGTTGTTCGCCCGGGTCGATGATTCCTATGACAAGGCGCTGGACGCAGCGACGGAGACCTTAAGCGTGCGCTACGCCATGGACTTTCGCGAACCAGCGAAGAAATACTGCGCCCTCGGCCGGCCGGAAGATGTGGCCGCGCGCCTACAGGAATTCTACGATTTCGGCGTCCGCCACGTGGTGATGGATTTCGTCGGCCCCTATGAGGAACGCGACCAGCAGCTCACGCGCTTCGCCGAAGAAGTGATGCCGCTGATCGGGTCGATGACCAGCGATTGATCGTCAAAAAACCCTTCGGCTGGGCCCCGATGTCGTTTTGTCCGGAGCAATAAATCACAAGGGGCTTTGCTTCAAAATCAAAGCTTTATGGCCGCATGCCGAAACTGGACGGACCCGGGCGCCGCAGTTTGGCGGCGAGGTCGGCGAATTCGCAGAGTAGCGGCCGCGTCGTCCGCGGATCGATGATTTCCTCGACCCAAAAGGCCTCGGCCGTGCGGAACGGCGAGCGCATGCGGTTGAGCCGGTCTTCGATTTCCTTGAGTGTGCGTTTCGGATCGTCGGAGGCATCGAGTTCGGCGCGATAGGCCGCCTCGATGCCGCCTTCGAGCGGCAGCGATCCCCAGCGCCCCGACAGCCAAGCATAGCGGACAGAATAGCGCCCAACCGGTCGGTGGGCGCCGCCGGCGACGCCGAAAGCGTTGCGCACGATGATCGAGCACCAGGGCACGGTGGTTTGGTTGATCGCCGACATGGCGCGCACGCCGTGACGAATGGTGCCGCGCTGCTCGGCGTCAAGGCCGATAGCAAAGCCCGGGCAGTCGGCCAAATAGACGATGGGTAAATGAAAAGTCTGGGCGAGATCGACAAACCGGATGATCTTCATACAGGCATCGGCGGTCCAGGCGCCGCCGTAGAAATAAGGATCGCTTGCCATCACCGCCACCGGCCAACCGTTCAAACGGGCAAAGCCTGTGATCATCGGCTTGCCGAACTTTCGGCCCATCTCAAAGAAACTGCCGCGGTCGACGACGCTGTCAACGATGCGCCGCATCTTGTAGACCTTGCGTTTGTCGCGGGGGATGACAGTGAACAGCGCTTCATCGGCGCGCCCAGCCTCGTCTTCGGTCGTGCCGCGCGGCGGCAATTCATCGACCGATGACGGCAGATACGACAGGAATCGCCGAGTCGCCTCGAACGCCTCTTCTTCGGTATTGACGACGTGGTCGACGGCGCCGGCGGCGAGCTGAATCTCATGGCCACCGAGTGCCTGTTTGTCGAGATCCTCGCCGATGCCGGCGACGACCGGCGGACCGGCCACGAACACGGCGGATTTGTCGCGCACCATCACCGAATAGTGGCTCGCCGCCAGGCGCGCGGCGCCGAGGCCGGCGACCGAGCCGAGGCCTAAGGCCACGACCGGCACGGTCGCCATGTTGTCGTTGATCAGATGATAGCCGGAAGACTGCGACAAGCCGCCCGGCAGGTTGGGGCGGCCGGTCTGTTCGATGGTGCGGACCGACCCGCCGCCGCCGGAGCCTTCGATCAACCGAACGATCGGCAGGCGCAGCTCATTGGCCATGGATTCCGGGTACTTCGCCTTCTCCCAAATCGTCGCCTCGGCCGAGCCGCCGCGGATGGTGAAATCGTCGCCTGACAGAACCACCGGCCGGCCATCGATCTCGGCCCGCCCCATCACGCAATTGGACGGTGAGAGCGCGATCAGACCGCCGTTTTCATCGTAGCTCGGAGTCCCGGCAAGAGCGCCGATTTCATGGAAAGAACCGGCATCGGCCAGCGTATCGATGCGCTCGCGCACCGTGAGCCGACCGCCGTCATGCTGGCGCGCGATCCGCTCCGTACCGCCAAGCTTGGCGGTTTCCGCACCGCGCCGGCGCAACTCTTCCAGTTCCGCTGTCCAGTCTTCTGACATGTCTCGTCGCTCTCCGTCGGTGGTTGGTGCGCGATAGAGCCACCGGCGGAGAGTGGAGTCAAACCGGGCGGATGCGACTGTCGTTACAGCCCTGCATCCTGTACCAGATCCGGCCAGGCGTCCGACCATGGGCGCGCCTGTTCAAAACAGCGAGAGGCCCTCAAAACCAAAGGATCGTCGAGGTGACGCCCAACGATCTGCAGGCCGACAGGCAGGCCGGCGGCGGTGAAGCCCGCCGGAACGGTCGCTGCGGGCTGACCGGTCATGTTCATGGGAAAGGTAAAGGGTAGCCAGTGGGCAGAGCTAACCATCCGGCCATCGATTATCTCGGGACCTTGCACGTGAATAGGAAATCCCGAAACCGCGATGGTCGGCGTTAGAAGCAGGTCATAGCGGCTCATGAACCTGGCCATCTTGTTGCAAATCGCCTGACGCGCCATGTTGGCGTTGGTGAAGTCTTCCGCCGTCCACGGCCGCATCAGGAGGTCAACCAGGTGCGGCGACATCTCGTGGGCATGATCGGGCAGCCAGGCCCGCATGCCGGCCAAGTCGGAATCCGCTGCTACGAGCGTCCAGAAGGTGAGCAGCGGGTCTTGCCAGCCCGGCGAGGCCTCTTCCACGATGCAGCCGAAATCCTGTTCAAACACCGCCATCGCGGTCCGACAAATTTCGCGCACCGCCGGTTCGACGGCGGCATAACCCCAGTCTTCACTGTAGGCCACTTTGAGGCCCTTCAGATCTCCGCCCAAGGCTTCGAGCCAGTCGAAATCCGCCTTTGGCAGCGAGTGGCGGTCGCGCATGTCCGGTCCGGAAATTGTCGCCAGCATTAATGCCGCATCCTCTACTGTGCGGCTGATCGGTCCAATGTGTTCGATGCTTTCCCAGCTGGATATTCCGGGGTAGCGCTCGTCGCGACACCCCGGATAGAGCGGCACGCGCCCCATCGACGCCTTCATACCGTAGAGACCGCACAAAGCCGCCGGAATGCGAACCGAGCCACCACCATCACTACCGATCGCAAATGGTGTAACCCCGCAGGCGACCGAGGCTGCGGAACCGGCACTCGACCCCCCCGGCGTGAATTCGAGGTTCCATGGGTTGCGGCTCGTTTCAAAGACGGGGTTGTGGCCGGCACCGCTATAGCCGAACTCAGGCACATTGGTTTTGCCGATGATTATGGCGTCGTCCGCTTTCAGGCGCTCAACGACAATATCGTCCTCATCGGGCAAGAAATCCCGATAGAGGGCCGACCCCATGGCGGTGGTCAGATCCTTGGTCGCCACCAGGTCCTTGATGCCTATCGGCACGCCGGCCAGCGGGCCTACGGGGTCACCTTTGGCAATGCGTTCGTCCAAAGCAACGGCGCTGGCGCGGGCCAAGTCGTGGCCCGGGGTGCAAAACGCGTGGATATGGGGTTCGAACGCGTCCATCCGTTCAAGCGCGGCCTCGGTCACCTCTTTGGCCGACAGATCTCGGGTCTTGACGCGCTCGGCAATCTGTACGGCGGATAATTCGCGTAGTTCCCTCGCTGTAATGGCCATTTGTTGCCTCCCAGTTTTGAATGACGCGCATAACGGTCCAATCGCGTCACTCGCAATAACCCCAATGCGGCGCTATAGCTGCACACCCCTCGTCAAGGCGCCATCGACAACCAGATTGGTTCCCATGATAAAGCCGGCCGCCGGGCTGGCCAAAAACACGACAGCGCGGGCGATCTCCTCCGGCTTCGCCATGCGCCCCGTTGGGTTGAGTGCCAGGGCCTGGGCGTAGAAATCAGGACTATTCTGCTCAATCTGCTGCCATACGCCGCCGTCGAAGTATGTATTTCCAGGCGAAACGGAGTTGGCACGGATGCCTTGGCCCGCCAACTGATTGGCCAGACCTTGAGTATAATGCAACAAGGCGGCCTTGAAGGCGCCATAGGGTCCGGCGGCAAAATCAATCTCTCGGCCCGAAACGCTGGAAACCGTGACGATCGAAGCCGCATTGCTTTTTTCCAACCACGGCATTGCCGCTTCGACCATGCGGACACTATGCATCAGGTCGATCTCAAAACCCTGACGCCAACTGTCCTCGTCATTGTTGATGGCCAAAGCGGACACGTTGGCAACGACAATATCGATGCCACCGAGTTCGCCTGCAGCGGCTTCAATCCAGGCCTTCAAGCCGGTCGCCTCAGAGACATCGAGCGCCTGACCGAAAGCCGAAGCGCCGCGCTTTTGCAGATTGGCCGTTGTCTCGGCGACCGCCGCACCATCGCGGGCACATATTGCTACCGAGGCGCCTTCGTCAGCCAGCAGTTCCGCTGTCGCCCGGCCGATCCCTTTGGTGCCGCCGCTTACCACGGCCCGCAGCCCTTTCAAGCCTAAGTCCATTGCTTTCTCCCCGTTTTCTAGCGCAAGTTTGTTGCATGCTGGTGCCATAGAGCGCGGATGTCCGCCGCATTCCTAGGCAGGAATATCCTACTATCCAACAATAGAGGACTTCAGGGATGAACGAACAGGAATTTAGAGCGCATTTAACGCAACAGGGCTATAGCGATCCGAAAACCGGTGAGTACGATGTCGGTCCGCCGAACGACGAGCATTCTCATGACTTTTCCGTCAACGGCATGGTGCTGGGCGGTACGTTCGTTTTGACAACCGCCAAAGGCACGCAAACATTGACGGCCGGCGAGACCTGGACCCTATCGGCGGGTACGCCGCATCAAGAACAAGTGGTGGGTGACGGACCCGCACGGGTAATTTACGGCACCAAATAGCGATTGCGAATTTCTACGGCGGACAGTCGGATACCGATTGTGGGAGCTTGAATGAAAACAAATGGGTGGCTTGGCGCCATTGCCATAACGTCCATCGCCATACTTGCCGGCTGTGGCACGGCAACGCCGTATCAACCGGCTACCGACGGCCCGGGTTATTCCGAGCAAGGGCTCGAACGAGACCGCTTTCGCATCACGTTCGTTGGCAACAGTCTTACGTCACGCGAAACCGTCGAGAACTATTTGCTCTATCGAGCAGCGGAAGTGACGATGGCGAACGGTTACGATCACTTCGTCATCGTGGAAAAAGACACGGAGCGCAGCACCGTTTACCACTCCACGTTCACAGGCATTTCCGGCAGCGGCAATCGCCACGGGCACAACTCAATTTTTACCGGCTTTGGCTCGGGGACATCGTGGCCCAATGACCGCTACACGGCCTATGCCAACATCATCATGCGCAGTGGTGATAAGCCTGCTGATGACCCAAACGCATATGACGCCCGCGCTCTGCTGGAATGGTTGGCGCCCAAGATCGTTCGCGATCCCGCCTCCTGATCGACCCCGCTTTATCGGAAATTCCAATCGTTCAGCCCTTTGAGGCGGTAGCCCACCGCGCTCATCGGTAGCGCCTTACAGCGAGGCTTCGATCCCCGGCCAATTCGCGTCCGCCTTATTGATGTTGCCGGGGATATCCTGCTGCCAGGTCTGCTGCACGCTTTTGGAATAGTTCAGATAAAGTTTGCCGTCGACGATGCGCCAGGCCGCCGGGTCGATGCTGGCTGTATAGCCTTGGCTCACCGCCCAAGCGCAATAGCCGCCATATTGCGGCGCGTAGCGCTCCGGCGCTTTGGCGAACGCGTCACGGTTAGTGGCATTGGTAAAGCGCCATACAACGCCGTTCCAGCGGTGTTCGAACGCGTCGCTGCCTTGGGCAGGCTCGCCGGCCTCGAAATAGGCGACCGGATCGTAGCCTTCGATGGCGACGCTGCCGAAGAAGCTTGCATTGACCTTGCCGGCCGCGGCCGGACCGGCAACAAAAGCGAAACACATCACAACGAGGATTGCCAAGCCGTTGGGCGAGAATTGTCTGAGCACGGTCATCGGCCGGGATTCCTTCCATTTGCTTACGCTAAATTTGAATATTGGATGGATGGCGCCACATTTCCAATCACAAACGTCGCGACACGCCGTGAACATTCCGTGATCTCTTAGGCCGCCATTGTCGTCGCGTTCTGCTGGTCTATCTGGTTCGCTTTCGCTCTGAAAGCGCTTCACCGAAAGCTTGAAACAGGGTTTTGTTCACCGGATTGCTTTGCGGGTCGTACTCGGCATGCCATTGGACCCCTAACGCAAAGCTTGGCGCGTCAGCAATTCGTATGGCTTCAATTGTGTCGTCCTCTGCCACGCCTTCAATGACTATGCGCTCTCCGGGTTCGGATATGCCCTGACCATGGAGCGAGTTGACGCGGATGGTCTCTTTGCCGAAAAGGTGCGCGAACGCGCCTCCCTGCACGAGATGAACGTCATGGCGGTCGGCGAAGACGACCTCCGGATCGGGATGAAAATCGCCGTTGCTCAGGCGCGGCGCCCGATGGTTCATCCGCCCGGGCAAATCTCGGATTTCGGGATGGAGGGAACCGCCAAAGGCGACATTCATCTCTTGAAAACCACGGCACACACCGAAGATGGGGACACTTCGCGCAACGCAAGCGTTTGTCAGCTCCAGCGCCACTGCGTCGCGTTTCTCGTCGTAGGGTTCATGACTGGGATGGGGATCGACGTCAAAGTTGGTCGGGTGGACGTTTGACCGCGCTCCGGTCAGTAGGATGCCATCGACGACATCCAGCAACGCCCCGATATCCGTGATGTCGGATGTGGCGGCAAATATAACGGGCAACGCTTCGGCGACATCCGCCACTGCACGAAGGTTTCTCTCTCCGACCAGCTGCACGGCGAACCGGTCATTGAGGAAATGCGTATTTCCGATCACGCCGACTACGGGCTTTGACATCAAATAACTCTTTTCCCAACCCATTCGGTATGCATCACTACGACCCAGTGGCGCAAGTAGCACAGTTTCGCCGCGGTATTCGGTCGTTCCAGTCGCCGCGAAGCTGATCGTGACTTTGCGTTGCCCGGCGCCTTGGGGCTGTCTACAGTCGGCGCAGAATCAACGCCGTTTTCGTTCTGGCACAGAACGCCATTATCTTTACTCGAATTCGATTAAGTTATTGCCAATCATGCATTTCAGACTGTCCTACCTGCCGCCCCTGATGGTTTACCTGGTCGCCGGCGTCGCCGGCCTGACCGCCATCGTCGGCACCTTTTTCGTCAAGGAATATCTCGATTTGACCGCGGAGGCGCTGGGCGCACTGCTGATCACCTTGTCGATCGCCATAATGATCGGCTTGGTGTTCGAGCCGGACATGCTGTTGAGTCGAGCATCGGCAACCACCAGGCTTTTTCGCTGGCGGTGTTATTGGCGACGCATAACTTCACGATGATCTCAATGGCACGTGAGATCTTAGATGTATTAATAGGTCATTGAACTTGAGAGATCCGCGTATAGAACCGGGTGAATAAACCCATCGGCGGGGAACGCCGTGAACAGTCCGTGATCTCTTGGTTTGTGTCTCTCGAATAGAGGAGGCTCGGATCGTCATGACGGACTGGCTCTAGTCTTGTCGAAATGACGCCCCGGACGGTCCTAGCCTGAGCAGGATGCCCCATCGCCGGCCCGCGAAGCGGCGAGCGCCCTATCGAGCAATCCCTTGATCTTGGAACGATCGGTTTGCGCGACCAGCCGTCCGATTTCGCCGTCATTCGCCAGCGTCACCAGAGTTGACTGACGAAAAACGTTGAAATCCTTGCTGATTGGTGACCGTCTATGTTTGTCCCAATTCACACGCACGAAGGCGATTTTGTTGCCATAGGCACTGTTGGCGGCCCGCAGTTCATTGATCACACGGATCTGGCGACGGCAGGTGCTTCACCAATCGGCGGAAAATTCAAGGAGTACGGAACACCCCCGGTCCAAGGCGGCCTTGACCGATTGCGGCGTATATTCGATGCCGCTCGCACCCGCCTTTGCCACCAACGGCGTCAGCAAAAACAGGGCGAAAACAAACAGCAATACAGGTTTATGCAACATCATACCTCTTCGTATAGGTTCACACAGAGACGGAGAAATCCTGCAACCATTCGGGCAGAACATCCAACAACCATCCTTCCAACCAATGGTCTAGCCCAAACAATATGCCGAGGCCCACACACAAAAATGTGACCCCCAATATCGGCTTAGCCTTGCCGGACAGCCATCGCAACGCATTCTGCCGTTTGCCAATAACTTCGCGGGCCCCGAAGGCCAAAGCCAGCATGACCGTGGATACACCTATGGCAAATGACGTCATGATGGCCCCCGACCAAATGATATCCTGACCCTGAGCGGCGAGCGAAATGGCGCCGCCTAGGGTTGGTCCGATGCACGGCGACCAGACCGCACCCAACATGACACCGCCGAGGAATTGGCCGCGCAGCCCGGCGTTGTCCATGTCCTGCATACGGCCGTCCATAGTGCCGGCGATACCGGCTGTAGCCACGGCGAAGCGTTCATTCAGGCGGGGGATCATCATGACCAGGCCGAAGCCGACCATCAGCCATGCGCCGGCCGTCGTCATCATGTCTTGATCGATGCCAACGGAGGCGCCGAGCACGATCACAAACAGGCCCACCAATACAAATGAAAGGCTCAAGCCGCCGGCAAGCGCCAACGGCCCCCGCCGATCGACCTGCAACGACGCCGCCAGCACGATCGGCAAAACCGGCAAGACACAAGGGTTCAACAGCGTGAGCAACCCCGCGGCGAAAGCAAATAACAATTCCAAGCGTCAAAATCCTTTTCCGCCCCGCGACTTGGGCTAGGTCGCAGCCATCCGGCGCACCATTATACCAATAGGATTGGCGGATCAAACGCACATCAAATTTTCTCACAATGGCTTATCCTTTCCAATTTAATGGATGGTAGCGGCAAGGTTTCTTGGTATCGCCGATCCAAATCGATCACCCGGTTGACAAGAGACCGAACACGGGTGTTAGCAGGGGGCATATCATCCTCGACTCCACCAGCAACATACGGCCAGCATGCATTTCCGACTGTCCTATCTGCCCCCGCTCATGGTCTATCTCGCCGCCGGCATTGCCGGCTTAACCGCCATCGTCGGCACCTTCTTCGTCAAGGAATACCTCGATTTGACCGCGGAGGCGCTGGCGGCGGTGGCGTTTTGGGCCGGCATTCCCTGGACCCTGAAGATCCCGGTCGGGCATTTGGTCGATTTGATCTGGCGCTGGAAGGCCTGGCTGGTGGTGTTGGGCGCGCTGCTGATTACCTTGTCGATTGCCATCATGATCGGCCTAGTGTTCGAGCCGGAGATGCTGTTGAGCCGCGCCTCGGCAACGACCTGGTTCCTGCTGGCGGCCCTACTGGCGCCGTTGGGCTTTGTGCTGCAGGACGTCGTTGCCGACGCCATGACGGTGGAGGCGGTGCCGCGCATCGACGCGACCGGCGCGCCCTTGGACCCGGCGGAAATCAAGCAAATGCATGGCGATATGCAGCTCCTGGGGCGCCTTGCCATTCTCGGCGGCCTGGTCTTGGTGTCGCTGTTCAACGTCGTCATGCTGGATGGCGTCGAGCTGCTGGCGCCCGCGGAACAGCGCGCAGCCTACGGCAAGGTCTACATCATCGCCTTGACCATCCCGGCGGTTTCCGTGCTCGGCATTATTCTGCAGGCGATCCGGCTGAACCGTCAAAAACGCATCCTGGCCCGGGCCGGCGTACCGCTTGAGGATATCGACCGGCGCCTGTTCGGCCGTGGCGAGGCACCGCCGGTCGATTGGAAGATCTTGCTCGGCGGCGCCGCCTTTATCACCGTGGCCCTTGGCTCCAAGTTACTCGACCTGCCGTTTGCCGAAGAGATGGTATTGGCGCTGTCGCTCGCCATCATCCTGTTCTTGATGCGGGAGATCGTCGACGCCTTGGATCCGGAGGCGCGCCGGGTGTTGATTGGCACCGCCATTATCGTGTTCGCGTTTCGCGCCGTCCCGTTGCCGGGACCGGGCAGTGGCTGGTGGCAAATCGATCTGCTCGGCTTCGATCAACCGTTTCTCGCGACCCTGTCGTTGATCGCAAGCGGCCTAACGCTCATCGGGCTGTTCGTCTTTCGCAATTTCATGGTCAAGAGCACGATGGTGCGGATCATCGTGATCCTGTCGGTCGCCCAAGCGATCCTGGCACTGCCGGATCTGGCAATGTATTACGGCTTCCACGAATGGACCGCGGCCCATACCGGCGGCATGGTCGATCAGCGCTTCATCGCCATGATCAACACGGCCGCCGAATCGCCGCTCGGCCAGGTCGCCATGGTGCCGATGCTGGCCTGGATCGCCAATTCAGCACCTGATAACCTGAAAGCGACGTTCTTCGCGGTGATGGCCTCGTTCACCAATGTGGCGCTGTCAGCCGCCGCGCTCGGCACCAAATACCTCAACCAGATTTTCACCATTACCCGCGAAGTCCGCGATCCGGTCACCAACACGGTGACCGTCGTCGCCGACTATTCCGAACTCGGCTGGGTGTTCATCGTTGTCACCGCATTGACCTTGCTGCTGCCGTTGGCGTCGATCGGTTTGATCCGCGTGCTCGGCCTGCGCGCGGCCTAAAACTCCGGTCATGACTTGCCGCCTCGGGCAATCTCGTTAACATCGGCAGAATGAAAGCGGTTAAGACTTATCCCGAACGCGTAAACACCATTGCCGGAATCATAGAGGGCGCGGCAGCGGAAGCCGAGGAAACCCGCCGGCTTCCGGCGGCGCTGTTATCGACCTTACACGAGGCGGGCTTGTTTCGCTTGTTGCTACCGGCTGCCTATGGCGGCGCCGAAGTCGATTTGCTGACTTTTTTCCGAACCATCGAGGCGGTCGCCAAGCGCGACGCCAGCACCGCCTGGTGCCTTTGCCAGGCCAACGGCTGCGCCATGTCGGCGGCCTATTTGGCACCCGCCGTCGCCCAGAAAGTTTGGGGCGATGATCCAGCTGCCGTATTGGCCTGGGGACCGGGAGCGAAATCCCGCGCGGTTATGGTCGACGACGGCTACCGGGTGACCGGCAACTGGATGTTCGCGAGCGGCGGCCGCCACGCCAATTGGCTGGGCGGCCATGTCACCGTCAGGAACGGCGACGGCTCGCCGGTGTTGGCCGACGACGGTTCCGTGGTCATCTCCACCATGCTGTTTCCCGCCGCCGAGGCAGTAATGACCGATGTCTGGGACGTCATCGGTCTGCGCGCCACCGGCAGCGACAGTTTCTCGGTCGAGGATCTGTTCGTACCAACGGATTACGCCGTCAGCCGCGACGACCCGACCGCCCGCCGCTGCGACACCGCGCTCTATCAGTTTCCGGCCATGAGCCTCTATGCCACGGGCTTCTCCGGCACCGCGCTTGGCATCGCCCGTTCGATGCTGGAGTCCTTCATGGACTTAGCGGGCAAGAAAACACCACGGCTCGCCCGCAATCCGCTGAAGGATGACGGCATCATCCAGTCCGAGGTTGCGTTGGCCGACGCCCGGCTCTGTGCGGCCCGCGCCTTTCTGATCGACGAGTTGGGCGGCATCTGGCAAGCGGTGACCGAGAGCGGTGAGCTTACCATTGACCAGCGCATGCGCATCCGCCTGGCCGCGACCTACGGCATCCACCAGGCCCGCGAAGTCGCCGATATGGTCTACGAACTGGCGGGCGCGACGGCGATTTTCACCAGCAACCCCTTCGAACGGCGCTTCCGCGACATCAATACCGTGACCCAGCAACTGCAGGGCCGGCGCTCTCATTTCCGCACCGTCGGCGCCTACCAGCTCGGCCATCCGGCGGACATGACGGTGATTTAGCGCTTGATTGACGGCGGTTTCGAACCCGGTTAAACAGCGCGGCAGAAACACGCCCCGAGCAGGGAGTTAGCGGCATGAAACAATTACTAGACCTTGACCGGTATCCGATCGACGACCTGCAGAGCGCGCCAGGACAGGAACTGGTTCAATCGTGCCGCCAGGCTTTGGCGGATCAAGGCATGTTCAACTTGGTCGGCCTGGTCCGTCCCGGCGCCATCACCCGCTGTGTCGACGACGTGGCGCCGATATTTGCCACCGACGCCTTTCTGCACAAACGACGCCACAACATCTATTTCCAGGACGCGATACCGGGGCTTGATGCGAACCACCCGGCGCTCACGCTGTTCGACACTACCAACCGGACGGTTTGCGCCGACCAATTTCCCGACAGCACGCTCTGCGAGATTTATGAATGGCCGCCACTTGCCGATTTTCTGGCCGCGGTCATGGGCAAGTCTCGGCTTCATCCGATGGCCGATCCGCTGGCGCGGGCCAATGTTTTGGCCTACGGCCCCGGCGAGGCGCTCAACTGGCATTTCGACCGCGCGGAATTCACCACCACCTTGATGCTGCAGGCCCCGGAATCCGGCGGCGCCTTCCAGTACCGGCGAAATCTTCGCTCAGACGGCGATCCGAACTACGACGGCGTGGCACGTCTGTTGACGAACCAGGATGACGCGATCGAGACCCTGCAACTGGCGCCCGGCTCGCTTAACGTCTTCCAAGGAAAATACACCGCCCACCGCGTCACACCGGTTACCGGCGGATCGGATCGCATGATCGCCGTCTTCTCCTATTTCGAGGAGCCCGACGTTCGTTTCAGTGAGGCGGAAAGGATCGGTTTCTACGGCCGCACAGGCGCTTAATTCATAGCCGCTTTCACCGCAAGCCGCCTGGCATGCAGGATCGGTTCGGTATAGCCCGATGGCTGTGAGCGGCCTTTGAACACCAGTTCACAGGCAGCGTTAAAGGCTTCGCCGTCGAAGTCCGGCGCCATCGGCTGATAGGCCGGATCATCCGCATTCTGGCCATCGACGACGGCGGCCATGTGCTTCATGGTCGCCATCACCTGACCTTCGGAGGCGATACCGTGGTGCAGCCAGTTGGCCATATGCTGGCTGGAGATGCGGCAGGTCGCACGGTCTTCCATCAGGCCGACGTCGTTGATGTCGGGAACCTTGGAGCAACCAACCCCTTGGTCGATCCAGCGCACCACGTAACCGAGGATGCCTTGCGCGTTGTTGTCCAATTCGGCCTGGATATCTTCCGCCGACCAGTTCTGGCCGGTGCCCAGAGGAACGGTCAATATATCATCCAGCGAGGCCCGTTGCCGGCTGCCTAATGCCGCCTGGCGCTCGGCGACATTGATCTTGTGGTAATGGGTGGCGTGCAAGGCCGCCGCGGTCGGCGACGGCACCCAGGCGCAGTTGGCGCCGGCGCTCGGATGGCCGATCTTCTGTTCCAGCATGGCCGCCATCAGGTCCGGCATCGCCCACATGCCCTTGCCGATTTGCGCCCGCCCCGGCAGGCCGCAGGCGAGGCCGATATCGACGTTCCAGTCTTCGTAGGCCTGGATCCAGGGCTCGGCTTTCATATCCGCCTTGCGGATCATCGGCCCGGCCTGCATGGCGGTATGAATTTCATCGCCGGTGCGGTCGAGGAAGCCGGTATTGATGAAGGCGACCCGGGATTTGGCGGCGCGGATGCATTCCTTGAGATTGACCGTGGTCCGGCGCTCCTCGTCCATGATGCCGATCTTCATGGTGTTGGCGGCGAGACCCAGGACCGTTTCGACCCGGGAAAACATCTCGTCGGTGAACGCCACTTCCTCGGGCCCATGCATCTTCGGCTTGACGATATAGATCGAACCGGTCCGCGAATTGCGGAGCCCGTCGGTCTTTTTGAGATCGTGCATGGCAATTAGGCCGGTGATCATGGCGTCCAACAGCCCTTCTGGCACTTCGGCGCCGGTGCGGTCGAGCACCGCCGGATTGGTCATCAAATGACCGACGTTGCGGACCAGCATCAAGGAACGGCCGTGCAGGATTTTGGCCGTGCCATCCGGCGCGCTGTAGCGCCGGTCGTCGTTCAGCCGGCGGGTGAAAGTGCGTTCACCCTTGGTTAGCTCCTCGGTAAGATCGCCCTTCATCAGGCCGAGCCAGTTGCGGTAGGCGCTGACTTTGTCGGCAGCATCCACCGTGGCGACGGAATCCTCGCAATCCATGATCGTCGAAACCGCCGCCTCGACGATCAGGTCGGCGACGCCGGCCGGATCGTCCCGGCCAATCGAATGATCGCGGTCGATGGCGATCTCCACATGCAGGCCGTTGTTGGCAAGCAGAATGGCGGTCGGCGCATCCGGTGCACCGGCATAGCCGGCGAATTGCTCGGCGCGGGCCAAAGCAGCCACCGTGCCGTCACCCAGCGTCGCAGCGAGTGCGCCGCCTTGTACCCGATAGGCAACGACATCGGCGTGGCTACCGTTCGACAACGGCGCCGTGTCGTCCAGGAACGCCCGCGCCCAGGCAATGACCCGGGCGCCGCGGGCGGAATCGTAGCCGCCGGGCGCCGGCAGATCGCCCATGGCATCGGTGCCGTACAGCGCGTCATAGAGCGAGCCCCAGCGGGCGTTGGCCGCATTCAATGCATAGCGGGCATTGGTGACGGGCACGACCAGCTGCGGTCCAGCGATGGTCGCGAACTCGGCATCGACGTTCTCCGTATCGACGGTAAAATCGGGACCCTCCGGCAGCAAATAGCCGGTCTCGGTCAGGAACGCCTTGTAGGCCTCGAGGTCGATGGCCTGGCCGCGCCTGGTGCTATAGAACTCATCGATGCCGGCCTGCAACGTCTCGCGGGCCTCAAGCAGGCTGCGGTTCTTTGGCGTGAGGTCATGCACATAGGCGCTGAAGCCTGGCCAGAAAGATGCACTCTGGACGCCGGTTCCCGGCAGCGCTTCGTTTTCCAAGAACGCATGAAGTTCGCGATCAACCCTTAGGCCTTCGCAGTCCGTATAACCCGTCATTGATCTCTCTCCCGCCCTGCCGATCTAACGCGGCGCAAGCCGGTCGATTTCTGCCATATCTTCGTCCGTCAGGTGCCAATTGACGGCGGCTACATTTTGCTCGAGTTGTTCGGGCCGTGTCGCGCCGGCGATGACGCTGGAGACCATGGGCTGCTGCGCCAGCCAACTGAAGGCCAGTTCCAACATGGTGTGGCCGCGGCTGTTGCAGAAGTCTCTGAGACCTTCGACGATGTCCCAGTTGCGTTCCGTCATATAGCGATCGGCCAGGCCTTGGCTGTTGCTGAGCCGACCGTCCGCCGGCATGGCACCGCCACGCTCATACTTGCCGGTCAACAGGCCGCAGGCGAGCGGAAAGAACGGAATGATACCGAGGCCATAGGATTCGGTGGCCGGCACCAATTCGTCTTCAATATCGCGTACCAGGAGGCTGTACTCGTCCTGACAGGAGACGAAGGGGATGTAGCGCCGGTCGCGCGCCGTCCATTCGGCCTCGACCACTTCCCAGGCCTTGAGATTGCTGCAGCCGACGTAGCGAACCTTGCCTTGCCGCACCAAATCGTCGAGGGCGCTGAGCGTCTCCTCGATCGGGGTCAGCGGGTCGGGTTGGTGCAGTTGATAGAGATCGATCCAATCGGTTTTCAGCCGCTTCAAGCTGTCTTCGACGGCCGACATGATATAGCGGCGCGATCCGCCTTTCATTTCGCCGGCCTGATCCATCACCATGCCGAACTTGCTGGCCAGCACGATGTCCTTGCGGTTCTCGCCCATGATCTCGCCCATCAGCGTTTCAGAGCCGCCTTGCCCGCCGTAGATGTCGGCGGTATCGAAAAAATTGATGCCGAGGTCGAGCGCTTTGTGCATGACTTTCCGGGTTGCTTCCAGGTCGGAGCGGCCGCCGAAGTTATTGCAGCCGAGGCCGACGACGGAAACCCGCAGGCCCGACGTGCCGAGATTTCTAAGGTCCATGATGAGTTTCTCAATCGTTGCGACGGTTGACGGTGTTCAGGTAATCCAAACACTCCGCCAGCGGCGTGACATCGCCGAACTTGGCGTCGATGTCAAACAGATTCCAGGCAACCGCGCCCGGCACCCGATCACCGATGCATTCCTCCACCGCAATGGTCCGGAAGCCGTCGGCCAGGCCGTCGCAGATCGTCTCCCGAACGCAGGCCGAAGCGGTGACACCGGTCACCAAAATCGTGTCGACCCCGGCCGAGCGCAGGAATCCGGCAAGGTAGGTACCGTGGAAGGCGCTGGCGCGTTTCTTGATCATCAGCTGCTCGCCCTGAATAGGGGCGATGCGGGAATCGATTGCCCACATTTCTTCGTCGCTCTGATCGACCGCTTCGATCGGAATCTTGCGGTGCCAGAGCCCCATGTCGGTATGCGGATCTTCCCTGTCGGTAACCTGATAACAGGTGGTGGTATGGACGACCACATGGTTGTTGGCCCGGCACGCCTCCAGCAATTGCTGCACGCCGGGGATGATCTGGTCGTCGATTTTTTCGCAGGTAAACGGATTGCCGGGCCGGGTCCAGGCATTGGCGAGATCGACGTTGATCAGCGCCGGCTTGCGGCCGAAGCCGATGCGGCGCTGAAAGCCACGCTCCCGGTAAATTTCCGTTGCCTTGGCGAATGCCTGCTGCAGCATCGCGTCCAGATCGTCGAGTTCCGTTGACATCGCCATCCCTCCCAATCGATCGCCGCCATTGCGGTTCCAGCGCAAGTTTCGATCATACGGGAACGTTTGATCGAAACTTGCTCTAGCAATCATACGAGGAATGCGCGTGCCATCAACCGATCATCGTTGGCCGGTCTCGCAGTAGGCTTCGATCCATGGCGTGCGATAGCCGTCCTCGCGCCACAGGATCGGGAAGAAGCTTTCATTCAAATGGGGGTCGCCGGTCAATTGATATCGGCGATAGATGTAGCCGCCGGGCCGGTCGCTGAACTGGGCGTGATCGGGCAACATATGCAGGCCTATCGATCGGCGAACGCGGTCCCGTGTCTTGTTGGGGCCGGAGCCGTGCCAAGTCTCGCCGGCATGGAACACGACGGACCCCGCCGGTACTTCGATATACACCGGCTCCGGCGGTGTGATGTCGGCCGCCTCCGCGGCATGCTTCATCGGCGCCCGGTAATCGTCGGAGCTAAGGAAATTCGGCGGAATCGGCGTCAGAGGCCAATCTTGCGATCCCGGTACATATTCCAATGTACCGGCGTCACGTTGGGTATCGTCGAGCACCACCCAACAGGTCAGGGTCTGGGCCGGCTCGAGGTAATCCATGAAAGAGGTGTCCTGATGTAGGACAATGGCTTTGGATTCCGGCGTCTTCCACCAAATGGTGTCTTGGCCGAGCCGAACGCCGCCCCACCCGGTCAACTGGCCGGCAGCACGGCCAACCGCCGCGGACAATGCGAGCCGGGCGACGCCGAGGTCCGATTTCCACGCGTTGGCCATATGCCGGGTAATATCCGGCAGGCTCATGCCTTCGCGCCAGTGCCATTCATCGGGAAAAACACCGGTATCGAAGTCGCCGCGAAAGAGCCGGGGGAAACGGTCCCGCAGATCCTTCACCGTGGGCGCATCGAGGACGGAGGGAACAGCAACGAAGCCGTCGCGCCGAAAATCCTCAATCTGGGACTGAGACAGGTCAAATGCGGCCAGATCGATCATTTTTCTTCTCATTTTCGAAAGAAATCGCCATACTTCGAATATCAGTAGTCAAATAGTTTTTTCAACCGAATTAATTTCGGAGATATCATGCTTGACGTTGCCCTGGACCGAACGGATGTCGCCCTATTGCGGCTTTTGTCGAAGGATGCACGCCTGTCCAACAAAGAACTCGCGGCAGCGGTCAATTTGGCGCCGTCAAGCTGTCATGAGCGGCTCAAGCGCCTGCGCAGCGCCGGGGTGCTCAAGGGCGCCCATGCCGAAGTCGATTTCGCCGCCCTGGGATTTGATTTAGAGGCGCTGTTTTTCGTCGCATTGGCCAAACACACCCGCGACATGGTCGATGATTTCCTGCGCGACGTGGTGACCATTCCGGAAGTGCGCTCGGCGTTTCTGGTCACCGGAGCCCATGACATGATGGTCCATGTGGTTGTCCGGGACATGAAGCATCTGAAGGATCTGGCGCTCGACAAGTTCACCAGCCGGCCCGGCGTCACTCAGATCGAAACCTCGATCATCTATGAGGCCACATATCGCCATGACCTGGTGATAGCGGAAGTTTAGAGAAAGGTCGCCAAGATCCGAGCAAGTTCGCCGACATTCGGCTCCTGCATCATGGAGACATGGTCACCCGGCGCTTGCGCGGTGACAAGGCCACCCTCCACCAAACGGCGCCAGCTTTCCGCCAAGTCGCCATTGTCCTGCCGCTCCGCCGTGGTGATCAGAATTGCGTCGCCCACATAGGGCTTCGGCTGATAGCGAAGCTGTGCACCAGACCATGCCAATTCCCTGTCCATCGCGTGGACTTGGCCTATGACCCCAAGCGACTGGCCGATCAACGAACCGGCCAGTCGCGCAGCCCTGAGCGGCTTGCGCAACACTTTGCCTGCGACGGCCGTCGACGTCGGCGGAAGGTCGCTATCCAGCAGCACCAATTTGGAAACCTCGTCGCCTTGAGCGTGTAAGCGACGGGCGGTCTCGAAGGCGAGCAGTCCGGCGGCCGAATAACCCATGATCCGATAAGGGCCGTCCGGCTGGACCCGGCGCATCATCGCAATGCAATGCTCAGACATTTCCTCGATGCGCTGATCCGGCAACGCGTCGCCGCCGACACCTTTGGGCGGCAAGCCATAGACCGGCTGGTCGGCGCCCAAGCGTTGGACCAAGGACACGCAATAATGACCCACCGTCGAATTCAGCGTCACGATGAACAAGGCCGGCTTTTCGCCATGGCTCTGCAGCGCCAAGGCCTGCCCCCAGTCCGCGGCCGGCGTCTCTCCGGCGATGGCGCGGGCCAGAGCACGAATGGTCGAGCCTTGCAACCACAGGCTTTCAAAGGGTAGTTGCCGCCCCAATCGCTCTTCCACTTTCAAAATCATGGTCAGGGCTTTCAGCGAATCTCCGCCAATCAGGAAGAAGTCATCCTCGACCGAGATACCCTCTTCATCCAGTAGCTCTTCCCAGATCTCCTTCAAGGCGGCTTCCACGTCGTTCTTCGGTGCGATGAAATCACCGGTCCGCGCTTGGATGTCGATCTTCGGCGGCGGCAACGCGCGGCGGTCGACCTTGCCGGTGGCCGTCAACGCGAAGCCCGATACCGGCATGATTACCGACGGTATCATGTAGTCCGGCAAGCGCTGGCCAAGATAGGCACGCAGATCCGAGGTCGTTGGAACGGTGTCCGTTTCGCCAACAACATAACCGACCAGCCGATCGGCTCCGAGGTTGGTTCGGTCCAAAACCACCACGGCCGCCTTGATCGCCGGATGCTCGACCAACAGATTCTCAATTTCACCCGGCATCACCCGAAAGCCACGTATTTTGATTTGTTCGTCGACGCGCCCCCGACCGTGCAGGCAACCAGTCTCATCCATCACCGCCAAATCGCCGGTGTGATACATCCGCCGTCCCGGCGTCGATGGATCCGGCCGCCATACCTTCGCCGACAGGTCAGAATTGCGCCAGTACCCAGGGCTGAGCGCGCTCCCGCGTACGACGACTGCACCGACCGTCCCACGGGGCACCGGATTAGACTGTTCGTCCACGACGGCGACATCCATGAACGGCGCTGAAAAGCCCAACGGCACGATGTCGCTGTCTGTCGGCAGCTTCTCACGGTCGACCGTGAACGCGGCAATCACCTGGTGTTCCGTCGCGGCATACCAATTCATGACGGCACAACCGCGGGGGAAGACGCGATCGAAGCGCTCCACGTCGCTGCGATACAAAGGCTCTCCGGACAAGCACACGACCCGCATATCGGGGAAATTTTCACCCGGCTGCAAGGCGTCCACGACTTGACGCAAGCCCGTCGTCATATCGCCGTAGCAGGTGATGCGGTGGCGCAAAAGCCACGCTTTCTTGGCACCAAGCCCTTCGCGCCGATAATCGAAAGGGTGAACGGATGCACCCGAGATCAATGGCGCCAATAAATGGGTGTTGTAGAACCCCTGCAGGAAGGCGACGCGATCGCTCGGACCGAACCGGCAAATTTCGGTTATGCTTGCGATGGCGTTGAGTTTATAGCCGTGCGTACGGATCGCCGCCTTTGGCCTTCCCGTCGACCCCGACGTATAACTTAAGTTGAAGACTGAATCGGTGTTCACCGTGCGGGCCGGATTCTCGGACACGGCATGGTTTAGAAATGAGGACAACTCAATCACAGCTACCGACGGATCCGCGAGCTGCGTTGACCGTGTCTGATTTTCCTTGTCAGTCAGTATGATCAGCGGATCGGAGTGGGAAAAACGGTCGTGGAGTTCTTGGTCCGTGCGTATGGCGTCGATCGACACATAGGCCGAAGACGCCTTCAATACACCGATGGCGGCGGTTAATTTCTCCGGCCCATGTGCCATGCAAAGGGCGATTAGGGAGCCTGGCAGAGAGCCAGCCTCCAACAGTCGACAGGCGATCGCATTGGCCTGTCCGTTGAGTTCGGCCATGGTTAGGGTGTTTGTGTCGGTGACCACGGCCGCGCGGTCCGGCGCGGCCAAAACCGCTCGCTCGAACCGGTCAATCAGGAGTCCCTTGGCGGGATCCGGATCGAACGGCATGTAGCCTTCGGCCGGGACGACTTCCGTGGCATGCCACCGCGCTTTGTCCGGCAAGTCTCAATCCTCCAACTGGCGCATCAAAGTGCGCGCGAGTTCGCCGATCCCCGGCTCCTGCATCATCGAGATGTGATCGCCCGACACCTCCGTGACGACAAGGTCGCCTTTGATCAGACGGCGCCAGCGGCGCGCCAGCTCCGCGGTGTTCTGGCGTTCCGACGCCACCAACAGAATGGCCTCACCCGGGTATGGTTTCGGCCGATAACGGAAATAGGCGCTGGACTTTGCTGCTTGGCGCGTCACCGATCCGGCCGGTGCGCTTAAGCCCAGCGCCTGGCCGATCAACGAGCCGGCAAAGCGCACGCCCTTCAACGGCTGGCGTAGCACCTTGCCCGCCAACTTGCCCGCCGAGCCCGGCATGTCACTGTCGAGCAACACCAGTTTGGATACGTCGCTGCCTTGCTTGCCCAAGATTTGGGCGATTTCGAAAGCGACCAGACCGGCGGCCGAATGGCCCATGATCCGATAGGGGCCGTGCGGCTGCACCCGGCGCATCATCTCGATGCAGTGCGCCGCCATGTCCTCGATCCGGCGATCCGGCAGCGTATCGCCACCGATGCCCCGGGCCGGCAGCCCATAGACCGGTTGGTCGGAACCGAAATACGGGATCAACGACAAGCAAAATATCGGCATCTCACGCTGCGAGACGACGAACAGCGCCGGTTTGTCGCCATTGGTCTGCAACGGCAAGGCTTGGCCCCAGTTCACCTCCGGCACGCCGTCGGACACGGTCTTGGCCAGGGCACGAATAGTCGAGCCCTGCAACCACAGGCCTTCAAACGGCAATTGGCGTTCCAGGCGCTGTTCCATTTTCAAAAACAGTGTCATCGCCAACACCGAGTCACCACCGATCAGGAAAAAATCGTCCTCGACCGAGAGCCCCTCCTCGCCCAACAGGTCTTCCCAGATCTCCTTGATGGTCGCCTCTACATCATTGGCCGGCGCCACGACGTCGCCTGATCGGGCGTGGATATCGATCTCCGGCGGCGGCAGGGCGCGGCGGTCGACCTTGCCGGTCGAGGTCACGTCGAAGCCCGTCACCGGCATGAACAATGCCGGCACCATATAATCCGGCAAGCGGCGGCCAAGATAGCCGCGCAGCTCCGACGTCGTCGGTACGGAATCCGTTTGGCCAACGATATAGCCGACCAATCGATCTCGGCCGGAAACCGTCTGATCCCGTACGACCACCGCCGCTTGGATCGCCGGATGCTCGACCAGCACATTCTCGATCTCGTCCGGTACCACCCGATGGCCGCGGATCTTGACTTGCTGGTCGGCGCGGCCTCGGCCGTGTAGGCAACCGTCGGCGTCCATCACGGCTAGATCGCCGGTGCGGTACAGGCGTTGCCCAGGTGCCGCGGGATCCGGCGGCCAAATCCGCGCCGACAGTTCCGGGTTCCGCCAGTAGCCTGGGCTGAGCTCGGCTCCTCGTACAACGATTTCGCCGACCAAGCCTTGCCGCACCGGCTTCTGCTCTTCATCAAGTAACTGCACATCTATATCCGGCAAAGAATATCCAATCGGCACAACATTGCCCTGCGGCGGTAATGCTGAACGATCCGGAATAAAGCATGCCAACCGGTTCATCTCGGTCGATGAAAATGCATTGATGAAGGCGCAAGTACCTGGAAAGGCGCGGTTAAAGCGTTCAACGTCCTCGCGATATAATGCTTCCCCGGCCACGGAAACAAACCGCATGGCCGGGAAGAAATCGTCCGAATGCAGTGCCGTCAGAAATTGCCGAAACCCCGTCAAAATGCCGCAATAGCCCGTGATGGCGTGACGCAATAACCAACTCTTCATCGTGCCGAACCCATTCTCCCGAATGTCGAAGGGATAGATCGTCGCACCGCAAATCATCGGCCCCATGAGATCCGTCACCCAATATACTTGCATGCACGCGACCCGGTCGCCGTCGCCGATTTTGTATAGAGTCATCAGCGCCACGGCAGTGTTGTGATCATAGCCATGGGTATGCATGACGCCTTTTGGCGTGCCCGTGGACCCCGAGGTATAGACGACGCGGCTCAAGTCATCCGCCGAAATAGGCAAACATGGGTTTTGGTCTACCGGTCGCACCAGTAATTCTGAAGCGTCGATGACAGCAACCGATTTATGGGCCAAGCGTCGTGCGCGTATTTCATTCGCTCGGTCGGTGAGAACGATCGGTGCTCTTGTATGCGCAAACAGATCCGGTACGCCCTCGTCGTTGTGTATTGGATCGATGGAAACGTAGGCCGCCCCTGCTTTCGTGATGCCGATAGCGGCGGCGACTTTCTCCGATCCATGCGCCATGAACAACGCGATCAGCGACTTCGTCGGAAAACCTATTTCCAACAGCCGGCACGCGACCGCGTTGGCTTGCCCATTAAGCTCGGCAAAGGTCAAGGTCTCACTGTCGGTGACCACTGCGGCGCGGTCCGGTGCCGTCGCAACCACCTGTTCAAACAGATCTAACAGGAGACCGTTGGCAGGATCAGGATCAAGTGGCACATGGCCTTCGGCCGGGACGACTTCCGTGGCATGCCACCGCGCTTTGTCCGGCAAGTCTCAATCCTCCAACTGGCGCATCAAAGTGCGCGCGAGTTCGCCGATCCCCGGCTCTTGCATCATCGAGATGTGATCGCCCGACACCTCCGCAACGACAAGGTCGCCTTTAACCAAACGTCGCCAGCCGCGCGCCAGTTCCGCGGTGTTCTGCCGTTCCGACGCCACGACCAAAATCGCACCACCCGAATAGGGTTTCGGTCGATAGCGGAAATAGGCACTGGATTTAGCCGCTTGGCGGGCCACCGATCCGGCCGACGCGCTTAAGCCCAGCGCCTGGCCGATCAGCGAGCCGGCAAAGCGCACGCCCTTCAACGGCTGGCGCAGCACTTTGCCCGCCAACTTGCCCGCCGAGCCCGGCATGTCACTGTCGAGCAACACCAACTTGGACACGTCGGTGCCTTGTCTGCCCAAGATTTGGGCGATTTCGAAAGCGACCAGGCCGGCAGCCGAATGGCCCATGATCCGATAGGGGCCGTGCGGCTGCACCCGGCGCATCATCTCGATGCAATGCGCCGCCATGTCCTCGATCCGGCGATCCGGCAGCGTATCGCCACCGATGCCCCGGGCCGGCAGCCCATAGACCGGTTGGTCGGAACCGAAATACGGGATCAACGACAGGCAAAATATCGGCATCTCGCGCTGCGAGACGACGAATAGCGCCGGTTTGTCGCCATTGGTCTGCAGCGGTAAAGCCTGGCCCCAGTTCATCTCGGGCACGCCGTCGGACACGGTCTTGGCCAGGGCGCGAATTGTCGAGCCCTGCAACCACAGGCCTTCAAACGGCAATTGGCGTTCCAAGCGCTGTTCCATCTGCAAAAACATGGTCATCGCCAACACCGAATCGCCGCCGATCAGGAAGAAATCATCCTCGACAGAGAGCCCCTGTTCGCCCAACAGGTGCTCCCAGATTTCCTTGATGACCACCTCTACCTCATTGGCCGGCGCCACGACGTCGCCTGATCGGGCGTGGATATCGATCTCCGGCGGCGGCAGGGCGCGGCGGTCGACCTTGCCGGTCGAGGTCAAGTCGAAGCCCGTCACCGGCATGAACAAAGCCGGCACCATGTAATCCGGCAAGCGGCGGCCAAGATAGCCGCGCAGCTCCGACGTCGTCGGTACGGAATCCGTTTGACCTACGATATAGCCGACCAATCGATCGTGGCCGGCTTTGACCTGATCCCGTACGACCACTGCTGCTCGGATCGCCGGATGCTCGACCAGCATGTTCTCGATTTCGTCCGCTACCACCCGATGGCCACGGATCTTGACTTGTTGGTCGGCACGGCCTCGGCCATGCAGGCAACCGTCATCGTCCATGACGGCCAAATCGCCGGTCCGAAAAAGCCGTTGCCCAGGAGCCGCAGGGTCGGGTGGCCAAATCCGCGCCGATAATGCCGGGTCCCGCCAGTAGCCTGGGCTGAGCTCGGTTCCTCGTACGACCAGTTCGCCAACCGTCCCCCGGTCCACGGGCGCGAACTTCTCGTCAACCAACTCTACGTCCGTATACGGCGCTGGGAAGCCGACCGGCAATATGTCACCGTCCGACGGCAAGGCAACGCGATCAACTGAAAATTCCGTCATTGAAGGCTGTTCGGTTGCGCCGTATTGGTTCATGAGCGAGCATGTGCTGGGGAAGGCTCCGTCGACCCGGACAACGTCGGCGCGAAGCAAAGGTTCACCAGCGACGGAAATAACCCGCATGTCCGGGAAAAAATCGTCCGGCTGCAACGTCGTCAGAAACTGGCGAAATCCTGTCAAAATGCCATGGTAGCACGTGATGCGATGGCGCAAGAGCCACGCTTTCATGGCCCCAAGCCCTTCGCGCGACAAGTCGAAGGGATGGAGAGTTGCACCGGAGATCAGCGCTCCAAAAAGGCTGCTCGTCCAAAACCCTTGCATAAAGGCAATACGGTCGCCTGGCCCGAATTTGCGGCCCGTCGCAACACTCAACACCGTGTTGAATTCGGTGCCGTGCGTGTGGATGACGCCTTTCGGTTTTCCCGTAGATCCGGATGTATAGTGTATAGCATAGTAGGTGTTGGTGGATACCGGGCAGTCCGGGTTGTCGACCACTGGATCACTCACCAACGTCGCGACGTCGACGACGGCCGCAGACGGCGGCGCCAGGCGCCTGGTCCGATCAAAGTTTTCAGTATCTGTCAGAACGATCGACGCCTCGGCGTGCAGGCATAAGTCGCGGATCCCCTGATCGGCTAACATGGGGTGGATGGAGACATAGGCCGCTGCGGCCTTCAATACGCCAATGGCGGCAGCCACTTTCTCGGATCCATGTGCCATCGTCAAGGCAATCAGGGTGTTCGGCGGGAAATCAGGTCGCAATAGCCGGCGGGCGATTGCGTTGGCTTGTCCATTGAGTTGGGCCAGGGTCAAGGTCTGTGTATCTGTGACCACGGCAACACGTTTCGGCGCGGCGGCAACAATTTGCTCGAACCGTTGAACCAGGAGCCCGTGGGCGGAATTGGGATCAAGCGGCACGTAGCCCTCGGCCGGGACAACCTCCATGTTCTGCCACCTGCTTTTGCCGGATGCCAAGTCCTCAGGTTTTCCTACAGACGCAGATAAGTCGTAATTCACACTACCAACACCCTGTTGCCCAATTCGGTTTCACCCTTCCAGCAAACCGGTCACGATGCGCGCGAGGTTACTGACATTGGGATCTTGCATCATCGACAAATGACTGCCCGGCACTTCTGCGGTGACAAGCTCGCCTGTCACCAATCCTCGCCAACGATCCGTCAAAGTCGTTTTATCGTCCCGCACCACCGAGGTGATCAGAATGGCGTCGCCCGCACACGGTTTCGGCCGATAGCGGAATTGGGCGCCGACCCTCGCCGCGTCCCGGGTCACCGGCCCGTCCGGCGCTCCGAGTCCAAGCGACTGACCGACCAACGACCCGGCCAGGCGCATTGCCTTGAGCGGTTTACGCAGCACTTTCTCCGTCATGGCGCCCGCCGCCGGCGGCAGGTCACTATCCAGCAGCACCAATTTGGAAACCTCTATGCCTTCGGCGCGCAAGGTCCGGGCGACTTCAAATGCCAACAGCCCGGCCATCGAATACCCCATGATCCGATATGGGCCCTCAGGTTGCACCCGACGCATCATGGTGATGCAATGGGCTGCCATATCTTCGATCCGCAGATCCGGCATCGCACCATCGCCGGCATGTTTGGGCGGCAGTCCATAGACCGGCTGGCCGGCGCCCAACTGTCGCACTAACGGCAAACAATAATAGCCCAGCACCGAATTCACGGCCGTGACGAACAGCACCGGTTTCTCGCCGCCAGTTTGCAACGGCAAGGCCTGCCCCCAGTCGGAGGCCTGCGCCTCCCCGGTCAGTGTTCTGGCCAAAGCCCGGATTGTCGAGCCGTACAGCCACAAGTTTTCCAGCGGCAATTGCGTTTCCAACCGTTCTTCGACCTTCAGAACCATGGTCAAGGCCATCGCCGAATCCCCGCCGATCAGGAAGAAATCGTCTTCGACAGAGATTTCCCTTTCGCCCAACAGGTCTTGCCAGATTTCCTTCAACGTCGCTTCGACGTCGTCTTTCGGCGCCTCGATGTCACCGGACCGGGTCAGACTATTGAGCTTCGGCGGCGGCAACGCGCGGCGATCGACCTTACCGCTCGTCGTCAAGTCGAAACCCGGTACCGGCATGAACACGCCCGGCACCATATAGTCCGGCAGGCGCCGGCCGAGATAGGCACGCAGTTCCGACGTCGTCGGTACGGCCTCCGTTTCGCCGACGACATATCCGACCAATCGATCGCTATCGAAATTGTCTTTGTCCAGCACCACCACGGACGCCTTGATCGCCGGATGCTCGACCAGCAAGGTCTCGACTTCACCGGGCAGCACGCGATAGCCACGGATCTTGATCTGTTGATCAACGCGTCCGCGCACATGCAGACATCCAGCCGCGTCCGCCACCGCCAGATCGCCGGTGCAATACATGCGCTGGCCCGACGCTGACGGATCCGGTGGCCATATGGATTCCGACAATACCGGGCTGCCCAAATAGCCGGGGCTGAGTTCCCGACCGCGCACGACCACCTGGCCGACGCTTCCCCGGGGAACCGGCTCGAACTGCTCGTCGACCAGCGCAATGTCCATAAACGATGCCGGATAGCCAATAGGCACGATGTCGCCGTCGGCCGGCAGCATCTTGCGATCGGCCACAAACATGGTGATCGCCTGGTGCTCCGTCGCGGCGTACCAGTTCATACACGCGCAGTCATCTGGAAAAGCTCGGTCAAACAGCGCCAAGTCCACGCGATATAACGGCTCTCCGGTTACCGACACGATCCGCATGTCAGGAAAATAGTCACCCGGCTGCAGAGCCGCCAGAAGCTGTCGGAAACCCGTCAAGATGCCGCCATAGCAGGTGATGCGATGTTGCAGCAGCCATGTCTTCAACGCGCCGAGACCTTCGTGCCGGAGATCAAACGGATGGACCGTGGCGCCTGAGATCAACGGCCCCAAGAAGTGGGACATCCAAAATCCATGCATGAAAGCGACACGGTCTCCCGGGCCGATCTTGTTGATCGCCGCAACGCTGGCGATGACGTTAAGCTCGTTGCCGTGCGTGCGAATGGCCGCTTTCGGCTTTCCTGTCGATCCGGACGTGTAGGCAACGTTGAAGACGTCGCCGGCGCTTATCGCGTGCGCCGGGTTCTCGGCGACGGGTTGGCCCAGGATCGCCTGCACTTCGATTGCCGCTACCGACGGGTCAGTCAGTTTTTCAAGTCGCTCATGATTCTCTTTGTCAGTCAGTACCACGGACGAATTGGAATGGGCTAGAAGATCCACGATACCTTGGTCGTTGTGTGCGGGATCAATCGACACATACGCCGATGACGCTTTCAGCACGCCGATTGCCGCTGCCGCCTTCTCCGATCCGTGTGCCATACACAAAGCAACGAGCGAGCGGGGCGACAGGCCATGTTCCAGCAATTGGTGGGCGACCGCGTTTGCCTGTCCGTTGAAACCGGCCAAGGTCAAGGCATGCGCATCGGTGACCACTGCCGTACGGTCCGGCGCGGCGGCAACCATTTGCTCCAACCGCTCTACCATCAAGCCGGCGGCGGGATCCGGATCAAGCGGCACGTAGCCCTCGGCCGGGACAACGTCCATGGTCTGCCACCGCCTCGTGACCGGTGTCAATTCATCGGCTATTTGTCCAGACGCGGAGAATACGTTGTTCACACTACCATCACCCTTATGTTCCGGGTCATTCTGCTGTAATTGTTGTGCCGTGAAAAGCCTTCGGTCGGCACGCCTCACAAGTCTCAGTCCTCTAATTGGCGAATAAGGATGCGCGCGAGTTCGCCGATTTGCGGCTCCTTTAACATGGTGAGGTGATTGCCCGGCACCTCCGCGACAACGAGGCCGCCTTTAACCAAACGGCGCCAGCTTCTCACCACTTCGGCAGTATTCTGCCGTTCCGCCGCCAAGATCAAATTGGCCTCACCCGGATAGGGTCTTGGCCGATACCGGAATAGGGCGCCGGTCTGCGCCGCATTCCGGGTTACCGGCCCTTCCGGAGCGCTGAACCCAAGCGCCTGACCGATCAATGAGCCGGCAAAGCGCACGGCCTTGAACGGCTTGCGCAGCACCTTGCCCGCCATCTTGCCTACCGAGCCCGGCATGCCACTATCCAGTATCACCAACTTTGATACCTCCATGCCTTGATTGTGCAAGATTTGGGCGATTTCATAGGCAACCAGCCCGGCGGCCGAATGGCCCATGATCCGATAGGGGCCGTCGGGCTGCACCTGGCGTATCATCTCGATACAGTGCATCGCCATATCTTCGATCCGACGATCCGGTAGCGCATCGCCGCCAACGCCCTTGGCCGGCAGGCCATAAACCGGCTGATCGGCGCCAAGATACGGGATCAAAGACAAACAAAAGACCGGCACCGCGTGCTTCGAGACGAAGAACAGGGCGGGCTTGTCGCCGTTGGTTTGCAGCGGCAAGGCTTGGCCCCAGTCTGCCGCCGGCGCCTCGCCGGAAATAGTCTTGGCCAAAGCCCGGATGGTCGAGCCCTGCAGCCACAGGCTCTCAAACGGCAGTTCGCGTTCCAGGCGTTGTTCCAGCTTCAAAAACATGGTCATCGCCGTCACGGAATCACCGCCGATCAGGAAGAAGTCATCTTCGACCGAGAGCCCCTCCACGCCCAGCTGGTCTTCCCAGATTTCCTTCAGGACCGCCTCCACGTCGTTGGCCGGCGCAACGGCGTCGCCTATTCGGGCGTGGAGATCGATCTTCGGCGGCGGCAGCAATCGGCGGTCGACCTTGCCGGTCGCGGTCAGGTCGAAGCGCTTCACCGGCATGAACACCGACGGCACCATATGGCTCGGCAACCGGCGGTATAGAAAACCGCGCAGTTCCGACGTCGTCGGTACGGACTCCGATTGGCCAACGATATAACCGATCAATCGATCGCTGCCGGCATTGATCTGACCCCGCATGACGACGGCCGCTTGGATCGCCGGATGCTCAACCAGCAAGTTCTCGATCTCATCGGGCATCACACGATGGCCGCGGATTTTGATTTGCTGATCGACGCGACCGCGTCCGTGCAGGCAGCCGGCCTCATCGATCACGGCCAGATCGCCGCTGCGATAGATCCGCGCGCCGGCTATCGCACCATCGGGCGGCCATGCCTTCGCCGACAAGTCGGCGTCATGCCAATAGCCGGCACTGAGCATGGTACCGCGGACGGCAATTTCGCCAACCGTGCCTTGCGGAACAGCATCACCGTGGTCGTCGACCAACACCAGATCGGTACCAGGCATCGGAAATCCATACGGCACGACACCTGCCGACCGAGGCAGCGCCGAGCGGTCGGGGGTAAAGCTGGAAATCATCGGATGCTCAGCCGACGCGTACAAATTCGTCAACGCGACACGCCGATCAAAAGCCCGGTCGAAACGCTCGACGTCTTCACGGCGCAATGGCTCGCCGGTCACGGTTACCGCGCGCAAGGCCGGAAACTGGTCGGTCGGCTCGAGTGTGTCCAAGAATTGCCGGAAACCGGTCAGGATTCCTTCGTAGTAAGAAATTTCATGACGCTGCAGCCAGGCTTTCATCGCCCCCAGCCCTTCACACCGCAAGTCGAAGGGATGCAGGCTGGCGCCGGCAATCAGCGGACCGAGGACATGGCTTGACCAAAAATTCTGCAGGAAGGCGACGCGATCCCCGGCGCCGATCTTCGACAGCGCCAGGGTCGCCAAAGCGAAGTCTCGCTCGTTGCCATGGGTGCGGATGACGGCCTTCGGCGATCCGGTGGACCCGGAGGTGTAGACGATACGCGCGTGATCATCTGCCGTGAACGGCGATCCCGGGTTTTCGCTAACTGGGATCTCCACCATGTCGGCTATGTCGATCATGGTGAGCCTCGAGTCCGCCAACCGCCGGCATCGCCCAGCATTATCCCCGTCGGTGATGATGATCGACGCCGCGGAATGACCGATCAAGTCGGCGACGCCGCGATCGGTGTGTACGGGGTCGACGATGGTGTAAGCCGATCCGGCCTTCATGACACCAATCGCCGCGGCAATTTTCGCCGGTCCATGCGCCATAAATAGGGCAACCACGGATTTTGGCCCCAGACCGAGTTCCAGAATTCGATGGGCCACGGCGTTGGCCTGGCCGTTGAGGGCCGCCAACGAGACCGTCACCGCATCGGTCACGATCGCCGCATCGTCCGGCGTTGACCGCACCCGCCGTTCGAACCGTTCGAGCAGCAACTCGCCCGGCGCCTCAAGGGCTTCGTAGCCCGAAGCCGGTGTCACGGCCAAGGACTTCCATTGACCGGACTCCGCTTCTATCGGTTTTCCGTCGATCGAGCGGCTGTATTTCATGTAGCCCATACGGTTCGTCCACTGGCCCATGCGTCGTCAATCCTCTAGATAGCGCGTCAAAGTTCGCGCCAGCTTGCCGACATTCGGTGCCTGGACCATCGAGATATGATCGCCAGGCACTTCGGCGGCGATGAAATCGCCAGTGACCAAACGGCGCCAGTTTTCCAACAGGTCAACTTTTTCACTCCGTTCCTCCGAGGTAATCAGGATTGCGCCACCCGTATAGGGCTTCGGCCGATAGCGGAAATACGCACTGGCCCGCGCCGCTTTTCGGTTCACCGGCTGATCCGGAGCACCGAGGCCAAGCGATTGGCCAAGCAGCGATCCGGCGAAGCGCCCAGCCTTGAACGGTTTACGCAGCAGCCCGCGCGCCAGCGTGGCCGCCGTGCCCGGCATGTCGCTGTCCAGAATCACCAATTTCGATACTTCGACGCCTTGCACCTGTAAAGTTCGCGCAATTTCGAACGCGACAAGGCCGGCGGCCGAGTGACCCATGATCCGATACGGCCCCTCCGGCTGCACCCGGCGCATCATCTCGAGACAGTGGGTGGCCATATCCTCGATCCGGCGATCCGGCAACACGTCACCACCGATGCCTTTGGCGGGCAGTCCATAGACCGGCTGGTCGGCACCCAGATGCTCGATCAACGACAAGCAATAGACCGGCATCGAGACCATGGAGACGACGAACAGCACCGGTTTCTCGCCGTTGGTCTGCAACGGCAAGGCTTGGTCCCAGTTGGCCGCCGGCGCCTGCCCGGTGATCGACATGGCCAACGCCCGGATGGTCGAGCCATGTAGCCACAGGCTCTCGAACGGCAGTTGGCGCCCGAGGCGCTGTTCCATCTGCAAAAACATGGTCAACGCCATCACGGAATCGCCGCCGATCAGGAAGAAATCATCCTCGACCGAGATCCCCTGCACATCCAGCAGCTCTTCCCAGATTTCCTGCAAGACGATTTCATCATGATTGGCTGGCGCCACAGCATCGCCGGTCCGGTCTTCGATATCGATCTTCGGCGGCGGCAACGCGTGCCGGTCGACCTTGCCGGTTGCGGTCAACTCGAAGCCCGGCATCGGCATGAACACCGACGGCACCATGTAATCCGGCAAGCGACGGCCAAGATACGCGCGCAGCTCCGAGGTTGTTGGAATAGATTCCGTTTCACCTACAATGTAGCCAACCAATCGATCAGTACCGAAATTGACCTGATCAAGCACCACGACGGCCGCCTTGATCGCCGGATGCTCGGATAGCGTATTTTCAATCTCGCCGGGCAGCACCCGATGGCCACGGACTTTGACTTGCTGGTCGACCCGCCCGAGCCCACGCAGGCAGCCGTTGGCGTCCAATTTCGCCAGGTCGCCGGAATGGAAAATCCGTTGACCGCGGGTTGCCGGATCCGGCCGCCAGACTTGCGCCGAAAGTTCCGAATTCCGCCAATAGCCGGGGCTGAGTTCGGTCCCTCGTATGGTAATTTCTCCTGCCGCCCCCGGTGGCACCGGGTTGGCATTCTCGTCAACCAATGTCACGTCCAAAAATGGCGCCGGAAACCCGACTGGCACGATATCGCTGTCGGTCGGCAGGACACGACGATCGATCGAAAATCCGGTCATCGAATGCTGCTCTGTCGAGGCGAGACGATTCATGAACGCACAGTCACGGGGAAAGGCGCGATCAAAGCGTTCCACATCCGCGCGATGTAGAGGTTCTCCGCTTACCGCAACGAGTCGCATATCCGGAAAGAACGCGTCCGCCTGCAAAGTCGCGAGGAGTTGCCGAAAGCCCGTCAGAATGCCGCAGTAGAAAGTAATGTGGTGGCGCTGAAGCCACTCTTTCATCGCCTCCAGGCCTTCCTGCTGCAAGGCGAATGGATGGATTGTCGCGCCTGTTATCATCGCGCCAAAAAGAAGATTGACCCAAAATCCCGGAAAAAACGCAATGCGGTCACCTGGGCCGATTTTGCAAAGCGTCCAAATGCTGACGGCGACACTTAGTTCGCTGCCGTGGCTGCGCATGACACCCTTCGGATTACCCGTCGATCCCGAGGTATAACTAATATTCAAGAGAGACTCGGCGGTCACCGTGCGCTCTGGGTTCTCGGTCACCGCGTGGTCCAATAGTGTCGACACATCGACGACGACAGCGGCAGGTTCTGCCAACCGCCTTGCTCGCTTGTGGTTTTGCTTGTCGGCCAGGACGATTGTCGACGTTGCATGGGACAGAAGATCGCGAACGCCCTGGTCGGTATGTGCCGGATCGACCGATACAAACGCCGACGACGCTTTCAACACGCCGAGTGCGGCGGAAATTTTCTCCGACCCATGCGCCATAAACAAAGCGATTATGGAATTGGCAGGTGCGTCAATTTCCGACAGTCGGACCGCAATTGCATTGGCTTGCCCATTAACGTCGGCCAACGTTAGCGTTTCGGAGTCGGTGATCACGGCCGCGCGGTCCGGTGCTGCCATGACGGCTGCTTCCAAACGATCAAGAAGCAATCCGTTGGTTGGACTTGGATCAAGAGGCACGTAACCCGAAGCCGGTGTCACGGCCATGGATTTCCATTGACCCGATGCGGCGCGGGCAAGATCATCCGGCCGCGCTGAAACAATACGGTTTTTTTTCACACTACTGGCGCCTTAATTCGTGCTGCCGCTCGTGGGTTATTGTGCCGCAATTTGCGTTTTCAGAAAAGGCCGCGGCATCCGCGAGGCATTTCCGCGGTGCGCATGGTTAACGGCGGCGACCTCAGGCACGGCCCAGGGCGCAAATAGTATCGCCGATCGCGCTATGGCAAAACGTGCATGGGCAACCAGACATGGGACCGGGCACCGTCGTCGGTGCCGGCGCGTTGATGTTTCAAGCGTTGAAACAGCGGCCGTTGAAAATCGAAAAACCAACGCGTTTCGGCTGAACCGTCACGGCGCTTGGGATAGGAAAAATGAAACCGCAGCTCTTCGTCGTCCCAGGCGCCGATGTCTATCGGCCGCTCACCGATGATCTCTTCCAGCAACAAGCGCTTGCGCTGCAAAATCTTGAGCGTCGCCACGTAGTCCGGATGACGCTCAGCCGTGCGTTCGACAATTTCGACGATCGAACGATTGAGAAACTTGGTCTTGATCGGAATGCCGATCCGCTTGGCGATGAAGCGCGCGAATTGATCTTCTGAATCCGGTGTGTCACCGGTCAACGTGGCAACAATGCCGACCAGCGCATTTTCGACCTGTTCTTTGGTTTGGGACGCATTGCCGCCGCCGATCATGCTTTCGATCAAACCCTTCAACGCGGTTTGGAAGTCGGTCAACATGACCTTGTCGACAAGCACCCGCATTTCCAGCTGCCGGTTGCCGTGTCCGTCGCGCTCACTGACGTGGCCGCGAATTGAGATCTGATTGGCACCGAATATCTTCGGATCAATATCGGCATATTCGTTGAGTACCTGTGCGGCGATCGTGCCGTGGTAGCCGACGATATCCAAAACCCGTTTGCCAAGGTCCCGCTCGGCGGCGGACCGGTCACTGCAGCCACCGGTGCGGCGCACCTCGGCCGCAAGGCACCATTTCGACAAAACCATGGCGCCGACCGCCCGTTCGAGCGCCAATACATAATCCTCGACGGCGTTGCCCGGCGACTTCACCAGGTTGCTGAACCGTCGTCCTGTGCCGACGATCGCCTGGAATTGCTCTTCGAAGCGCCGATTGTGACGGCGGCGCTTGTCGCCGGGCGGGGCGATATGGACCTGCACGGCGTTGACGTGGATCTTGGCTGCCCGCAGCGCTCGGGCCACGCTGTCGGCCTGCAAATGCTTTGCGGCCAAGGGATAGCGGGCCTGGAAATCCACCGAGGGCTGCGTGTGATTGCCATGGTCGCCGACCAGGATCATCCAGCGGTCGTAGCGCGACTGCCATGACAAGCGGTCGATCGCCTGGTCGATGCCGTAGAACACCGCCTCTGGGTAGGCATGATCGCCGGACAAGTCATCCTCGGTGCTGTAGGCGGAAATGGCGCTGATCTTCTTGGCAAGCGCCGGCCAATCGTTGGTGAAGTCGCTGATCAGCCAAAACGGATCATTCGGCCGGTCCGGAAAATCCCGGTAGACTGCAATGGCGATCTTCAGACGCAGATGGCTGAGTTCCTTGGCAACGAACCGATCCAAGGCGCGCTTGACGTTATCGATCACCGACTGCATACCCGCCGTCGCATCCAGCAGGATGGCGATCTGAACCTCGCGCGAATTAACGATATCGCTCAGTTTCTTGCGCCACCCGGAAATCGCGCCGGCCGGCACCCGGGCCGCGCCGTTGAGCAAGCCGCTGCCTATGAAGGCGACTTGATAGATGCGATTGCCGTCAGGCGTGCGACTGGTCGCATCAAGCACCGGAAATCGATTGGCAAAGTAAGGCAGGGGCTCATCGGTCATCTGCTCGGTGTAGATCGGCCGACCCTGAAAGCCGCCGTCCAGATAATCGATGAGGTGGCGCTCCTTGAAAAAAATCTTGCCTTGCCCGTCGGTCACGGCCGTGCGCTTGGCGAAGGTCTGCTTGTTGAACTCGAAACCGATGCGATTGCTCCATTCCTCGGTCTGGCCCCTGGCAATCCAACCGTTCAGGACCCTGTGCGCGTTGCGTCGGGTCAAGTCATCGCGCGCGCCGACCAACACGGCGGACCGGCCGTCGGCCGAGGCTTCGGTTTCATCGAATAGATAGCGCAGCTCGAAGATGGTTACTTGAGCGATGGGTTGGCCGGCCAAGTCCGGATTGTCGTACAGGCCAACCAGCACGCCCTGACCGTTGGCCCCGTGCAAATCGTTGACGACGACAACCTTGCGGCCGATTTTGGTCGACACTAGGCGTGCCGTGCCGGCAGCGCCACGCCGGCGTTCCCGAAATACCTTTTGTTTGCAGCGAATGCGCCGTTTGGCGGTGCCCGCGTCCGCGGCGCGGTTGGTCAGAACGACATTTTGGCTGTCACGGATCCAGCCGCTCTTGTTCGACGGCAATGTGACTTTCAAATAGCCGCTCTTGGCGTCCTCAATTTCCATCGCACGGCCGAATTCGGCGGATGTGAAACGATGGCTGATGGCACTGCCCTCGTCCGGCGCGGATCGCAAAGTCGCGCGCGCATCGGTCAAAACCGCATACTCGATCGCTTGGAACGTCCCCGCGGCGTCGGCACCGTTGAGAGTTACAGTCACCATTGTCAATACAAACGCTGCAACGAGTTGCGCTTTCATCGATCGAAGGGAGCAATACATGGTGACTATCTCTCTTGTTGACGACGTGATGGCGCCGCGGTCACTTCACCAGCAACAACGCGGTCTCTTGCTCGCGCTTGATGGAGCACCATCGAAAGTCGCTTTTCGTTACGTAGACGCATTCCTGCTCGGTGCCGTCGCTCGGGCGACGCGTGAATATCCGGCGATAGGACAAGAGCCGCAGACGCCGTTGGTCCAAATGCGGCCACAGCGCCACCACCTCTTCCAATGTCGGCAGGCGCCAGCCTTCGCCGACGGCGCGCGCCTTGTCGGCCGGGTCCAAACGAAAACTGTTGAGCGCCTGGTAAAGCGTGCGGTTCTCGCCCGCATCGGCATATTCAAACGACCAGAGCTTGTTGGCGCTCGGCTGCCGAAACAGAGCCGACCGCGGTCGATCTTGACGGCGCGTCACCGCGGCCGGCGCCTTTCGCAGATCGCGCACCAAAGAGCCTGCGACAAAGCCGACGACCGGCGCCTGGGTGCCGACGGAATAAGCTACTTTGAACCAAAGGCCTTGGCGTACTTTGGTGGTTCCGATCACGCGCACCTCGCCGCCGTCCGGAATGACGGCCAGGCGCTTGCCCCGCCGGGACGGCGACGACCGCAGATTGCTGTTTCCAACGACCGTCATGTAGCCTTGCAAAGGACGGATTGTCTTGGCCGTTAGCGCTGCAAAGCGTCCAAGGTCGTCGCCTTTTACCGGCGGACGGATCGCCGCGTTACGCATTGACCCTGTCCAACACGGCGTCGCCAGGTCGCCGATCCGCCGATCGCAACGCCAGAAATCGAGCGTCACGTGACCGCGGGCCGACAGGTAGATGTCGTAGTCGGTCATCGCGCCGAGCATCGGGTTCTTCGGCTTCAGCGCCATGACGAAATAGTTATAGAGCCTGCTCGATCGGCGCCGCGGCGGTTGATAATGCCGCTCGCGCCCGCCGATCAGCCGGGGAATGACCGAAAGATCGGCGGCAGTCAGTCGTTTGGCAACGACCTTGCCGGGCCGGGACAGAACGACCCGGTTCGGCTGCCGGTCGCGGTCGAATTTCGGCCATCGAAGGTCGACCGCCGACCCCGGGCAGTCCTTGCAGGTTACGACCATGCGCCGAAGCCGTATCGTGACCGTGCGCAAATCCGGTGATATTTGACGTTTGGCGATGGTGAATTCTTGGTGACGCTGGTCGATCATTCGATCGAAATAGGTGCCAATGCCGAAGATCGCCATCCTGGCTGGAAATACGCGGCATCTGTAGCGAATTTCGTATGCGTTGACGTTGAGCAGAGAAAAGCGGCAGATCGGCCGTTTCGGCATCGGCTTCGACGATTGGCGCCAAAGTTTGACAAGCAAGGCATCGGCGTCGGCTTGAAGGTCGCGTCGTCCGTAACGCCCAGGGGTGACGCGCAAATCCGCGTCCTGGATGACCAAATCAATGGCCGCAGATTGCCGCGGCTGGTCCGCCGCCGCCACGGAGGCGACGGAAATCACGGCGAGGACCGCCAAACAGCAATGCCACGTTGCGGTCATGCCCTATGGCTCCTGTACCAGCAAGAGCGCGGTTTCCTGTTGCCGGCGAACCGAACAGAATTCGAAGGTCCGGGCGGCAACATAGACGCATTCCGGTCCGCTGCCGTCACCCGGGCCATTGGTGAAGATGCGTCGAAACGACAGTGCCTGGCGACGGTCGCCGTCAAGGCGCGGCCAAAGCGCCTCGATCTCCTCGATCGACGGCAGCCGCCAGCCGGGGCCATGATCGCGGGCGGTTTGGTTCGCCGATTGGCGCAGGCCGTTCAACGCGCCGTAAAGGTCGGCGTTGGCTTCGGGATCGATGAACTCGAACGACCAAAGCATGCCGTTATGGCGCTGGCGCTGGCGCGGCCGAGCGCCGGAGACCTTTCGGCCAGTTTGTTTGTCGTTACGGGCCGTCGGCGCTCGCAGCAACGCGGTGCATCCGAGTGTTCGATTGGCCAACGTCTTTGCCAAAGCGGTCTTAGCCCGCGCCGCCAGCATGCTCTCCAGGCCGGCCAACCCCGCGTCAGCCTTGTCGACAAAAACCTGCAATTGACGGCAACGGTCTTTCGCGATCTCCGGACGCCAGTCGTTTTCGGCATGCACAATCCGCAGGTCGAATGACGCGACAACAGCGAGATTTTCCGTCTCATGGACGGCATACGGACGGTCGGCATAGAAGTCGCCGCCAACGAACTCAACCTTGAGGTTCTTGCCATAGCCTTGCAGTTTGCTGAGCATGCCGCCTTCCATGCTGCCGCGCACCGATTGCAGAACGAACGCCGAGCGTTGGATTGCCGTCTGCAGCATGTCGGTAGCCAGCGCTTCGAATGTCGGCGACAAGGAACGCGAAGAATCGGGAATGCTGAAGAAACCGATACCGATGCTCCTGCGGCGATTGCCTTTTGCCGCAACCTCGATGGTCGCCTTTTCTTTCGCCCACAGTCCGTGCTCGCCATCGATCAGGGCGTCGGCCTTGTCGACGGCGTGCCGCAAGGCATCATGATACGCCTTTAGCAGCTTGAGCTCTTCGACAAGGATCGCCTTCCGCGCCTCGACGAAGGAACGCAGTTCCCGGCGCTGCGCGGCGCGTTGCTTGCGGTTTTCGCTGACCCGAACCAACAACGACCGGCGCGCGGCGGTGGCTTCTTTGTTGTAACGCACGGCCTCACGGACCAAGGTCGCGATGATGGTGAGGCTCGCCATATTCGCTTCGGCGCCAGCGGTTCCGAGAATCTTTTGGACATGCCCCGGTAAATCATCCGGACCGGTGAACGCCGAAAGGTGCCAGTGGCGAATGTCGCCGCCGAAAAGATTTTCGAACACGCGCCCGTCCGGAACCGCTTGATCGTGCGCCGAGATGCCGGTGGCGGGAACGTAGCGCATCAAGGCAACGCCCAGCATGCGGCTGCCGTCGGCGGGATGATAAGGCAGCACCAAGTCGTCACTGCCGGCTTGGCTGGCGATGCCGACTTGGTTGGTGGTCACCGCGACCCGATCGAGCCGTCCCTGCCGCACCAGCGATTCCTGTTGCAGGTAGGTCGGCGCCAACTGCCATATCGCCAAATACTCCATAACCTTCGAAAGCCGCAGCCGGGCAAGGACCTTCGACATGCCGGCCCGGTCGTAGGGAAAATCGACGGCAAAGACGCCGTAGGTCGAATGCGCCTCCTTGTCGCTTTCGTAGGTCCGGATATCGGCCGTGTCATAACGCTGCAACAAGGCGACGCCGTCGCCGGCATGCTTGATATCGGATTCGATCTCCATTAGCCGGCCAACCCGGCCGCGCACCGCGCCGAGTGCTTTGTTCACCCCCTCGAATGCCTTGCCGACCCGTTGCATTTGATCGCCGAGTTCAGTGTTTCGGGCAATGTAGCGCCCAACCTGGTCACGCCAGCGGCTTTGCTCCTCGCGGACCAAGGCACGGTAAAAGCAGCGCAGGTCGCGGATCCGGTCGCCTTCCAAATCGGCGAGCCCGAGACGGCGATGGCGTTGTTTCGAGATGATGGTGTCGTCGATCCTGACGTCTGCCCGCGCCACGGCCTGATGCACCCAATTGCCGAGCGCCCCGGGTCCGAGCACCGATTGCCGGGCCAGGTCGAGGTCGGTGAGATCGACGCGTATGCTTGGGGCGTAGCGCGCCCACTCTGCCGTCGGCGCGTCCATTCGGACATCGCTGCAATAATCGCGACCATTGGTCGACGGGACGGACCGCGCAATTGGCTTCGCCGGCGCGGCCCGGCCGAGGCCCTTGCGCCTGAGATGCAATACGCCATCTATTTCATTGACGAACCATTCGACGCTGTCGTTTCGCAATCGAATACGGGAAAAGTCGAAGCCGCCGGTATCGGCCTTGGCCGTGCTGGTCGGCACGATCAAGCTTTTGACCGGCTCGCTCGTCCGCATGAACAAAGCACCGGTCTTGTCGGTCAGGCTCGGTTCGAATTCCTGATAAACCGCATTGCATTCGAAATAGCCGCCGCCTTGGCTCTTCGGATAAACCTTTGAGCGGCCATCGCCTTCCAAGTGAAGGATCGCGCCCTCGGGATTGAATTTCGTGCCACACGTGGTCGCCAACTTGGCGGCCTCCGACGACGGCGCCATGGCCGGTTCCGAGCGAACGACGGAGAGCGTCAACACACAATAGGCGCTCGCCGCCGCTACCAAGCCATGCCGGAGCCAGCTGAGCACCCGACGGGTTGCGCCTTCATTGCTGTTGCGCATGGCCCGTGGCCCGCGCTTCGCGGGTTTTGCCTGTTCTTGGTTCGACCCGCAGGTCGTTGTCGATCACGACCATGCCGACCCGCTCCATCACCCGCCCCGCCCGCAGCTTTTGCTCCAGCGTATCGACTTCGCCAAATAGGAAAACACTGCGGCCGGCGGCGATGACATGAATGTCGTAGGAATCCAAAGACTTTTCGGCGATCAGCGCGGCACCGGCGTCGGCGTTGGCTTGCAGGTCTTCGAACCACGTCGGACTCCTGTCGCCCAGCAACATGAAGCGCACACGTCGGTTCGAGAACTTCTCCTTCACCAACATTGCCATGATGACGTCACGCTCGCGCCGGTCCTCTACGTAACCCAGTACATAAGCACGGCCATTGAAGACCCTCCCCCGCACCCGTCTGTGCCCCAAGAGCGCCAATTGAAGGCGTGTCTCGGCCAAGTCGTCTTGGGTCTTCTGCGCGACTGGCCGGCGATCCAAGCCGGTCGTTACCGAATAGCCGGCGACAGTGGTCAAACCAGGCGGGGTGCCACAAGCAGCCAACGACAGAATCGACAAAATACAGAGAGGCAGCCCAAACAATCGTCGGAGGTTTTTCTTGATCATAGGAGACATCGGTTTCAAGTCCCATCACTCACGTCATCTGCGACGCCCACGCGATGATGCGGGCGGCGTAGGGCCGTTTTTCAGGGTGGCAACCGGGCTTTGGCCCACAGCCTTCGCCGGCGTAATAATATTGCAGGGCCAAGTCCCAATCCTCGATCCGTTCACGGCGCAGCCGGCGCTGCGGATTGCTACGCTGAGCAAATTGGAAGAGATGGTTTAGATACCAACCGCCGGCCATCAGGCTGCTTCGCGGGTCGACCCGGTCCTTAATATCCATGCCGGTATCCCGTTTCAATTCGCCACGCACCCAGCGCCACGTTTTATCGACAAATTGATTCAGACCGAGCGCTGAGCTGTTGGGATTCCTTATGGACGGCACACAGCCGGATTCCCGATAGATCAGGCCAAATAGAATCCGTTCCGGTACGCGAAAGATCAGCGCCGCCTCGCGGACCTCGGCGAAGAACCGCCCACACCGGGTTTTTAGTGCCCGCAGGCTGGCGCTATCGGCACGTGCCAAACGCAGAAATTCCGGCGGCACGATGGCTCTGCCATAGAGCGTTCGCCGATCCGGTGTCGGGCTCTGTGTATCCCGCCATCGGTCCGGAGCGAGGGCCGGCAACGGCAGTCGACCGCGGTACAATTCCGCCTCTCGGACGGTTTTAGGCGCAAACCGAAACAGCGACCGGTCGACTTTGCGCTGGATGCGTTCCAAGTCTTGCCAATCAGCAAGCAGGGCACTTGCCAGCGTCCGGAGGTCGGCGGCGTTTCGCCGTTCGGCCATGGCGCTATCTGCCGCCAGCAAAACCGCCAGGCCAAATATCACCGTGACCAGGGCCAATTTCGGCGACAAGGTCATGGCGTTAGCCACCGGTCTCGGCAACGAAAGTACTGATATTGAAGCCTTTTCGCCGCAGCCTTTTCTTCTCGCGCTCCCACTCGATTGCCGTCAGAGTGTCACCGGCCGTGACCCGCAGGTATCGCTTGCCATCGGCTTCGCCGAATACCAGCAGTTCTGAAACCGCGCTGTGGAAGGACGGCGGATCATAGATCCGGTCACCAATCCGAAAGACGATGCCGTTTGCTTGCTTGGCGATGGTGACAACGTCGCCGCCCCGCACTTGACCGCCGCCGCCCGGTTCACTGGTGCCGGCCACCATGGTCAGCAGAAACAGCAGGTAGAAAGTGAGAAACAGGATTGCGAACAGATCCTTGCCCGGGTCCTGTTCAGCGGCCATGAAGTCCTGTAATTTGCGGCGCGTTTTCATGACGATGCCGATCAGCTTGCGCGTGGCGCCGCGTCGGCGAGTGCCAGTGGCGACACGTCCGCCGGCCGATTGACACGGGCGCTGATTTCCTTGGCAACGACATGCTCGAAATCGACGACGCAGCGCAGCAGCATGCGCCGCAGCACGGCCACGACCGCACCCAGCACTGCGGCGATCAGCGACGACCACATGGCGATGGTTAGACCGCCGCTCAAGGCGGCCTGCACGACGTCGAACAAATTGTCCGGCGTCTCGCCGAAAGCCGCCGAGATATCCTGAAACGCCGCCATGGTACCGTAGATGGTTCCGGCGAACCCCCAGAGGATCAGGGAATAGACGTAAGCGTTCAAACCGGACAAATAGTAATAGGAGCATTCGTCGACCCGGCGCCATACCGCCTCGATCGCGAGCGTCAGGCCGACTTCGGAGCCGCCGGTTCGGCCGCCGGCCGCGGCCACGAGATCACCGAGCTCCCGGTCGACGACAGCCAAATTGAGCGTATCGCGACGGACTTCGCCCTTGAACAGATAGATCGGCAGGTAGATCCAGGCGCGCCCCAACAAGAACGTGGTGATGGCGTGAATTTCCCAGATGATGAAACCCAAATAGACGAGGAAGACCACCGACAGGAACGTCATGCTCTTGGAGATATCCACGATTGATATGTCGAGCATTTGAGCCGCCTCGCCTCGATTGTTTTAAGAATATTTCCGGCGCATCGCCTGGCGAACATGCTTCAGGCGCACGATGATCGAGCGCGCATTCGCCGGCGACAGTTTGCCGATATCGACATCCACCTCGGTTAAATATTTTTCGAAATCGATGCCGGTCGCGAGCCAAGCCCGGCGGCCGCTTCGTTCGACCACCGCGCCGAGGGGAAAGTAGGCTGCGACCTCCTTGCCGGCAGCTTTCAGTCTGAACAAAACCGCCGTGACCCAGGGATCGGCCTGCTTAGCGACCTGGCCTGAGGCCCGGAGATAAGCCAAGAAGTCGCCATTTTTTCGCGCCAGATAGGCACTCGCCTTTTCGGTGGCGACGTAGAGATAGACAAAGCGCCGGAACAACGCGGTGGCGCCGACGGAGTCGTAATGCCTGCCTAACAAGTTGGAAATCGGCGTCCTATGCCGATCGTGGAACCAACTTCTGTTCGGGCCGCGCAGTTTGATTTTGACGATGTCCGGACCGGCGCGCGCGGCGCGGCCGACCGGATCCAGGTCGTAGAGAAGACCGCGCGCCGGATCCCAGACGTGGGGTCGGATGCCAAGCGTCGGATAGATCTCGAAACGATCCGTGTTTTCCACCAGGAAACGCGCCGTTGGATCGTCGTGCGCGCCGCGCTCTGTCTGTTGGTTCTCCTCGATTTGATCGACTTCCGCGCGGCTGACGGTTTGGGTGATCGTCGGCGCCGCTTCCGCTGCTTGTGCCGGCGGCACCGGCTTGGCTGGCGCGGGCGGCGCTTCGACCTGGGCAGCGAGGTCTTTGGATAGCGCTTTCACATGCTTGCGCGGCTCGGGGTTACGCTTCGGCGGCTGTGACGCTTTCGGTATCTCCGTTAGCAGTTTGGGTTCGATTGCCGAGACCTCGGAAATCATCCGATCGGCGACCTTGGTCAACGACGTTTCGCGCGACGACGACGGGCGTGCAATCGGCGCCGGCGCGACAGACGGCGGCGGCACCGCCGGAGGTTCGTATTCGACGACTTCAGGTGCATTCGCTTCTTTCGGCTCGACAACGGCAGCAGCAGCGACCGGTTCCGGTGGAACGATAGGCTCCGATTCCTCAGCGACGGTCGGCGGCTCGACGGGCTCCGGCGCCTTTACGACCGGCGGCGCCGGCAACGACGCTTGCCGTTCCGTTTCCTGGTAGGTTTCTTGCGGCATCTCCGCCGGAACCGCCGCCGTGTTCGGCGTTATCGGCGCATCGAAGGCATCGGGTACGACGTCGAAGGCCAGCCACATGATCACGATCAACGCCACCACGGAAACAACGACTTGCACGAAATTTTTGGCCTGGCGCGGCATGGCCGAACTAGTCCTTCGGCAAGGGCACGTTTGCCGGCAACCGGGTGCGTGCCGCCTGCTTCGGCATACCGTCGGTAAACAACCGGCGCACCCGTTGCTGCAAATTCCCGTCAAGATGACCGATGTATTCGAACGCCGGGCCGATATTGACCTGGTAGGACCGCCGGTCACGTACCGTGGCCAACAGATTGTCCAGCAACTTAGGGGCTTCGACAGCTGTAACGGCATCCACATTCAGCCCGCGGATGCGGCGAAACATGATCTCCGCCGCCTCCAGAGACGCCACGGTTTCCGAGCGCGTGGTGTTGCGGCGCTGTTTGCATTGATCGAAGGCCTGGGTCTGGTGAGTGGCGATGCGGCCGATTTTCTTCTTGAAGGCCTCACCGGATACGCCTTGGCGTTTCAATGCCGCGCGGTCACGGTCGAACTGCAGCCGAACGTCGGCCTCGCAGCCCTGCATGCGTCGCAGATCGCCGACCAGCGGAATGATCCCGGTCACCAGGACGTGCGCATAGGTCAAATCGCCTCGCACCTCCAGCCGTCTTATTTCGCTTAGATCGACCGCGGCAACGAAATCATCGACATTGCTTTTGGCGTCTTCCTCCAGTCGTTGAACGCGCGCCGCTTCGGATTCGCCCGGCGCCGCTTTCAGCTCGCTCAACAGCTGTTGATAGCGATCGCCGGTGTCGGCCTGCTCGGCCGGAGGCGAAGCCTCGTTATTCGTGGCGCCGGTCTCGGCCGCCTCGACCAACCCGATGGAAATCGTCATTGCTAAACAGCAAAGCGTAACTTTGAGAGGGTTCATGGACTCGCTCCTAGCCTTCGGTCGGGTTGTCGTGAAGGAACTTTTCGTACTCTTCCACCTTGACCTCCGGTGGCTTGCCGTCGGCGCCGGCCGTCGGCGTATCAGCCGCAGCCAAGGATTTGATGACGTCGACATTCGGCTTCATTTCGCCGGATATAACGGTCAGGCTTTCGCTTAAGGTCGTACCGATCTTGTTCAGCTTCTGCAGGGTGGTTTGCAGGTGCGCCAGCATCTGCGACGCCTTGGCAAGCGATGCGTCGGAACCGCCGGCGGATAGACGGACGTCACGGATCGCCGCCGTGTATTCCTTCATTTGCTTTCGGTAATCGCGTGCCAGCTTGCGGGCCAGACGGCTCAGTCGGCTTTCGAAAATGCCAATGGTCGAATAAAACGTCTTGGTCAGTTTCTCTTCCCTAGCCAATGACGTCAGCTCGACGCGCCGCTCGATGACGCAATCGCGCTTGTCGTCGGCGACGTAGATCAGGTCTTCCGAGATTTCGCGGCCTTCGCGCTTAGCGCCCTTCATTTGCTCGACCAGGCCGACGAGTTCCTGCCGACAGCGCTCCTGTTGGTTCAAAAGCACGTCGCGCTGATCGTCGAACATGCGCTCCATGCCGCTCAGCCGGCGCATCTGGAACCGCGCCGTGGTCATCTCCTCGGATAGATCTTCGACATGGCGCAAATAGCCGGGGAACCGGTTGATCAACACGCCGTAGATCTTTTCGATTTCCTTGAGGCTCTTGGCTGCCAGGTACCGGCCCTCGACCGAGCCTTCCTCGGTCGTCGAAATCGCCTTGATCATCACGGCAATATTGCGGACGGATTGGCCGACTTCGGCCATGAAATTTTCGGTATCGTTTTGCACGGTCTCGGCCCGCTGGCCGACTTCTTCGAGCACGCGAACGGATTCATCGGCGACATTGGCAACGGCAGTCTGTGCGCTCGGCAGACCGGCCGGTACGGCAACGGCGATCAGGACGGCCAGGGCCGCTACGGATACATGGATACGCATGGCGTTCTCCCCTGCCTTAGCTGGCAAAGAGTTGTTGGTACAAATGCGGTTCAAGTTTGCGGATCAAATCTTTGACCCTGGCGTATTCCGGCGGGTTGTCGTTGTTGAGGACGTAGTCTTTGAGCCACATCAACTGACTCTGTTCGTCGTCGCCATAACCATATCGGGATTGCCATTGATCAACATTGTCGGCGTACATGCGCAGGTAATTCAGCATCGCCGAGATCAAGACGCCACTGGATTCCGGGTCGAGCTTGGCGCGTTTTTCCAACCGGTTGAGGGCGTCGACGTAGACCGCGCGATCGAAATTGAACCGGGCGTAGGCGTCGCCCAGAAATGCCGTGTCGTAGAGTACGAGCAAGCGGTCGTTGCGGCGTTCGACATCCGCCTTGATCACGTAGGTCAGGAAGGCGTTCACCTCGTAGCCCGACAACTCGGTCCCGCCCTGTAACGTCGACAGGACCGACTGTTCGTAGCGCGCCGCGTGCGCCTCGGGCACCAGAGCGGGTACCCTTAAGGCTGCTGTCATGGCGCGGTGCCAAACGTCGTCCTCTCCCTTTTGCCGCGCCTTATCGAGCAGCAGCCCACGGTCGGCGGCGGATAATTCTTCCGGCGTGTCGACATAGAGGGCGAGCCGTTCGTACTCCGGATCGTTTGGCGCCGGCGTACTGCAGCCGGCGACCACGGCCGTCGACAGCGAGATCGCCAGCACCACCGCGGCTGCCTTAAAAGGAGATAGAGTTCGCGCGTGCCTCACCATGAGATTTGGTCCCTTCTGTTTTGGTCCATTACGGTGCGCTCCCACAGCACCGTCGCCGGTCGGTCGACGGCGGCTGATTCCGCCTTGAACTCGATCCGGGCGACGCAGCTTTCGGACCGGTAATCCGACGCGGTTTCGATCAACCGCGGTGTCCTACCTGCGATACGCTCGACGCAGAACTCGTCGTTCAGCCTGTGATTGTTGCGACGGGTTTGACACTGCATCAGCCATTGGCCGACGCGCCGGGCGAGGCGCATGCGGGCATCGATAGCGGCACAGGTCATGGCGTTCTTGCGACGATCGAAAGGCGACGCCTGATCGTCGGCACAGCGGCAGCTGCCGACCGTGACCTCATAGTCGCCGGAGCGCCGGCATGGCGCGTCGCTATGGACCAAGTAGTCCGCTGAGAAAATAACCCGGCCCGCGCGCACGGGGCCGTCGTCACGCAGGCCGATGAGGGCCAGGCGCAACCGGGCGAAGCCCCAGCGATTGTCCGGCCGCGGCAGCCATTCCGCGGTCACTACCAGATTGGCGGGCGCCAAGCGGGCGCGAGCGGTCGGCTCGAAGTCTACCAACTGCAGGCGCCCCTGTTCACTGACGACTTGCCGCAACATGGCGTCATGCGGCGCCACCATCGGGCCGAGCCGGCGGCCGAGCGCGACCGATATAGATCGGGCCACCGGTTCCGGCACACATTCCGAAGCGGCGGGGACGAGCAGCGGCGCGAAGCCCTCCGTCCGCATTCTTCGAACGCGCTTCGCAATCCGCTCGGCACCGAACGCTGTCAAGCGATCGACACTGTCGAATGCCGTCGCGAAGCCCTGCCCGTCCTTGACCACCGCCGGCGGGCGGGTCGTGGGGGCCGGCACCGCAATTGCGACCTTAATCGCCTTCGGTGCCTGTTTCGCTGGCGCCGGTGGCGATGCCTGATCGTGGTTCATGGCCGGCAACGCGCGCGGGGTTTCGGCGCAACCGGCGATCAGCCCCAGCAAGATCAAGCCGCATACCGGCCGTTGCATGCGCGTTGACATATTGTGTCGCTGGCCCGTCATTGCGGCGCCTCGGAATTCAGTACGACATCGACGATCTGACGCGAGTCGTAGAGCATCCGGCCCCATTGCTGCGCCCGGTCCATGTTGCCTTGGATCGCCTCGAAGCGGCCGATCCAGGACTCGCGGTAGGCTTCAAGCCAAGCTTCGGTGTCGTGGTCGACGGATTTCGCCGCGCTTTCGGTCACATAGTCGGTGTCGGCTTGAATGACCGCTTGAACAAACGGCGCGAGCGCTTCCGCGGCATGGCGGGACGCGTCGTCCAGCGCGATCGGGCATGTCCGGCCCAATCCCGGCGTCGGGTAAATCGTCGCCGCCGCCTGACCGCCCGAGGACGTCGCAACACGCAGCGCGCAACTCAATCGAACCACCTGGTCACGAGCGTCGAGCGCCTGGCCGCCGATACAGTCATGGACACAGGAGCCAGCGACCCGGGTCGCCATAAACGACCGTCGATAGAACGGATTGGTCCGTATGTGATCGAGGCTACGACGCAGATGGGCGTTGATCTCAAGCAGCGCAGTTTCGTCGGCGCGTGCCTTCGAGAAGACGCCAAACAGGATCGCGGCAAGCAATAGCGCGAGCGAGAGATATGAGTAAAAATTCCAGCGGTGTCCCATTGCACTCATCCGTGTTGGCGGTGCACAGCCACCGCCAACCTAAGCAATGAGAGTTCCAGGGATTTTTTTCGAATTTGACGAAAAGACGGCCGCTATTCAGCCCGCAACAGGGCGACGGGCGCCTGCAGGATACGGCTCAGGATCAGCGCCGTGAATAGAATCGACAACAGGATTTGGGTGCCGAGAATGACCCAAACCACCGTCATCGGCTCCAAGTCCAGCAGCCCCGGATTGCGGGCGACGTCAACGATCACCGGCACGTCGCCGAGAAAACGAGTTCGGGCGACGATGGTTGAAATCAACGGATTGAAGGCGCCGTAGAACAGCCCAAGCGCGGAGACCGCACTCAATACCGAAATGATCAGGGATTCCAGAAAATAGAAGGCCATAAAGGACGGTAGCGACATGCCGTAAGCCAGCAGCACGCCAATTTCCCGGCGCTTGCGATGGATGCCGCGATAGACGACCACGCCGACGAACAGCAGCGATAGGACCGCGACGGCGCCACCCGACAGAACCGCCATCGCCAAAAGCATATGCCGCAGCTCCTCGGCAATCTCGAATTTGGTCCGCGCCGTGCCGACATCGACCAAGCGAAAGGCGCCATTGTCGGCGATGCGGTCGGCCAACACCGGCAGATCTTGGATGCGCGACGGATAGACATGAATGGCCCGCGGCGACGGATCGGCGTGGGTGCCGCCGTCGGCTTGGCCGTGAAAGGCCTCGAGGTAAAAGTCTTCGCGGATCAAAGCCGTGGTCGCGTTGGGCAGGAAACTCTCGGTGATCACCACCGGAACGGTTTGGTCATGGTGTCCCTTCACCGACACGCGGAGCCGGTCCGGCGATCGCGCGAGCCGGCCACCGTCCGGTGCCCCTTCGTTCAAGAAGTCGATGGCCCGGTCGAGCCGCGCTCGATAGATGACGATGCCGGCGGCGCTGTCTCCCGCCGCGTCGGACAAGAACCGCTGGGCGCGCGCGTCGCCCGGCAAATCAGCCAGCGCGCGCTCGATGATCGGGTCGCCGACGCGAAACGTCCGGACAGTTCCGGCGACCAACGTCGAGGCGCCGAGAGCGTTGGAAACCGCCAACTCGGTTTCGTAGGTCGGCACCACCTTGAAGACTTGGCCGCCCCCGATCGTGCGCAGTGTTGCGACGTCGCCCGGGCTGAGCGCATGGCCACCGCGGCCTTGCACGCTTAAATAATTGACCCGTGGATCCGACAGTTTGGCCTCGATGAACTTCTGCGTGGCCACGGCGACTTTCATCGCCACCAAAACGAAAACCAGAACCGCGAACACGGCAAGATACGTGGTCAGAAAATCGGCGGTCGGCCGAAACCACGGAAACCCATGGCCTTGCCCCTCTGACCCGCCACCAGCGGTTCGCGGAAAGAAGTCCCGGAGCGCGTAGCGCCCAGCAACGCTGAGCATGCGCCGTTTGGCGCTGTCACTTTGCCAGCGTGGCGGCGGCAGTTCGTCCACGCGGTGCCGGTCTTGCTGCAACAGCGCTGACAGCGCCTCAGCCGTGGCCAAGGCCGGGTAGGCGCGCGCTTTGCCGCGCTTGATGACGACCACCTGATCGGCATGGCGATGCGCCTGGCCGACATTGTGGGTGACCCAGATCAGCGCGGCGCCGGTCCGCCGAACGGTTTCCCGGTACAACGCTAGAATCTGCTCGGCGCGGGGTTCATCCAGATTGCTGGTCGGCTCATCGCCGATCATGATGGCGCTGCCTTTGACCAAGCAGCGCATCAAGGCGGCGCGTTGGGCTTCGCCGCCCGAGACCTGATGCGGGTAGCGCCGTTGCAGGTCCGCGATGCCCAACGTCTCGAGCGCCGTGCCGAGCCAGTCCGCGTCGATCGGCCGGGCGGCCGCGGCGATCGAGGCGACGTTGATGTTGGCGTCGAGATCCAGATTCGGATGCAGCAGCGGTTTCTGGAAGACATAACTGAATTGGGCCCGGCGCAGGGCGGCGACAGTACAGGGGCGTGACAGCTGCTGCCATTGGATGACACCAGCGCTGTCCCGCTCATAAAGATCGACGCGGGCCTTCAAGGAGCCGCCGGCGGCCGCATAGGTCACCCGGTAGATTTTGTCCGCTATGGCAATGGTCAGTCGCGGCGGCGCCGCGCCGGGCGCCAGATCGGGCACGTCGAGCAGGCCGATGATATTGATCAGCGTCGTCTTGCCAGAACCGGAATAGCCAAACAGGACCGTCACCGCGCCAAACGGAATGAACAGCCGATCAATATCGAGAACCCGCTCGCCGCCATAGGATTTGCGGATGTTCTCCAGCCACAGACCATCGCCCGGAAACTGGCCACGCGTCGGCGCGCCCGGTACTTCAGCCTCGACGCCGCCTATGGCGCCCCGTCTCATCCAAATGCGCATGGCCGGATCAATGCAGCATCTAGACGCTTTTTGATCGCGATTCCACTTTAGACTGTTCTGTTATCGCCGCATCGGCTGACACGCATCCTGCCGAAGAATGGCGTTCGAATTTGCGGATGGTTAAGTCCAGGAGGCACCTTGATATTCAACCCGTGGCGGGTATTCTGAAAGGTCTGTTAGTGCCGCTCGTCCCCAGATATGGTAGGCTAAGCTGTGAAGAATGAATTCGAAGAAAATGGCTATTACGTCCTTAGGAATGTCCTGACAAACGCGGAAGTGGACCGTCTCGCAGGGCCGATCCGCGCTGCCTTTGACAGCGGCGATTACGACACCTACCAGGACGGGCCGGCCTATCCATCGCCGGGCATCCATTCAATGGGCCCGCGGGTTTTGGAAGAATACCCGGACCTCGCGGAATTGAGCCTTGCGCACCCCGCAATCGTGGCAGCGGTCCAGGAACTCTTTGGCGAGCCCGCAACATTGGCGCAATATTGGTCAATTATGCGTCCACCAGGAGCGGGCGTTGGCGACAAGCCGTTCGTCAAGGGTAGCGGCGCCCACTACGACTACAAGCCTTGGCGATGTGTCGGCTCGTACGTCAAGTGGATGTTTGCGGTCGTCCCGTTCGTCGACTACACGGAGACTGCCGGCCCGCTCGCCGTATCTCCGGGTTCACACCTTAAAACCACCGTACGGCCGTCGGACGGACGGGTGCATCAGGTGGACGCCGCCCAGGTCCCTTCTCCGGTTGATATTCGACTGGTGGACCCGTCACTGAAAAAGGGCGATGTCGTCTTGATGGACGGATTCCTATGGCATGAGGCTCGTCCCAACTATGGTAACGCTGATCGCTGTGGGCTCTATATGAAGTTCCATGCAAAATCATCGCCTCCCGCCTGCGGGCCTACTATCTACCCGTCTGCCGTTCACGACTTTTTGCCGAACGAAGTCGAGCACCTCGTGCCATACCATCGGAGCGACGGGCAGTACGCCGCGCTGCGTGACGGGCCGGTGGGCGGCATCGACGAGGCACGACTGTTGATCGAAGATAGCGATGAAAAGGTGCTCGTCGTCGGAAACGGCACCGATGGCTGGCAGCTTCCGAAGTTCCGAGCCGCGGAGGACGCGTCAGCGGGCATTCTGGACGTCTGCAATGTCATGGGTTCCGTAGTCACGCAAACCCGCGATAAACTGGGATTGCAATTGCCGTGGCTCAGCTGGTTAGTCGACCTCGCCCATTCGGCCCATGACGATGACACTGGGGAGTGGCGATGTCGGGTATATGGCCACCGCCTGCAAATCGCTGCCCCAGAGCTCAACTCAGCAAACGATTTAACGCGCCAGTATCGCTGGATGTCGGCCGACGAACTTGAAGACGTCAATTCAGCCGGACTATTAGACTATGGTGCGGAAGTGCTCAAATGGCTGCGCATGTGGCAGAAAGAGGAGGACGAGGACGGACGCCCTGTCACGAGAAGCTTTGGCTTACCCTCCACCGATGTCGAGTACTATTCGTACAACCGAAATGGTAATCCGAAAGGCACCTATCGTATCGGTGAGTTCGATAATAACGGCCGACCTGCTGCGGCTAGAACATAGGTGTCGTTGGCGTGGATTTTCGGTTGTGTCTAATGTCTGAGTTACTCTCCGGAAATCGGACAGTGACGTGAAACAGATAAATATGGCGATTCTCATAAGAATTTCCAGCTGGTTCGCTGGATCAAATTTCTAGTACCTGCCAACTTTCTGCTGAACATGCTCATCAAAATATTCTTCGTCACGCGCGCCGAAGCGCGTTGAAATCCCATGGGAAGTTGATTATCTGGCCATTTTGTGAGGATTTCGGTATACTCATACCATGAGTTCGATCGAAACCATCAGCATCGACGTTTACCCATGGGCGGAGCCGACCGAAGAACAGCGGGCGTGGTTTGATGCGCTGTCGGCAGAAGAAAAACGTAAAGTGATTGCTGACGCCATCAAGCAGGGATTTGATAGCCCGCCAAGCGAAAAATCCGTCGAAGACATCATCCAGGAAGCCCAGTCCGACCCCAAGCATGCGCTTTGAAATAACGCAGCGGGCAGAGCGTGATCTCAAAGACATCTATCGCTATACCGCATTGACCTTTGAACAAAGGCAAGCGGAGAAATATCTTCGGGAACTCGACGCCGTCTTCGAACTAATCGGCGACAATCCACGCATTGGCCGAGAATATGACGACAACACCCATCGGTTCCTGCATGGCAAGCATATCATCCTCTATCGCGTCAAGACCGACCATGTCCTGATCGGCCGCATTTTCCACGGTGCGCAAGCCAAAGGCTGAGCAATACACCAAATCGGTCGGTTTGCGAGGTGGCCAAAGATATGCGTGCTTGATGAAGCGTCGGCGGCCAATTGCAAAACCCGATCAGCGCGGCAACGTGGTGGCGCCCATCAGGTATTCGTCGACGGAGCGGGCGCATTGCCGGCCTTCGCGGATCGCCCAGACCACCAGGGATTGGCCGCGGCGCACGTCGCCGGCAGCGAAGACGCCGTCGATCGAGGTCTTGTAATCCTCGGTGTTGGCCTCGACGTTACCGCGACCGTCCAAGGCGATGCCCGATTGCTCCACCATGCCGTCGTGGACCGGATGCACGAAGCCCATGGCCAGCAACACCAGATCGGCGTCGAGGGTGTGGGCGCTGCCCGGCACTTCGGCCATGCTCATGCGGCCCGTCTCGTCTTCCTGCCATTCCAGGCGCACAAGGTCCAGGGACTTCGCCTTGCCGTCGCTGCCCTTCACCTCCTTGGTGGCAATCGCCCAGTCGCGGTCGCAGCCTTCTTCGTGCGACGAAGACGTACGGAGCTTGATCGGCCAATTGGGCCAGGTCAGCGCCTTGTTTTCCTGCTCCGGCGGCAGCGGTAGGATCTCCAACTGGGTGACGGACGCCGCGCCCTGGCGGATCGAGGTACCGACGCAGTCCGATCCCGTGTCACCGCCGCCGATCACCACGACCTTCTTGCCTTCGGCGGTAATCGGCTGATTGTCGCCAAGCGGCTCGCCGCTGTTACGGCGGTTTTGTTGGGTCAGGAAGCGCATGGCGAAATGCACGCCGTCAAGGTCACGTCCCGACACATCCATGTCACGGGGATGCTCACAACCGCCGGCCAATACCACGGCATCATGGGTCCGGCTGAGCTCCTCCAACGATACCGACACGCCGACATGGCTGTTCGGCCGGAATTTCACGCCCTCGGCCACCATCTGCGCCATGCGGTGATCGATCAGGTGCTTTTCCATCTTGAAGTCGGGGATGCCATAGCGCAGCAGGCCACCGATGCGGGCATTCTTTTCATGTACGGTGACCGCATGGCCGGCCCGCGCCAATTGCTGGGCGCATGCAAGCCCGGCCGGACCAGAGCCGATGACGGCAACATTTTTGCCGGTGCGCCGTTCCGGAATTTTCGGAACGATCCAACCTTCTTGCCGGGCCCGATCGACGATCGCGCATTCGATGGTCTTGATGGTGACCGGCTCTTCGGTGATGTTAAGCGTACAAGATGCCTCGCAGGGTGCCGGGCAAATACGACCGGTGAATTCCGGAAAATTGTTGGTCGAGTGCAAGACCCTGAGCGCTTCGCGCCAGTTGTCCTGATAGACCAGATCGTTCCAATCGGGAATGATGTTGTTGACCGGACAGCCGTTGTGACAAAACGGGATGCCGCAATCCATACAACGTGCGCCCTGTTGGCGAAGCTCGTCATCCGACAGTGGCTGAATGAACTCGTCGAAGTGCCGGACACGCTCCGCCACCGGCGCCGAAGTGCGCTCGCTGCGGGAAAATTCTTTGAATCCTGTTGGCTTTCCCATGGTCTTCACTCGCCCGCGGCGACGGCAATGCCAGTCGGCTGGCTGGTCCGTGCGGTCGCCTGCATCTCCAGCAGGGCGCGGCGATAATCGACCGGCATCACCTTGACGAACTTCGGCAAGTAGTCGCTCCAATTGTCGAGAATAAGCCGCGCCCGTTCGCTGCCGGTGTAACTCAGATGATTTTCGATCAGCCCTCTGAGGCGCTGTTCGTCGTGACCGGTCATGTCGTGCAACACGTCGACGCGGCCATGGGTTTCCAAATCGCCGCCCTGATGGTCGAATTGTTCCAGCGCTTCATCTTCTTCGGCAATCGGTTCGAGTTCGACCATGGCCAAATTACAGCGCTGCGCAAACTCGTCTTCTTCGTCCAAGACATAGGCGATACCGCCGGACATGCCGGCAGCGAAATTCCGGCCGGTCATACCAAGCACCGCGACGACGCCGCCGGTCATATATTCGCAGCCATGATCACCCAGACCCTCGACGACCGCGGTCACGCCGGAATTGCGCACGGCAAACCGTTCACCGGCAACACCCCGGAAATAGCATTCGCCCTCAATCGCACCATACAGCACGGTGTTGCCGACAATGATGTTCTCCTCGGCGAGGAACCGGCTCTGCCGCGGCGGATAGATCACCAAACGGCCACCGGACAGTCCCTTGCCGACATAGTCGTTGGCGTCACCTTCCAGCTCGAAGCTGACGCCCCGGCTTAAGAAGGCGCCGAAACTTTGGCCGGCGCTGCCGGTGAATTTGACCCGGATGGTGTCTTCGGCGAGGCCGTCTTGGCCATATTTCTTGGCAATCCGTCCCGACAGCATGGCCCCGACAGTGCGGTTGACGTTGGCGATGGCCATGTCCAATTCGACCGGGACGCCGGCCTCGATTGCCGGCGCGGCCTGTTCGATGATCTGGTTGTCCAGCGCCTTGTCGAGGCCGTGGTTCTGGGTCTCGCAATTGTAGATGGCGACACCAGGATCCGGCTCGATCGGATACAGAATGCCCGACAGGTCGAGGCCGCGCGCCTTCCAATGGTCGATCGCTTCCCGCGTTTCCAGCCGATCCCGCCGGCCAATCATTTCATTGAAAGTCCGGAAACCGAGCTCGGCCATCAATTCACGCACCTCGTCGGCGATGAAGCTGAAGAAGTTGATGACATGCTCCGGTTCCCCGGTGAATAGCTTGCGTAAGTCCGGGTCCTGGGTGGCGACGCCGACGGGACAGGTATTGAGGTGACATTTCCGCATCATGATACAACCGGCCGAAATCAAAGCGGCCGTGGCGAAGCCGAATTCGTCCGCCCCGAGCATGGCACCGATCACCACATCCCGGCCGGTCCTGAGCCCACCGTCGACCTGCACGGCGATGCGGCCGCGGAGGTGATTCAACACCAAGGTCTGATGAGTTTCAGCCAAGCCGATTTCCCACGGGCTGCCGGCATGCTGAATGGAGGTGATCGGACTGGCGCCGGTGCCGCCGTCATAGCCTGAGATCGTGACGTGATCGGCATGCGCCTTGGAGACGCCGGCGGCGACGGTGCCGACACCGATCTCCGACACCAGCTTAACGCTGACCCGGGCCGCTGGGTTGACGTTCTTCAAGTCGTGGATCAGTTGCGCCAGATCCTCGATCGAATAGATATCGTGATGCGGCGGCGGCGATATGAGACCGACACCAGGGGTCGAATGGCGCACCCGGGCGATCCATTCATCGACCTTGTGACCCGGCAATTGGCCGCCCTCGCCCGGCTTGGCGCCTTGCGCCATCTTGATTTGAATGTCGCTGGCATCGGCGAGGTACTCCGCGCTGACGCCGAAGCGCCCGGACGCCACCTGCTTGATGGCCGAGCGCATGCTATCACCGTTCGGCCGGCGCCCGAAGCGGCTCGCCTCTTCGCCGCCTTCGCCGCTGTTGGACTTACCGCCGATGCGGTTCATGGCGATCGCCAAGGTGGTGTGGGCTTCCCAGGAAATCGAGCCGAACGACATGGCCCCGGTCGCGAACCGTTTGACGATTTCACTGGCCGGTTCGACTTCTTCCAACGGCACCGGTTGGTCCGCCGGTTTCAGTTCGAACAGCCCGCGCAAATTCCGCGCGCGCTTGTCTTGTTCGTCGATCCGCCGGGAGAAAGCGCGAAATGTTTTGTGGTCGCCGCTACGCGAGGCATGTTGCAGCAAAGCCAAAGATTCCGGCGTCCAAGCATGATCCTCGCCGCGTTGACGATAGGCCAGATCGCCGCCGACATCCAAAGCGTTGCGGTATTCAAGCACGTCGCCGTAGGCGATGGCATGGCGGCGCACGGTTTCGTCAGCGATTTCGGCCAAGCCGACGCCGCCGACCGCACATTTCGTACCGGTGAAATAGCGCTCCAGAAACGCCTCGCCCAAGCCGACGGCGTCGAAAATCTGCGCCCCACAATAGGATTGATAGGTCGAGATCCCCATCTTCGACATCACCTTCAAGATGCCTTTGGCAACGGCCTTGGAATAGCGGAAATGGGCCTTTTCGACGGTCAATTTCTCCGCCAGTCGCGGGACCAGCGCCGACACTGTGTCGAAGGCGAGATAGGGGTTGATCGCCTCGGCGCCATAACCCGCCAACAGGCAAAAATCATGGACCTGCTTGGCCTCGCCGGTTTCTATAACCAGGCCGACCTCGGTCCTCAGTCCTTCCCTGATCAAATGATGATGCACGCCGCCGGTCGCCAGCAACGCCGGTATCGGTATATTGTCCGTATCAACGCCACGATCCGACAGGATCAAAATGTTGTAGCCGCCCTCGACCGCTTCTTCCGCCGACTTGAACAGCCGCTCAAGCGCCGCCTGCATGCCGGCGGCACCTTCAGACGCCGGATAGGTTATGGGCAGCGTAAAAGTCCGGAAGGCGTTGTCGACGTGATTCTCGATTTGCCGGATGCGTTCGAGATCGAGGTTCGAGATGACCGGCAGGCTTACTTCCAGGCGCTTCTTGGTGCCGGCGTCGGCCGGATCCAGCAGGTTCGGCCGCGGACCGATCAGCGACACCAGCGACATCACCAATTCCTCGCGGATCGGATCGATCGGCGGGTTGGTCACTTGGGCGAAACATTGCTTGAAATAGTCGTAAAGCCGTTTCGGCCGATCGGACAGCACCGCGAGCGGCGTATCGATGCCCATGGAACCGATCGGGTCCTGGCCGGTGAGCGCCATCGGCGTCAAGAACGCGCTTAGATCTTCCTGGGTATAGCCGAAGACCTGTTGTCGCGACAGCAGGGTCTGCGCATCGGGCGGCATCGGCCCAACTTCCTTCGGCAGGTCGCCGAGGTCGATCTGGGTCTCATCGAGCCATTCCTGGTAAGGCTTGGCGCGGGCCAGGCTGGTCTTGACTTCGTGATCGTCAATGATGCGGCCCTCTTCCAGGTCGATCAAGAACATCTTGCCCGGCTGCAGGCGCCATTTTTGGGTAATTTTCTCTTCCGGGATCGGCAGCACGCCGACTTCGGAGCCCATGATCACCATATCGTCATCGGTCACCACGTAGCGCGCCGGCCGAAGCCCGTTGCGGTCCAAGGTGGCGCCGATCTGCCGGCCGTCGGTGAAGGCAACGCCGGCCGGTCCATCCCACGGCTCCATCAGGGCAGCGTGGTACTCGTAAAATGCCCGGCGCTCGTAATCCATCAGCGGATTGTTGTTCCACGCCTCCGGAATCATCATCATCATGGCATGCGACAGCGAATAGCCGCCGGCGACCAGCAGTTCCAAGGCATTGTCGAAAGTCGCGGAATCCGACGAGCCGTCGCCGATCAACGGCCAAAGCTTGTCGAGATCGTCGCCCAGGACAGCGGACTTCATCGAATGGCGTCGCGCCGCCATCCAGTTGGTATTGCCTTGAACGGTGTTGATCTCGCCATTGTGGCAAAGATAGCGGAACGGCTGCGCCAATTTCCACGACGGGAAAGTGTTGGTCGAAAAGCGCTGATGCACCAAAGCCAACGCCGATTCCGTGCGTTCGTCATTGAGGTCGGCGTAATAGCGGGTCAAGCTGCCGGCCAGCACCATGCCCTTGTAGACCAGCGTCCGTGACGACATCGAGGTGATGTAGAAATCGTCGCCGCGGTCCAAACCGCTTTCACGGACAGTCCGGTGGCAGGCCTTGCGGATGACAAATAGCTTACGTTCGAATGCGTCTTGATCGGCAACGTTGGGCCCGCGGCCGATGAAGACCTGGCGAATGTCCGGTTCGTTCGGCTTGACGCTTTCGCCGAGGCAGGCGTTGTCCGTCGGCACGGTGCGCCAGCCCAACAACTCTTGATGCTCGGCGGCGATGGCTTGATCGACGATGTCGATCATCTGTGCACGGGCGGCTTCGTCGCGCGGCAAGAACACCATGCCGACCGCATAGTCACCCGCCGGCGGCAGATCAAAGCCTAGGGCGGCGCTTTCCTCGCGAAACAGCCGGTCGGGCACCTGCAATAGAATACCGGCGCCGTCGCCGGCCAACGGGTCGGCGCCGACAGCCCCGCGATGATCCAGATTGACCAGGATCTGCAAGCCCTGACGAACGATTTGGTGGCTTTTTCGACCCTTGATATTGGCAACGAAACCGACGCCGCAATTGTCATGCTCGTTGCTCGGGTCATACAATCCATGTCTTTCCGGTAGCCCCGCAGCGTTCATGTTCACCTTTCCCGTCGTGCCAATGTGTTGGTATCGAAAACCCGATCAGACATAGCAATGACCCCTCCCACACACCGGACCCAATGGAGAGTGCGGTCACGCCGCGCCCAAGCCATCCATCCTTCTGCGATGTGTGGAAGTTCGATCTTCGGACCACGCCTTTATGGCATCAATCGGCGGATTTGTCACGTCGCGGCATCAATGCGGCCCGTGCTGGGGGCGTTGAGCTGTGAGAGTCCCTGATTTTATAGATACTTATGGGAATTGACGGCGCCTATCCTAAAAATCGCATTTCATTCTAATTTCACAACTAAATTGACAGCATTGCCAATGTTTGAAGCGAAGGGTAAACGCATTGTCCTCATAATGCCGTTCTTGCGGCGCACGCTTCCCCACGACAGGCCATGCAAGTACAAAGGTATCTCCATCATCGAACGGGGAGGCCGGGGCATGAAGATCACCAACGTCAAAGTAGACTTGTTCAATTGGAAGTCCGAGGGCTGGAAGACCGGTGTCGGCATGGTGTTTGGGAATACCCAGCAGCTCGGTGTCGTGACGGTCGAGACGGACGAAGGCATCAGCGGCAACGCCTTTTTGGGATCTTCGCGGAAGGGAGCCAATCACTTCGTTCCCGGCCTCATCGAATTCATCAAGCCGATCTTGATCGGGCGTAATCCGCAGGATATCGGCGCCATCTGGTGGCAAATGTGGAAGATGAACCGTTCTGTTTCCACCAATGTGATCGGCGCGATCGATGTCTGCCTGTGGGATATCAACGGTAAGATCGCCGGGCAGCCGATCCATCGCCTGCTCGGGACGTGCAAGGACTCGGTGCCGGTTTACTCGAGTACCGCCTACCACGAAACCAAAGAGCAATACGTCGAAGAGGCCCTCAAGTTCAAAGAGATGGGCTGGACCGCGCACAAACTCCACCCCCACGGCCAGCCGATGGCCGATATCGAGATATCCCAGGCGGTGCGCGCCGGCGTCGGCGACGACATGAAACTGATGCTCGATTCGATGTGGGCCTACCACTACGAAGACGCCCTCCGCGTGGGCCGCGCCATTGAAGAGCTGAATTTTTATTGGTACGAAGATCCACTGGTCGAAGAGGACATATACAGCTACGTCAAGCTGCACCAGAAACTCGACATTCCGATCATGTCGACGGAGTACGCGCCTGGGCGCTACTACGGCATGACCCAGTGGATCACCCAATATGCCACGGACATCCTGCGCGGCGACGTGGCCGTGACCGGCGGCATCACGCCGCTGGTCCGATTGTGCCACCTCGCCGAAGGCTTCAACATGAAGTGCGAGATCCACCACGGCGGCAATTCTCTGAACAACGTCGCCAACCTGCACGTCACCATGGCGGTGCCGAACTGCGAATTCTTCGAGTTCTTCCCATGCACGGGAGCCAACGCTTTTGGCCTGGTCGAGGACATCCAATTCGATGATGGCGTGGTCCACGCGCCGACCCGGCCCGGCCTAGGCTACGAGATCGATTGGGACCTGGTGAAACGCGAACATACGGCAACCGTGGAATAGCCGTGGCGAAGAAACCCGACAGCGACGGCCAAGAGCAGCCGCGGCGGTTGACCCTGCAACAGGTGTTGGAACTCGCCGTGCAGCATCACAATGCGGGTCGCTTCCCGCAAGCCAAGCAGATCTATCAACAAATATTGCAATCGGAACCGGACCAGCCTGTCGCCTTGCATCTGTTGGGCGTCACTGCCTATCAAGAACAAGAACACACCCTCGCCGTCGATCTCATCACCAAGGCCCTCGCCATCCAACCGGATTACGCCGACGCCCACCGCAACCTCGGCAGTGTGCTTCGCGACCTGGGGCGGTCCGATGAGGCTGTCGCCAGCTTCCACGCTGCCCTCGCCATCCGGCCGGACTACGTCGACGCCCACACCAACCTTGGCAGCGTGCTGCGCGACCTGGGGCGATTGGACGAGGCCGTGGCGAGCTACCACAATGCCCTTGCCATCGAGCCGGATCATGCCGGCACCCACAACAACCTTGGCAATGCACTGCGGGCGCTGGGACGGTTGGACGACGCCTTCGCCAGCTACCATAACGCCCTCCGCGTCGATCCGGACCACGCCGGTGCCCACAATAACCTTGGCAATGCATTCCGAGACCTAGGGCAGTTGGATGAGGCCTTCGCCAGCTACCAAAAAGCCCTCGCCATCAGGCCGGATCACGCCGACGCGCACAAAAACCTCGGCCATCTTCAGTTGTTGACGGGAGATTTCCAAAGTGGCTGGGATAATCACGCGTGGCGACGTCGGGCGACACCTCATGCACTACGCCCGCGCCAATACGAAGGACCGCTTTGGGACGGCAGCGGGCTCGAAGGCAAAACGCTGTTTGTCTATCCCGAGCAAGGCTATGGCGACGCCATCCAGTTCGCCCGCTATGGTCCGCTGGTCGCAGAGCGCGCGGACCGCGTCGTCTTTGGGGTTCTGGATCCCCTGTTTCGCCTGTTCGCAAGCCTCGGACACGGCATCGATCTTCTCGCATCGGGAACACCGCCGCCGCCGTTCGACTGCCATACGCCTTTGCTGGAACTGCCCCGGCTTCTGCAAACGACGTTGCAGACGGTACCCGCCGACGTGCCTTATTTGACGGCCGCTCCGGCGCTCGAGGAGCAATGGGCAGCGCGATTGGGCCCGCGGGAAGCGTTCCGGCTCGGGATCGTTTGGGCCGGCAACCCTAATCATTTCAACGACCGCAACCGCACCATCGAACCGGCACTTTTTCGATTGGTCACGACGTTACCCGATATCTCCGTCTATAGCCTTCAGGTCGGACGCGAGGGCGAAGCCCGCCGCGTGTTCGGCAATGGCGTTAGCGATCTCGCGCCACAGTTCACGGATTTCGCCGAAACCGCGGCGGCAATCAAGAACCTCGATCTTGTCATATCGGTGGACACCGCCGTTGCCCATATCGCCGGCGCGCTGGGCCGGCCGGTCTGGATATTGCTGCCCTTCATGCCGGATTGGCGCTGGTTGCTCGAGCGCGACGACAGCCCTTGGTACCCGTCCATGAGGCTGTTCCGCCAGGAAACGCGCGGTGATTGGCAGAGCGTCATCGAGCGCGTGCGTGAGGCCTTATCTCAAACGACCCATCGTTGAGGATTTGAGCGCAAGAATCGGATGGCTACACGGCCGCTCCTCTGCCAGACTGGAAAATTCACCTGAACGGGTTCGGACATGCCGTCCGCATTATTAGGGCTGGGTTGCCTTTTTGTTTTCGCGGTCTCGCAAGCGCTGCGAGACACGTATTTCAGCAGCGTTTTCCAATCCGTTAGCTTCTTCCTCGTTGCCATTATGGCGTTTGGCGGATCGACCATCGTGTTTGGCCTGTGGGCCTGGTGCCGAGACCGCCGACAAGTCCGTGCACTGATCGGTCACGTTGGGCTTTTCTTCGCCCTCAATGCAACAACGGCGGCGGCTTGGATCATGTTTTTCTTCGCCTTAAATAACCTCGAGCCTGCGATTGTCAGCACGCTGTATACCGGCATCGGCCCAACCGCTGTCTTGGCGTTGTCGGCCCTAGGCTTGGCGATGGCCAAGCGACCGGACATCGGTCGGATTGAATTTTCCGCTCATCTCGGCATATTCGCCTCGTTGATCGCCATCGCTCTCGTCGCGGTGCTCGGCCAGTCGGGGTTCTCCGGCCCTTCGGTCGTCACGCGCCTGACCGCCGTGGCCTTAGCGGTCATCGGCGGTGTCCTGATAACGGTTGGCCACATGATCGCGCGGCGGCTTGGCGATCTCGGCATCGGCTCGGCAGCGCTGATGGGGTTGCGATTTCCGCTTACGCTCGGCATCGCGATCTTTGCTGAATTTGTGCTGGATCAAGATCTGCCGCAGCCCGATGCCGAGACGCTGCCACTTCTCGCTGCGACCGCGTTCGCCTTGATCGTCATACCAAGCTTCTTCCTTCAGCTCGGCATCGCCAGAACGACGCCCCTTACAGTCAACGTCATCCGCGCGCTCGGCCCGACCTTTGTGTTTGCGGCGCAGCAATTCGATGGCCGGTTGCACTTCTCGGGCAGCACGCTTGCCTGCATACTCGCATTTGTGTTTTTTGAGATCGTTGCGAGCATGGTGCGCGGGTGGCAAGAAGCGCGACAAGCAAATCGGTAACTCGATACCGTCGTCTGAGCCGATACCGCCGTTGATCTTCCACGGAATGTCGGGACAGACTACCATCGCGCGTGGCCTCAGATGCGTTGGGGCTCATCAGTTTAACGGCGGACGCGTTTTTCATGGTAACCAAGAAAAAAACGAAATTTCATCTGGCGCAGTTTTTGGTGCATGGCCCGACGTATCACAGCTTGGCCATGTGGCGGCATCCGCGCACCCAACAGGATCGTTTCCCCTGGCACCAGCCGCAGCTCTACCAGCACATTGCCCAAGTCTGCGAGCGCGGCAAGTTCGACACGGTGTTCTTCGCCGACCTGAACTATATCTCGGACACCTACGGCGGCAGCCTGGAGCCGGCCCTACGCTACGCCGCCCAGGCGCCGGAACATGATCCGATCCCGCTGTTGTCGTGGATGGCCGCGGTGACCGAGAAAATCGGCGTCGCCGCGACGTTCTCCACCAGCCATCACCATCCCTACTATGCCGCCAGGATGTGGGCGACCATCGACCATTTGACCAACGGCCGCGCCGGCTGGAACGTGGTGACGTCGATCAACCACAATTTGGATGCCAATTACGGCGCCGAGCGACCGGCCGCGGACCAACGCTATGACCGGGCGCACGAATTCATCCAGGTATGCCAACAATTGTGGAACAGTTGGGACGACGATGCCGTGGTGATGGACAGGGAGAATGCCGTTTTCGCCGATTCCGACAAAGTCCGTCGGATTGAATTCGAAGGCCAATTCTTCAAATCCCGCGGGCCTTTGAACGTGATACGGTCTCCGCAAGTCGGCCCGGCGATCTTGCAGGCCGGCACGTCGCCGAAGGGCCGGGAATTCGCCGCCAAATATGCCGATGGCATATTCGCCATTCAGCCCCGGCCGGAAGACGCCGCCGCGTATTTCGCCGACATCAAGAGCCGGATGGCTGATCTCGGCCGCGACCCGAAGGCCTGCAAGATCCTGTTCGGCGCCCAGCCGATCATCGGCGAAACCGAAGCCGACGCCCTTGAGAAACAGCAAATCCACAACGACCTGGTGCCGCTGGAAGGCGGGCTGACCATCCTGTCGGCGCATCTGGATTATGACCTCTCGACCATGGCGCTCGACGACAAGCTCGCCGAACGGACGGAACCGGAGTTGCACCGCATGCGGACCCGGTTCTTGAAGCCGGACGGCTCGTCCATGACCGTCGCCGAGGTCGCCCAACGCCACGGCCAAGGCGTCGGCCTGCCGCAATTCGTCGGCACACCGGTGATGGTCGCCGACCAAATGGAAGCGTTCATGGCGACGGTCGGCGGCGACGGCTTCATGCTCTCGTCGATCTATTCGCCCGGTGCCATCGAAGAATTTGTCGATCAGGTGGTGCCGTTATTGCAAAAGCGCGGTCTGGTGCGAACCGAGTACAGCGGAACCACGCAACGGGATCACTTTCGGCAGTTCGATTAGTCGGTCGGTACGAAGTCATTCTGCGCCGCCACAGCCGTTTGTATCACTTGATTTCCGAAACCGGCATGCTTTTTCTGCGTTTAGCAAAGACGACGATGGAATCGTAGAAGGCGATGGATTGCGTATTGGCGCAGAATTCGGAAACTTTTATTGAGCGCAGCTGCTCGGTTTTTCCTTCTTGGAAATAATTTTCCGTTCTGTGGTCTGAATATGTTTCGTGTAGGGCGTCCACGAGGGACTTCGCATAATCGATGAATGATTGCTCGGCGTCTTGATACATCAGCCAATAATTAGAGTGCAGATCTTCCACGAGATAGACGCCAACGTCCTTCAAACCATTGGCATACAGGTGCTTAAAACTGATGGTTTGCTGCGCCGTGGTGTGTCCGCCGTCATCAATAATAATGTCAAATGGCCCGTACCTTTCGACCACGTTTTCAAGGAAAGGTGTGTCGGCTTGGTCTCCAATCTCGACAAAAACTCTTCTGTCGGGGTCTTCGTGGGCCTTGCAATCGGTTTCGATATCCAGCCCGACGATGGTTGCTTCGGGGTGAAAATAATCCCGCCACATTTTCAGGGAGCCACCGCGATCAACACCGATTTCCAGAACACGTAAGTCGGTTCGGCCGCGGTAGCCCGAGAACCATTGATCGTAGATTTCGAAATAATGGTGCCACTTGTGAAGGTCTTGGGTTGCGTTGTTTAGGAAATACCGCCGTAATTCGGTTTCCCGAATCCGGGTCATGTCAATGACCAACTCGGTTTCTTGATCCCGATCCGGCGACAAGACCGGATATTGCAAGCGCGGCGGAACGATGCGAGAGAGTCGAAGACCGAACGGGCTGAGCCCCTTATTGATCAATCGACCAATACTCATGGTGTGTGCCCTTTCCAGTCTGAACGTAATTTTCGCATCGCGGAAACGGATTTTCAATTGAAGATGAACAATCAGAACTAGGAGGTGTCGCGATGCAATTGAACGGAAATATCTGCGGGTTGGGCTTGCTGCTCGCCGCGGGCCTGGCGCTCGCGCCCATCGCCGAGGCGGAGCAGGTTAGTTTTACGTCGGCCAGCCCCTATCAGCTCGGAGATCTGCTCAGCGACGCGAGCCCGGTCTATGACGTCGAGATCAACGCCGATCTGGTCTATCCCGACAAGAAGGCCGAGAAAATGCCGGCATTCGTTTTCATGCACGGCTCCGGCGGCCCGCTGCTTCGTCATCATCGCTATCTTGAATTGGCCCGCGCCCACGGCTTTGTAACCTTGCAAATTGACAGCTTCGGCCCTCGCGGCATCACCTCAACGGTCGGCAACCAGACCAACGTGACAGCGGCGATGATGACGACAGATGTGTTGAGGGCCCTCGAATTCCTGGCCGGACGCCCGGATGTCGACGCCAATAAGATCGCGGTCATGGGCAGCAGCAAAGGCGCCATCGCGGCGCTTTATGCCGCTTGGAGCCCAATTCGGCAGAAGGTGGTCGGCGACCTGGACTATGCCGGCTATGCCCTGCTCTATCCACTATGCGCGACCATCGAAGACGGCAATGTTTCGGCCAATGCCGTTCATGTGTTCATCGGCAAGGAAGACAACTGGACCCCCGCCGCGCCCTGCATGGAGCAAGTCGACCGCATGGCGGCTCTAGGCAAGGATTGGGCGATCACCCTCTATGAAGGCGCCTATCACGGTTTCGACGCGCCAATTGAAGGCATTCGTGATATGCCCTATGCCTACAGCATGGTCGATTGCAATGTCGCCTTGCGCACTGACGGCTATGAATATGAAACCGGTTCGGGACACCTGCTGACCAGGGCCGAGCGTCGATTGGCCTTCCGGTCCTGCGCCAAGAAAGGCGCCGTCAAGATGGGCGGGTACCATGCCGCCGACGCCCTACTCAAGGATGTCGGGAATTTCTTGGACGCGGTCGTTAATTAACCGCTGTCAGGCCGGCCAGTTGCGATCGACGATGGCGCGCTGGTCGGCGCCGGCCGGCAGTGTGCCGAAGCAGTGGCCCCAATCGCCGTCGAGGCGGCTGGCGCAATAGGCGGCGGCCACGGCCGGTGGACAATAGCGCTGCACCAAGGAGCCCTGAAGACAGAGTGCCATGGTTTCCACCAGGCGCCGGGCGTTGGCCTCGAACTCGGCCGGTTTGGCCAGCATGGTCTCAAGCCGGCCGATCATCCGGTCGAGCCCGGCATGGCCGCCACTGCCCCGGCGGATTTCGTCGAGCAACGCGTCGAGACTTGCCGGCTCGCGCTGCAGGGCGCGCAGCACGTCGAGGCTGATGACGTTGCCCGATCCCTCCCAGATGCCGTTGAGCGGGCCTTCCCGGTAGAGCCGCGGCATGATCGAATCCTCGACAAAGCCGGCGCCGCCCAAGCACTCCACGGCTTCCGAAAGCGTCGCTCCGACGCGCTTGTTGAGCCAGTATTTGGCGACCGCGACGGCGATGCGGGCGAAGGCCTGCTCGGCGGGATCGTCGGCGCTGGCGTCAAAGGCCTGGGCGACCCGCATGGTCAACACCGTGGCGGCCTCGGATTCTATGGCCAGATCCGCCAGCACATTGGTCATCACCGGCTGATCGATCAACGCTTTCTGAAAGGCGCGCCGATGCCGGGCATGATGGGCCGCCTGCACGAAACCCTGCCGCATGAGTGCCGCCGCCGCCAAGGTGGTGCTGAGGCGGGTGTGGTGGACCATGTTGATGATGGTGGCGATACCACGGCCCTCCTCGCCGATCATCCAGGCCCAGGCGCCGTGGTACTCGATCTCGGCGGAGGCATTCGATTTGTTGCCGAGCTTATCCTTCAGTCGCTGAATGTGGATGGCGTTGCGGGTCCCGTCCGGCCGCCACCGCGGCGCCAGGAAACAACTCAATCCGCCTTCACTGTAAGCCAAGGTGAGAAAGGCGTCGCACATCGGCGCCGAGCAGAACCATTTGTGGCCGGTGAGCGCGTAGAGCGCGCCAGGCCCCGATTGGTCAAGCGGCGTCGCCTTTGTCGAATTGGCGCGCACGTCCGATCCGCCCTGTTTCTCGGTCAACGCCATGCCGATGGTCAGGCCGGATTTCTCCGCCATCGGCACGCAACGCGGATCGTAATCGCGGCTCATGACACCGGGCAGCCAGGCTTCGGCGATGTCCGGCTGATGTCGCAAGGCCGGCGCCGCCGCATAGGTCATGGCCAGCGGACAGGTGGCGCCGGCCTCCACTTGAAACAGCAGGTAATCGAGCGCCGTAAACAGGCTGTGGCCGCCCGGCCCCGCCGCCGTCCAGGCGATCGAATGCACGCCATGGGCGATACCCTGGCGCATGACGGCGTGGTATGCCGGATGGTAGGTCACTTCATCGATACGGTGGCCATGGCGGTCGTGGGAATTCAGCTCCGGGGTGAATGTGTTGGCGAGACGGCCGTCCTCCAGCATCTCTTCGCTGCCGCAGACTTGGCCGAAGGCGTGCAGGCGATCGCTGGCCCAGGCCGCACCGTTGCGCTCAATCGCCTCGACCAGCGGCCGGTCCAGACCGTACAGGTCGTAGTTTTCCAACGCCGGCGGCTGGTTTGTGACTTCGTGCGTCGCAAGCTGCGTCACCGGTTGTCGACTGGCCATTCCATCCTCCTATCCTCCTGTCCGCGCTCGGGCTGAACCATAAACTAGATTTAGCCGCCCGGACAATTGTTCGAAAACCGATTGCAGGATTTTGGCCGCGCGGCCTCCGGATGTAGTGCACATTCGTGACTCTTCTTAGTCCACCATTGCGTAATGGTTTTCTAAGCCTTGACACAAAGGGAGGAAAACCAATGCCCAAAACGAAGAAAGTATGCGTTGCGTTACTCGCTTTAACCGCAAGCACCGGCCTGGCCGGTTCAGCCTGGTCGGCAAATGATGCGCCGCTCACCGAGAAATGGGCACCCAGCGAATGGGGCAAGGATGACAAAGCAGGCGCGGTCAATCGCACCACGCCGGCCATGGTCCTGGCGGCACTCAAACTGGTCAAGCAAGGCAAGGTCGCAACCCTCGGCAAGGTCTACCAGTCCGACATGCCGATGTTTGGCGTCCGCAGTTGGAAGCTGACAATTCCGGGCCTGCCGTCCAGCGGCCCAGTGCCGTTCGGGCCGCAGGAACTGGTCGGCAACGACGAAGTCGTGACCGCGGAAATCGGTCAAGTCGGCACCCAATTCGATGGCCCGGGCCACATTGGCGTGCGCACGTCCAAAGGCGACTTTTTCTATAATGGACGGATGCTGGCAGAAGTGGCCGGGGCTTATGGCGTCGGGCCGCTTGGTGTCGAGCATGTGGCGCACAAAGGCTTTGTCTGCCGTGGCGTGCTGTTGAACGCGGCGGCTCTGCGCGGTGTAGAGCAAGTGCCGATTCCGGCGCCACCGCCCAACAAAGGCGATCCCGGCATCATCACCGATTCAGACGTGAAAGCCATGGCCAAGAATCAGGGCATCGCGCCGATCGCCGAGGGCGACTGCGTCTTCCTGTACACCGGTCACGGCAACATCTGGCATCCGCGCGACTGGGATACTTTCAAGCCCGCCGAAAAGAAGAAACGGGTCCAGCAATTCAATGCCGGCGAGCCCGGCTTTGGCATTTCGGCCTGTCGATATCTCGCTTCGCGCAAGATTATCCTGACTGGTGCCGATACCTGGGCCGTGGAGGCGGTCGCGCCGACCTTCGGCGGCGAGACCGAGCAGCCGTTCGAGTGCCACATCGAAATGATACCGAAGCGCGGCATCTGGAACCTCGAGAATCTCGATCTCAGCCAACTGGTGGCGGACGGTATCTCCGAGTTCCTGTTCGTCTGGTCGCCCCTGAAGATCAAGGGCGCCACCGGTTCGCCGGGCAATCCGGTCGCGTTGTATTAGACCCGAGAGCACGGCCCGTCGCCATGATCGGTTCGGCATCATGGCGACGGGTTGCGCGCCGCCTTTACGGCCGCGCCTCCAATATCATATTGAAGCCGGTTTCCGTCGCCCGCCGGATGTTGGTGAATCCGCCCGCGGAAATTACTTCCGTCAGCTTGGCTTCACCGGCCTGGGCGCCTAAGGCGGCGCCGACCTCCTGGGCCAACGAGGTCGGCACGCAGATCATCGTCGACCCGCCGTAGTAGAGCCGCCCGACCGGGTTCATGTTCTCTTCCAATGTATCACCCGCCATCGGTTCGACGAGCATCAATGTACCGTTGTCCGCCAATGTGGTGCGGATATGGGCCGCGGCACCGGCCGGATCGCCCATGTCGTGCAGACAGTCGAACATGGTCACCAGATCATAGCCTAGGGCCGGAAAATCCTTGGCCAGCGCCACCTCGAAGCTGAGATTGCTCAGGCCTTCCTGCTTGGCCAAATCGTTGGCATGGGTGATCGATCCCTCGTGGAAGTCATAACCGACGAACTTGGCATTCGGATAAGCCCGCGCCATCAGCGCGGTGGAAATGCCATAGCCACAGCCGACGTCGGCTACGGTACCGCCGGTTGCAAGTTTGTCGGTGACGCCGTCCAGCGCCGGCAGCCACTCCTGCACCAGATGGTTCTTGTAGCCCGGACGAAAGAACTTTGCCGTCGAACAGAACAGGCACTGGGAGTGATCCCCCCAACCGACGCCATCGCCGGATTGGAATGCTTTCTGGATATTGGGCGCACCCTCGATGATGGCGACGGTCGCGTCGAAAGCGCCGAGCAAATTGACCGGAGAATCATCCACCGCGAAAACCATCGCCTGCTCGGGCGGCAACGAAAACTTGGCGCTTGCGGCATCGTAGGCAATGTAATTCGACGCCGCCTGGTGCGAAGCCCATTCCCGGATGTAGCGTTCTGCCGTACCGCTGGCATCCGCCAGTTCCTGAGACGTCATCGGGCCTTTTTCATGCAAAGCCTTGTAAAGCCCCAATTGTTCGCCGATGCGAACCAACGGGACGCTGAAAGCCCCGCCAAGATCGCCCAACATTTGTCCGATAAAATCGTGCAACTTTTCTTCATCGACCGGTGTCGTTTCCTGATCTGACATCCTATCTCGCTCCCATTTTTGTATACGTATCAAGATTCGCAAGCGTATGGACGCAAACTACCTTTGGCCGCTAGCACAGGTTCAGGGCGCAAATGATCGCAATGCCGCGCACTGCGCCATAAATTACACCCTAACAAACAATTTAATAAAGATTTAGATCTGAATCAATTCTCTATTTACGAGCGCGGAGATTGCCAATGGTTTCATTGTTTGCTCGGATCGACCGGCTGATTCCGACCATACTCAATTCTTGGCTCGACCAACCACGCTTAGGTGACAGGCGGCCCAGGCGGTGCCACTATCCAACGACAGGGGCAAAGTGGTTATGATTGCCCTATCGCGCGAGGGCGCTTGAATTTTGTCGGTTGGTACAAAAGGAGAAATCATCATGGGTCGCGTGGCAGGGAAAATCGCTATCGTCACCGGCGGTGGCACGGGCATCGGCCGGGCTGCCGCCCATCGTCTGGCGGAAGAGGGCGCTGTCGTCACGATCGCCGAGTTCAATACTGAGAACGGCCAAGCGGTGGTCGAGGAACTGGGCGGCGATGCGGTCTTTGTCCACCATGACGTGCGCGAGGAGGCGAACTGGCAGAGCCTGATGGCGGCGGTCGCGGCCCGGCACGGCCGGCCCGATATTCTGATCAACAACGCCGGCATTCTGGCGACGCAAACCGATCAAGCCCTGGCCGCCACCGACATGGATCAGTGGCGGGCGATACAGTCGGTCAATGTGGAAGGCGTCTATTTGGGCTGCAAATACGGGGTCGCTGCCATGACCGCCGATGGCGGCCGCGAGCGTGGCGGCGCCGGCGGCGGTTCCATCGTCAATATGTCGTCGATCGCCGGCCTGATCGGCACGCCGCATCTGGTGGCCTATGGCGCCTCAAAAGGCGCGGTCCGGCAATTGACCAAGTCGGTGGCCATCGATTGCGCCCGCCAGGGCCTCGGCATCCGCTGCAATTCCGTGCATCCCGGCGTGATCGTCACCAACATGGGCAACCAGGTCATGGCCATGAACGACGGCAATGTGGACGCCAACTGGGCGGCCCGGGTCAAGCTGGTGCCCATGGGCGAGCCCGGCCAGGCGGTGGATGTCGCCAACTGCATCCTGTTCCTGGCCTCCGACGAAGCCCGCCACGTGACCGGCGCCGAACTGGTCGTCGACGGCGGCATGACGGCAGTGTGAGGCACTCGTGCCCAGAAACTATGCCCACGGTTTATGCAATACCGGCAACGGCCGGGTAAACGTTGGCCGGCCGCGTTTGAAGCCGTAGAGCGCCGGTGCGATGGTCGCGACCGCGTCGGGCGGGCTCTCGGCGTCGAACACCACCAGGTCGGCCGGATTGCCGACCGCGATGCCGTAATCGGCGCAGCCGATCAGCCGGGCCGGGCGTTCGGTCACCATGTCGAAACAGGCGTGCAACTCGTCGGCGTGACCGCGCTGGGCAACGTTGGCATAAAGATTGGCGATGCGGATCAGCGAGCTGTCGCCGAACGGTGTGAACGGATTGAGCACGTTGTTGGTGGACAGGCAGCAATTGGCGCCGCAATCGATCAGCGCGTTGGCATCGGTCACGCCGCGGATCACCGCATGATCGCGCTCCCGCCCCATGACGAACAAATCCGTTGCCGGCAATACGGTCACCGTGACGCCGGCATCGGCGAGCCGGGCGCCGAGGGCACGCAGGTCGTCGGCCGGCAGCAGCGAATATTTGGTGCCGTGACCGACGGCGACCCGGCCGCCGTAGCCATATTTGTCGGTCAAGTCGCAGACTAGGTGGATGTCCAGCTCCTCCGGCGTCGGCCCGACGTCGAGGTGGATATCGACATCGACGTCAAATTCTCGGGCGAGCTCGAAAATACGCTCGATCTGGCCAGCATGGTCGGAATCGTAACCGGGCGCGCCGCCGATCACGCTGGCGCCACGGGCCAGGCCTTCGACCAGATTGGCATCCGCTTCCGGCACCCCGGTCAGGCCTTCCTGGGCGAACACGCAAAGCTTCAAGTCGATGGCCCAGCGATAATCCGCCGCCAGTTGGCGGAGCGCCTCGAAGCTCACCAACCCGACATTGGGATCGACCTCGACATGGGTGCGCATATGGGTGATGCCGTTCATGACGGAGCGTTCCAAGGTCTGACGCGCCCGCTCGTAGACGTCTTCCACGGTGAACCCGGGCTTCACCGCGGCGACTCGTTTCATATGGTCGCGGCCGCGGTTCGGCGACGGCGAACAGCGGTCGAGAATGCGTGACTTATCGAGGTGAATGTGGCTTTCGATCAAACCCGGCGACAGCAGCCGGCCGCCTATATCGATGACCTCGCCGTCGCCGGCAAGATCAGGGTCGATCGCTGCTATGCGGCCGTCCAAAATGCCGACATCGCGGAGCGGTGCGTCGGCCGCATCACCGACCAGGCGCGTATTGCGTAGAATAAGGTCAAGAGCCATGTCGATCCTTCAGGTAATTTCCGCCAACTGTCGTCACTTCACATAGGAAACATAGACGCCGTCCCAATTGGGGCCGGGCGGGTCCGCTTCATAGAGCGTGATGCGTTGGCGATAGAGCTCGTAGAGCGTCTCGAGGCTGTCGAATTGGGCGGCGCATTTCTCCAGCAGCAGTTTTGCCTCGTCCCAGCGCTGGCCGCGATATGCCGCCAGCATGGCGTCATGGTTGCCCTTCACTTGCTGGAAGTCGGCTTCATGAGCGGCCTTTGCATCGCCGAACAGTCCAAATACGTTGACCGCCTCGCTTTTGCCTTTGACGGCGATCAGATCGAGTTCCAGGGCGGCGAAATCCGGCGCCAGGCGGCGCGTTTCCTGGTCGATGATGATGCCGACGCCATAGCTCGCCGTGCCCGCCTCCAAACGCGAGGCGAGGTTGACCGGATCGCCGAGCACGGAATAGTCGAACCGTTGCGCCGACCCCATGTTGCCGACCACGCAATCGCCGGTGCCGATACCGATACCCATTTCAAGGTTGGTGGTGTGGATCTCCGAGGTTGGCGTACGCCAGGCGCGCGCCCGAGCCTCGGCCTCGGCAATGTCACCGGCGCGCATGTCTTTCATCAAATTCTGCCGGCTTTCCTCGGCCGACAACAACCCTTGGCGGGCCGAAATGGTGAGCCAGGTCAGGGCGGCAACGGCGTCCGGTTCGACTCCCTCGCCGCGGGCATAGCGCATGCCGAGGTGGCGTTGCGCCTTGGCATAGCCTTGATCGGCGGCGGCCTGAAACCAGCGCGCGGCCTCAACCGGGTCAGGTTCGATGCTGTAGCCGTCGCGGTAGGCTTTGCCGAGGCTGTATTGGGCGTTGACGAAACCGCGTTCGGCTTCGTAATGCAGCATCTCCAAGGCGCGTTCGGGATCGCCGGCACCGTCGGCGCCGACGGACTGGGCCAGCACCGACTTGGCTTCCCGGTAGCGCTGGTGATCGAGGTCCATGCCCGGATTGTCGGCGACGATTTCCGCCTTCAGTTCCTCGTTCAAGTGCTCGATTGCCTGCACCATGGCAAGGGCCGCGTCGCAGGCATGGTTGGCATGATCAACATCATCCAAGGGCGCATTCCAGAACGCCATCAGGCAATCGCCGATATATTTGTCGATGGTGCCGCTGCGCGCCAGGACCGCATCGGTGGTCGGCGTCAGGAACCGGTTGATCAGCCGGGTCAAGCCTTGGGGGTCTTCCTTGAAGCCTTCGGCGATCGAGGTGAAGCCGCGAATGTCGCTGAACAGCACCGAAATTGTCCGCGTCTCTCCGCCCAAGGCCAACCGGCTTGGATCATCGGCCAATTGCTCGACCAGGACCGGCGACAGATATTGGCCGAACGCGGTCCGCACCCTTTGACGATTGCGCTCCACGCTATTGTAGCCGTCATATATCAGAAACATATAAAGCATCATCGACGTGAATATGGGGTAGGACGCGTCGAGCAGATAGGAAAATTCGGTGAATGCGTACCAAGAGCCGCCGAATTGAAAGGCGCAAATCAGCAATACCGGCAATAGGGTCCACCTGGCACGGACCCGCGGCACCAGTGCCAGCAACAGCAATCCGGTGGTGAGTAAGGCCAGGAACTCCAGACCAAGGGCGTAATGGGGCCGCGTCAAGTAATCCTGAGCGAAAATCGATTCGATAAGCTGAGCATGGATTTCGACGCCGGGCATGAAGGCTTGCAGCGGCGTCGCCTTGATATCGCCCAAGCCGGTTGCCGAGGTGCCGACAAGAACCAACTTATTGGCAAAGCGTTCCGGCGCGAATTTGCCGTCCACAACATCGACGGCGGAAACATAGCGGCGTCGCTGGTATGGCGAATAGCGCACCCAGGCCATGCCGGCATGATCGGTCGGGATGGCAATGCCGGCCAGCACGAGGTCTTGGATACCGGCCTCGTCGACACGAATGGCCAGCGATTTGCCGCCGGTCGCAATCCGCAGCATTTCAATAAACAGCGTCGGCAGCAGCGCATCCTCGAACCGCAGGATTGCCGGCACCCGGCGCACGACACCGTCGATTTCCGGCAACAACGTGACCATGCCGCGGCCGCTGGCCGCGTCATCCAAGACTTCAATGTTTTCGACCACGGCGTTTCGCGGCTCCAAGAACGGCCGCGGATCGCCACCGATTTCGGCAATCGCCGAGACCCGCCTGGGCGGACCGCGAACGGACTCAACTTCGGTGGCGATGGCGTCGCGACCAAGGACCACGCGGGTCCGGCGAAAGCTCGCCGCCAAGGTCACATCATTGGACGGCAAGCCTGACAACCGCGCCAGCAGATCGGTATTCGTTTCCGGCAGGAACTTGGCGATCTCTCCGGGCGACATGCGATCGGGCTCGGCGAATATCACGTCGAAGCCGACCGCGACCACGCCGGCGGCCGCCAGATTGTCGACCAGGCGCGCCAATAGGGTACGCGGCCACGGCCATTGGCCAAGGGCTTTCAGGCTCTTTTCATCGATATCGACAATCGTGACCGGCCAATTCGTTTCGACCCGCGGCGACAGTTGTTGGTAGAAATCGAATACCTTCAACCGGGTGATTTCGACGATCGCCGGATCCCAAACCCGCAGCACCAACAGCAACGCCAGTAAGGCGCCACCGACCAGCCGCCCACGTCCCAGAATGGCTTGCAACGGACGCATAATCGTCAAGAACTTACCGGCCGGGCCGGCGGCGCTGACCATTCCCCTTTGCCCCCGCTCTTCGTCTAGACGGCGCCCCTGCCGCTAGAGCAAATTTCGATCATACGGGACCGTTTGATCGAAACTTGCTCTAGAATCTAGGCCACGACGAGATTGTCTTCGAGGTCGGAAATGCTGTCAAACTGCACGCCGTTTAGGCGCACCAACGCCACGAACTGGCTGCCGTTCGCGGTACCGTCGGCATCGACGGTGATGTCGGTGCCGCTGCCGGCAATGGACGCATCGAGAAAATCGGAAATGTCGTCGGCCAACGGATCGAAGTCGATCAAGACGTCCGAGACGTCGATTTGGTCGCCTTGATTGGTGCGGAAGGTCGAAATGACGTCGGTGTTGCCGTTGGCGAAATCGCCGTCGAGCACGTAGCGATCGCTGCCGCCATCACCGATCAATGTATCGGCGCCCGGCCCGCCGATCAGCAGGTCATCGCCGCCGCGGCCGAGCAGGCTGTCGTTGCCACTACCGCCGATCAAGGTGTCGTCGCCAAGCTCGCCGTTTAGGGTGTCATCGCCGGTGCCGCCAGCCAGCCGGTCGTTGCCGTCGCCGCCGTGCAGGCGATCGCTGCCCTGTTCACCGAACAGATAGTCGCTGTCGTCGGCACCGGCCAAGGTGTCGCGGCCATCGCCGCCCAGCATGATGTTGACCTTGTCGCCGGCGGCCGGACCGTCAGCGCTGGCATCGGTGCCGATGCTGAAGGTGACGAGGCCGTTGTCGCCGACATCGATGACCAGATCGTCGGCACTGACATAGGGCCCGTCGGTGCCGGTTTCCGGATCGGACGGTTGGAAAACCATGATAACGACTTCGTCTTCATCACCGCCGAAACCCAGCAAAATATCGCCTTCCACGTTTGTGGAGTTATTGGCGTTGCCGCCGAAGACCTGAACATCTTCAAAATTGGCGTTGGTAACGCCGAAGGCGTCGGCGCCCTCGAAATATTCGAGCGACAGCAGCGACGGCACCGTATTGATGTCGAAACCGACGTCCTCGCCGACCAGAATCCGGCCGTCGTTGTCGACGGCAGCGGCGGGATCGATGGTCAGTGAGAAGATATTGCTTGGATCGGTCAAGGGAATGAAGGTCAAGACGATCAGCGCATTGGCCTGCGGTGTGCTGGTCGTGAAGATGCCGTCCAGGCGGCGTTCGTCGAAGGTGTTGGTCACTGCCACGGTGAAATCCGCGGTGGCACTGTCGCCGTCATTGTCGACGGCACGATAGGTGAAGCGGTCCTCGGCATCGGCGCCGAGGCTGCGGGTCGGCGGCGCCAGATAGGCATAGCCGCCGTCGGTGCTAACCGTCAGCATGCCACCGATTTCCGTGGTCACGGTAACGTCGGCGCCGCTCGCGGGCACCGCCACGGTTTGTTGGGCGCCGGCTTGGTTGGTGAATGTCACGGCCGCCAAGCGGCCACCGTCCGGCCCGAGATCGTCGGCAACGTCGCCGGCGGCCGCACCGGCACCGCCAAGTAGGTTACCGGTGATCGGCACCTCGACGCCTTCGACCGCCGCGGCGCTATCGGCGTTGGCGACCGGCCCGCCGTCGGCGACTGACACCGTCAGGCTGTTGCTTGCTTCATCGCCGTCGCGGTCCGTCGCCCGCACCTGGAAGGTGATGTCGATGACGTCGGCGGCGGTTGGATGGTCGAGAACGCCCAGCATGGTAAATTGCGCGGCTCCGGCATCGTCGATCCTGAGATCGAAGACGCTCAAGACCGACCCGTCGGCTTCGACTTGGCCCAACACATGGCGCGGATCGTTGCCATCGACAGTCAGGAACACCGGTGCGCCGCTCGAAGTCAGTGCAATCGCCTGGTCGTTCGAGGCAGCGGAAAATCCAGTGACCTCGATCGCATCCGCGGTGCCGCCGCCGCGCGGCCCGTCGGCGCCGAAATCGAGCGCCAAATCGCCGGCCGCTTGCGCGGCGCTGGCTTCTGTGACCGTCGGTAAGGCGACGACGTCGCCGGCCGTTGGTCCGTCGTCGTCGATGTCAAAAGCGATGCTCTGAATTGCCCGATCACCGTCACCGTCGGTAACCGCTACGGCGATGTTGATCGTGACCCGGTCGTCGGCGCCAACCGCATTGAGTGCGGCTTGATCGCCGGCACCGGCCGACCCGCTGTTGGGATGGTCGATGGCGCCCAACAGTTCGAAGCGGTAGCTGTTATCCGGATTGAGCACGAACGAAAAGACCGGAACGGCGGCACCGCCGGCATCGGCCACCGCGATCACCGAATTGGGGTTGCCATCGACCGTCACCAATGTCACCGGCAAACCGCCGGCGGTCAGCGCCAGTGGCGCGCCATTCGCGCTCGCCGTGAAACCGTCCACCTGGGTCGGCGCACCCGCCGCCGGGCCGTCGATGCCGAAGCCAAACGACACCGTGCCCTCGGCAACCGACGCGGCGTCGCCGCTCGCCGCTTCCGCCACCGGCGCGTCCTGCTGGCTCACCGTCAACGTCGGGCCATCGTCGGTGATCGACACGATTACTGCCGTCATCACGGTTTCGCCAAGCCGGCCCTCGGCCTCGATGCCGAAGGTCAGGTCGATCCGATCTTGTTCGCCGACCGCGGTGGGGTCGACATGGTCAAGCGGTCGGAACAAATGGAAGGAATAGGTATTGTCCGCGGTATCGAGGCTGACGGCAAACACCGTTTCGCCATCCACTGTGCCGCGCATTTCCGTCGGACTAATCTGATCGACCACGACGTCGGCGCCGCCGGAACGGAGCGCCACGCGGACGCCGTCGACGACCGCCGACACCGACACCAGCCTGGTCGAATTGGGCACGACGTCGACACCGCCGAGGATCAATTCGCCGCTGACTTCACTGCCGCTTTCCGCCAGATTGCGCTCACCGCCCGTGGTCGAGACCGGCGGCAAGTTGCGAACAAAGTCGAACACGCGTTTGTCGTCGGCGTTGCCGCCGCCGTTGCTGCCAAGCATCTCGTTCGTCAACGCGTCGCTGCTCTGCAGCGCGCCTTCCAGAGATCCGAAAATCACGATGCCAGTGTTCGAACCGGTGCCGAACACATCCGCCCGTTCCTCGGACGAAACCGCGTCGCCGAACAAGGCGTCGACTTCGGCATCGGTCAACAGCGACTTGATCGCCTGATCGCTGAAGTTGGTCGCGACCACCGCCTCGTTCAGTTGGGTCAGTAACACGAAGGAACTGTTGTTGGTAAAGCCGACGGCGCCGACATGGCCGTCATCATCGGCCAACAGGACACAGGTGGTGGCCGTGGTCCCGGCATCGATCACGCAGCCAACCTTGGTGCCACGGATACCGAGCGTGCCCGACGGCGTGCCGACGCGCATGGCATCGGGCTTGGTGGCGGCAATCTTGCCGGTGGCGAAGACGAACGTTCCTTTGAGCACCGAGACAACCAAGGAGCCCAAACCCTCGGCCGGTTTGTAGACCAATTCGTCCAGCACCATTTCCGCGTTGGCACCAAGGGTGAAGGTGGTGCCGTCGCTGAACACCATGAAAACCTTTGACCCTGCCCCGGTGGCCACGATGTCGTCTTGGTAAACCAGGCTGCCGACGACCAAGGCCTCGGTGGAACCATCCGCATGGGTGACGGTCGTCGATCCGTCGAGCCGCTCGACACGACCAATTTCCCGTGTCCCGGCCGCACCCTGGCTGCCTTGCTGCAAGACTTGCGCTAGCTTGACGTGATCGGTTTTTAGGACATGGTCCACCTGCGCCTCAGCCACAGTGGCGGTGGCGTCACTGGTATCTTTCGCGCCGATTTCCAAAGCCCAACCTCCCGGTTGCGATCCGTCTACAGTGCGTCAGGTGACCAGTATCCGGCTACCGTCTAGGTGGCATCGGTCTGATTTCTATCTGACTTCTTTACGAATATCTCAGCGACGTAAGACGCGGTCTATACAACAAACGCCGTCAAATCACAAGCATTTTAGCAAAATTCATCTTGATTTCTGCCTATGTTTCAATGCGTTAAGATTAATATGGGGATTCGTGCTCAAACAAAAAGTGTTAGTCGTCACCATCACCTGAGATTGTCGGCCGGTTATGGCGGCCGATGTCGTCGCGAAAATCCCGAATGCCTTCATCGGTTTGCGGCGGGGCGCTGATCGACAAGGTACGCAGCAGGGCGCCATGCAGCGCCAAGATCCGGTAACCGGCCTGCATGTGGTTAATCTCGTCGGTGACAAGCTGGCCGCGGGTGGTGAAAAGTTCGGTTTCCGCGTCCAAAACATCCAGCAATGTCCGCTGGGCGACGGCAAATTGCTGGCGATAGATGTCACGGGTGCGGATCGAAAACTGAACGGCGCGCGACAGGCGCCGGACCCGTTCGGTGGCCGCGACATAGGCGTTCCAGGCGCGGCGCATGTCTTCCTCGCCTTCAATCACCGCTTCGTCACGACGGCTACGCGCCTCCTCCATGCGTGCCGCGGCTTCACGCTGGTTGGCGCGGTCCGAGCCGCCGCGGTAGAGATTCCACCGCATGCGCACCATGAGTTGGGTGACGTGTTCGTATTCTTGGACGCCATCCAAATTGTTGTTGTAGGCGGTAAAAGCCTCCAGATTGAGCTTTGGAGAATCAGCGGCTTCGGTCACGTCGATTTGGGCCGCCGCCGCCTCGACATCCTTCTTCAAGCTTCGCACCTTGGGATTGTCGGTCTGGGTGCCGGCCAAGGCGGCATCCAAATCCCGTGGCAAGGCCGTGGCCGGGAAGGTCGGCCGGGTCAAGTCGGCCGGGTGCTGGCCGACGATGCGAATGTAATTGGCCTCGGCATCGCGAAGGTCGCGCTGGGTCCGCGCGCGCAAGGCCCGCGCCCGTTCGAGCCGGACTTCGGTCTGATAAACGTCGGCCGAGCTGCCGGCACCCGCCCTGGCTTTTTTGGAAATCGACTCCAGGGTCGTCAGGTGAAACGCGATCAAATCGTCGGCCAACGCCAACAGCTCGCGTTGGCGTACGACCTCGAGGTAGGAGCGGATGGCATCGAGGCCGATAAATTCGGCGTTTTCGAACACCCGCCTGGCCGCAGCCTGGACCCGTGCCTTCTGGCGCCGAACACGGTTCTTGACATCGAAGCCGTCGAACAGGCGCTGCGTCACGCCGATCTGCGACTCGCTCCGCCACAGGCCGCGGGTATCGGTGCTGCCCTGCCGCGAACGGGTCTGAAAATCATTGGTGAGTTCGTGGCCGAAGCCGTTGCTCAAATCGACCTGCGGCAGATAAAGACCACGCGCCTGACGCAGCTCTTCGTCGACCGCTTCCTTGTTATGGATAAACACCGCAACCCTCGGATTGGTCGCGATCGAGAGGCGGACCGCCTCTTCCATGCTAGTCGCGCGTCCGGAACCACTAGACGCAACGCACGCACATCCGATTGCCCCGATCAACGCCCAAAAACGCACCGACACCGCAAATCCTCCTGATCGTTCCCCCTAAAGGCGCGACCTTGGCCGCCTCACGCGGCGCGACTCACCGGCAAATTGGCGCCACCATGTCGCAAACAACCGGATCGGTCAATCATAAGAAGTTGAGGAATCACAATCAATTCTAAGTATGTCTTCATGAAGGGTGACAAGAACGAGCTGGTAAAATAAGATCCTGGATCGACGGCGCGGATGGAATTATCCGCTCAAACTCGAGGCAATGCCCGGCATGCAACGCAGCGCTGCAGGCGATGGTGACCCGCTCGGCAACGGTAACCCCGAATCGGCCGGAAGACCGGGGCGCCGTATTTTTCAGACCGGCATCGTCGATTATGACGATCCGCTGTTGGTTTGCCTGTCGCTGATCTCCGCCTGGTTCGACCGACCGCTGTCGCCGGCAGCCCTGATGGCGGGGCTGCCCGATGCGGCCCAACGGGCGAATCCGGAACTCTGTGTGCGCGCCGCCATCGAGGCCGGCTTCCAAGCCCGTATTGTCGCCAGGCGCCGGTTGGCCGATCTGCAGTCGGTCACCTTGCCCTGCATTTTACTGCTCAAGGGCAGCGGCGCCTGTGTCCTGTTCGCCGTCGACGGCGCCGGGAAGGCGGAAGTGGCGGTGCCGGAATCCGGTGGCGGCAGCACCGTCGAACTCGAGGAGCTGCAGCGCCAGTACAGCGGCCGCGCCATTTTCCTTAAGCCCAAGCTTGCCTTCGACGGGCGCACTGAAACCATCGCATTGGCCGAGTCGCGGTCGTGGTTCTGGGGCGTGCTTGGCGGGTTTTGGCGGATCTACGGCCATGTCCTGATCGCCTCCATCCTGATCAACTGCTTCGCCGTGGCCATGCCGCTGTTCATCATGAACGTCTACGACCGCGTGGTTCCCAACGATGCCAAGGCGACGCTTTGGGTGTTGGCGCTCGGCGTCGCCATGGTCTTTTTGTTCGAATTCCTGATGCGCAATCTGCGTGGTTATTTCGTCGATGTTGCCGGCAAAGGCGCCGACATCGTTATAGCCGGGCGCCTGTTGCGACAGGTGATGGCCATGCGCCTGGACCAGAAGCCGCCGTCGACCGGGGCGCTCGCCAACAACCTCAACGACTTCGAGGCACTGCGCGAGTTTTTCACCTCGGGCACCTTGATCGCCCTAGTCGATTTGCCGTTCATTTTCTTGTTTCTCGTTATCATCTGGTTGATCGGCGGGCCGATCGCCGCGGTGCCGTTGGCCGCCGTGCCGGCGGTCATTGCCGTCGGGCTGATCCTGCAGGTGCCGCTCCGCCGGGTGGTCGAGCGCATGCAGCGGGAATCGGCGCAGAAGCACGCCATGTTGGTCGAGACCATCGAGGGGTTGGAAGCGGTCAAGGCGGTCGGCGGCGAAGGCCGCATCCAACGCCAGTGGGAGCGGTTGACCGGCAGCGCCGGTGAATCGGCGCGCCGCGCCCGAATGTACGCCATGCTGTCGACCAGCTTCGCCGCGGTCGCGACCCAACTCGCCACCGTCGGTGTCGTCATTTTCGGCGTCTACCGGATCAGCAACGGCGACCTCAGCGTCGGCGGCCTGGTCGCCTGCACCATCCTGACCGGCCGAGCCCTGGTGCCGCTCGGCGCCATCGCCGCCATGCTGGTGCGCCTGCAACAGTCGCGGCTGGCGCTCAAATCCCTCGACCGGTTGATGCAAGCACCGCTCGAACGGCCGCCGGAGCGGACCTTCCTGCATCGCCCGCGCTTGGCCGGCGCCATTCGCTTCGACGGCGTGCGATTTCGTTATCCGGGCCAAGACAACGATTGCCTCAATGACGTGTCGTTCGCGGTCGAGCCTGGCGAACGGGTCGGCGTCGTCGGCCGCATCGGCTCGGGCAAGACCACTTTGGCGCGGCTATTGATGGGCCTCTATGAGCCGCAAGCCGGTTCGGTGCTGTTCGACGGCACCGAGCTCCGCCAAATCGAACCGGCGGATGTTCGCACCAACATCGGCTACGTGCCCCAGGACGGCTATCTGTTCTATGGCACGGTGCGCGACAACATCGCCTTCGGCGCGCCCGGCATCGATGATGGCGCCGTGCAGCGGGCGGCACAAATTTCCGGCACCGGTGATTTCATCAAACAGAGTTCGGCCGGTTTCGATCTGCAGGTCGGCGAACGCGGCTCGGCACTGTCCGGCGGCCAGCGCCAGGCCATTTTGATGGCCAGGGCGTTGGTTAGGAACCCGCCGATCCTGCTGTTCGACGAACCGACCAGCTCCATGGACCGGCTGACCGAAACCCAATTGATCGGCCGCTTGCAGCAGGTCATCGACGACCAAACGATGATCATGTTCACCCACCGCAATTCGTTGCTGAAACTGGTCGACCGGGTGATCGTCATGGACGGCGGCCGCATCGTCGCCGACGGCCCTCGCGATGAGGTAATTGAGGCGTTGAAACAGGGCCGAATCCGGCCGTCGGACGCTAAGACTTAAGGAGCCAAGCCATGCTCGGTGGCGGCCGCAAGGCCGACGATCTCGATTTCATGCCCGACGCCATCGCGGCGGCAAAACGTGGCGGTGCGCGCGGTGCCTATGTCTTGAGCCTGTTGGTCGTGGCGTTCGTGGTCGGTTTTTCCTTTTGGGCCGATCGCGCGGAGTTGGAAGAAGTCACCCGCGGCGAAGGCCGGGTCATCCCATCCGGCCGGGTCCAAGTCATCCAGCACTTGGAGGGCGGTATCCTGGCCGACCTGGCGGTGAACGAAGGCGACGTAGTCGACAAGGGCGCCATCCTGGTCCGCATCGACAACACCGTCGCCGGGTCGAGCTACCGCGAGACCCGGTCGCACTATCTCGGCCTGCTCGCCGAAATCGCCCGGCTTGAGGCCGAAATTGAAGAACGCGAGCCGGCCTTTCCCGACGCGGTTCGGACCGACGCCAAAGAGATGATGGCCGATCAGCTAGGCTTCCTGGCCGCCCGGCGCCAGGAACTGGCAGCCAAGCTCGCCGTACAACAGAGCCAGGTGGAGCAGCGCGGCCAAGAGATCGGCGAGATCAAGAGCCGGGAGGCCCAACTCAGCCGCAGCCTGGCACTGGCCCGCGAAGAACGCGCGATCACCGAGCCGCTGGTTCGCCAAGGCGTCATGTCGCGGGTCAATCTGTTGCGCCTCGACCGCGACGTCAACGATCTGGCCGGCGAGCTCAAGACCCTACGGCTCGCGCGCCAGCGCGCGGCGACGGCGCTTCGGCAATCGCGCCAGCGCCTGACCGAAATATCCCTGACCGCGAAATCGGCGTCGGCCACGGATCTCATACAACGCCGCGCCGAACTGGAAGGCATCGAGGAACAGTTGGTCGCCGGCGAAAGCCGCTTCACGCGCACGGAAATCCGCTCGCCGGCGCGCGGCATCGTCAAGGACTTGAAGGTCACCACGATCGGCGGCGTGGTGCGGCCGGGCGAAGACATCATGGAGATCGTGCCGGTCGACGACCGGCTGTTGATCGAAGCCGATATCCGGCCCCAGGACATCGCCTTCCTGCAGCCCGGCTTGCCGGCGGTGATCAAGATCTCGGCCTATGATTTCTCGGTCTACAAAGGCATGAAGGCGCGCCTGGTCAGGATCAGCGCCGACACCATCGAAAACGACATGGGCGAACGCTTCTACCGTGCGGTGTTGGAAGTCGACGACCCGGTCCTGCGCCACAAGGACGAAGACTTGCCGATCATCCCGGGCATGACAGCAACCGCGGAAATCATCACCGGCAAGAAAACCGTGCTGGACTATCTCTTGAGCCCGGTCCTGACCGCCCGCAACCGGGCGCTGCGTGAACGCTAGACCTGGTTCGATATTTATCGAATCAGGTCCAGTTGTGTCGCGCTCACGCCAATGCGTCTTCGGCGCACGGCTCCGCGGGGGCGGCGCTAACCGCGCCGGGGCCGCAGTCGCGGCCCTGACCGCTGACGCCAAGGCGAAAGCGGTCTAATAATGCGACCTATTAACCCTGTCGCTTAGCCGCCTCTTAACCCTTTCTTTCAATCCGGCCTTAAGTCCGAGAAACCACACTCTGCCGACAAACGGCAGGGGCAAAGGCAGTGTTGCGACGGTGGGCATATCTCTTGGTTTTGACGGTCCTGGCCGGCCCGATCGGCACGGCATCGGCCGACAATCAGCTGCAATCGACACGTGCCAAGCCAGTGGGCCTGTTCGGCTCCATCGAATTCCGCGGCGGACCACTTAAGCCCTCACGCCATTGGCAGGACGTGTTGCAGCGGATGGAGCGCGAGCAACGAACCTTGGGCGCCTGCCTGGCGGATGAAGGCGCCTGCGGCACGGCGGCGCTCCGCACCTGGCGCCGACATTTGCTGAGTGCCGCGTCCCAGGGTCGGCGTGACATGGTCGGCGAGGTCAACCGCTTTTTCAACCAATGGCCCTATCGCGCCGACGCCGAGATCTATCGGGCGGAAGAGCATTGGGCGAGCCCGGTCGAGTTCATGGAACGATCCGGCGATTGCGAGGATTACGCCATCGCCAAATTCTTCGCGCTGCGCCTGCTCGGCGTCGACAACCGGGATCTGCGGATCGTCACCTTGATCAACCGGGCAACCGGCGGTGCCCACGCGGTGCTCGCGGTCCATTCCGGCGGCGAAACCTTGATCCTGGACAGCAAATCCGACGCGGTCCTGCCCGACACCGCCTATCGCCACTACGCACCGCTAGTCTCGGTCAACGAAACCACGCGCTGGGCCCACATCACCCTCCGCCCCGCCGACGGCCCGCGCGGCTGACGGCTAGGTCATCACGCCGTATTCTTCTTCGTCCCGACCGCGGCACCGCCATAGATCGCCAGCTTTTCGTCCTCGCCGACCGGTTCGTCGGCGCTTGGCGGCGTGGCGATGGTGTGCGCCGGCGGGGCGTCGCCGCGGGCGTGGCGGGCGCGGGCTTCGGCTGGGGTCTCGAGCTCGGCTGCCATGGCTAGTGCGGCCTTGCGCGCCGCCGGCTGCGGGTTCAAGTCATTGGGTGCCGGCATCAGGCTGGCCGTGTGGTAGGCCATCTTCTGTTTCGCCGGGTCAACACTGCGGTCGAGGTTGAGGTCGCGCTGATTGACGCCTTTGACCGGCTCCACGCAGACCCCGTCGATGACTTCGAGATCGAACCACCATTTCTTGGCCGGATTGCGCCGGCCCTTGCCGAGCGTGTCGTCGAGCTTGACGGCGATCGGCACGAGCAGCGGCTTCAGCCAGCGGGCATTGACGCCGCACCAACTGGCGACACGCTCCAACAGCGGCCCGTCGGCGGTCACGACCTTGTTCAGCGGGCACATCTTCATGCAGCGGCCGCAGGCCGAGCCACGCGCGTTGGTCAACCGATAGCGGGCGCAGCGTTCGGCGTCGGGCTTCCACATTTCGTAGCCATTGAACATCACCTTGTCGCCCCAGGAGATCGCGTCGCACGGGCATTCGCGGGCGCATTTCAGGCAGTTGTCGCAGAAATATTGCAGGCCGAAGTCGATCGGCCGGTCGGGCTCGAGCGGCATGTCCGTGGTCAGGACCACGGATTTGAAGCGCGGGCCGACGAAGGGGTTGAGCACCAGCTCGCCGATGCGGGACAGTTCGCCGAGTCCGGCCAGTAGCACCAATGGAATATGTAACAGATCGCTGTCGACATTGGTCTGCGAGCGCGCCGGAATGCCGAGCCGGCGCAAGGTATCGGCCATCACCCCGGAGATCTCGGCGCCCCGCAAATAGGCGCGCATCGATTGCGTACCGGAGATCCAATCATCGCCCGAGGCGCCTTCCATGGTGTCGAATTCCTGATCGATCAACATGACCACGGCATATTTGTGGTAGGGCTCGATCGGATTGCCGTCGCTGCCATGGGAAAACCAGGCATAGTTCGGAATCTCGCAGATGCCGGTGAGGTCAGCGCCCAGCAAATACGATAGCGACTTAAGCGCCCGTGTGTTGGCGGCCGGATCGCCGTACGCGCCGGGTTCCGCATCCGGGTTCGCGTCGCCGCCTTGGATCGGCACCATCGCCCGCATGGACGCCATCATGCCCGAGGTATGCGGTTGCTTGAACGCAAAGCGGTTGCGCTCACGCTTGGCCTTATCGCCGAGATCGCCGCGCGCGGCGCGCTCGAAAAACGCCGCCCGCTTCGGTACCCTGGGTACTTCGTCGTCGAGGATCAGGGTGGTCGGCCGATCGACCCGTTTCACTGTTTCCATGGGATAGGCGCTGAGGTGTGTCGCCCGTTTGGCGCGACGGCGGCGCTCCCGGCCCGACGTCGCACCGTTTTGCCCGAACCAGTAGCGCACGCCCCGCGCCTTCAACGCGGCGGCGGCCAACGGCCGGTCGGGTTCCAGTTCATAAGACGTGGAAACGACGGCAATCGAGAAACCATGATCAAAATACGGATTGTGCAAACTTTCACCGTCACGCACCACCAGGCCGGCCAGCACGCCCAAGCGCTCGACATCCAGCGTGCCCGCGCCATGTACATGCGCGCGCGCCGGCCAACCGAGCCGGCAGATATGGCCGGCCAGGCAGACGGCTATGCCGCCAATCCGGCAAACGGCGGCCTCCTCGATGGCCGGCGCGATCCACTGCCGCGCCGGATTGCCGGGCTCCGGGACACGGCCATGCTCCAACAGCAACACGACCGCAAAATCGTGGTCCTCGGCCGCCGCCCCCTGCACCCAAGCATTCGCCGGAATACGGCAGATGCCGACTTGCGAGGCATTCATGAAATAGCCATAGCCTTTGACGTCGACCATGCGTCGGTGGGGATCGTCGGGCACAGGCGCTTGCGCCTCGGTCGGCTTGTCGACGGCAGTTTGGATGAACAGATCGTGATAGTCCCGTAAAGCAGACGCTAGCGGCCCTTCGGCAGGTGCCAACCAACCAGTCGCCGCGATTTTTGGCCTGGCCGCCTCCGCGGCGAGGACGGCATCATCGCGCGGCAAGGATTCAAAAGGAAACGGCCCCAAATGGTAGGGCCGATCAGTGGCGGCAGTTTTGAAAAACATCTAGTCGGCCCCTTCGGCATGCTTTGGTCGATCCTAGCAGATGCAACCGCCCTATCGACATGGCAAATCGCAACGGGCTTTCGCGACCGCCGTAATTTCTCTAGGTTTGTCGGATTGAGTGGCCGCAACTGCATCATCGCGAAGTGGCGGCGGTACGTGTGAGCAATTGTAACTGGATCTGTCATGTCGGTTGATACTTCGATGACCCCCGCCCCTTCATTTGCACAGTTGGCGTTTGGCGACGGCACCCCTAAAAGGGCTTTCTATACGGCACTGGTCGTTGGCACCATATTGGCCGTGATCAATCACGGCGATGTTATTCTTCAAGGCGAATGGCCGCCGGCCCTCAAAGTGGGATTAACCTATTGCGTACCATATTGCGTTACGACCTGGGGTGCGATTACCGGCAAGCGGGCGCAATGGAAACGATCGCAGGACTAACCGCTGTCGAAGGCCGGCTTTGCCGGTACCTGGAGTTGGGCGTATGAAACTTGAGGACTTCTTCAATCAGGGCAATATTATCGATCTCAGCTTCTTCAATTTTCGCAACGCCATTACCGCCGCCTATTACGCCAATCAGCAGTTGGAAATTCTCAAAGTCAACGATAATTTCTGCTCGTTCTTTCCGGTCTTGGGCAATGTCACCAACGCCTATTTCCCCGATGTCCTGGAACAACTCGGCGTGCCGCGAATCCAGATCGAGGATTTTGAGAAGGGCTTAACGGAAAAAGGTTTTGTCTTGATCCCGCAGGTTCATATTCGCGTGAACGATACGGACCGTGTGTATTCTCTTTTGTCGACCAAGACCACCGACGAAAGCTTTTCATATTTGAACGGCATCCAAGGGCAGTTCGTTGACCGTACCGAAGAATGGAAGCTCAAGCATGAACGCGAAGAGCTTTTGGAACAAAAAATCCAGGACCGCGAAATCATCGAGGCGAAAAGCCAACAGCTTGAAAACCTGGCGATGCGGTTGGCGAAATATCTTTCTCCGCAGATTTACGAAAGCATTTTTTCCGGGTCCCAAGATGCGGCCAAAACAACGGCAAGAAAGAATTTGACGATCTTTTTCTCCGACATCGAACAATTCACCGATCTCAGCGATACGCTCGAGCCGGAGCGGCTCGCCGCGGTCATCAACTCGTACTTGTCGGAGATGGCTTCGATCGCCATAGAATGCGGCGGCACAATCGACAAATTCATCGGCGACGCGGTGATGGTATTCTTCGGCGATCCTGAAACGGCAGGCGAACAGGAAGACGCGCTGAAATGCATCGAAATGGCCATTCGCATGAAAAACCGCGTGGCTGAGTTGCAGCGTCATTGGAAGAAACTTGGTGTTGCGAAAGGTGTCCGCGTCCGAATGGGTATCACCACGGGCTTTTGCACGGTCGGGAATTTCGGATCGGAACAGCGCCTGGATTACACCGTCCTCGGCAGCCCGGTCAATCTCGCGGCCCGGCTGCAGACGCTGGCGCCGGCGGACGGCATTTTGGTCGACGAGAATACGCACAACTTGATTGAAGAATATGTGGCTTGCGAGCCTTTCGACGAGATTGCGCCAAAGGGCTTCGCGCGTCCGGTGCAAATTCATCAGGCGCACGACTTTCGGTCGGACGAGCACCGGGAGAGGCGCCGGCGCCTGTCGCTCGTCGGCGAGCGGGTCGAAGTCAATGTGTTCGACAGCTCCGACATTCGCGCCGCCATCGCCGAACTGCGCCGAATACAGGACGAGTTCGAGCAACAGATTGGTGACAGTGATTGAATCTATTACAAGTTGATTCAAATATTTCGCGTGACTATACCCTTCCCTATTAATGTGGCACCATCGACGCCTAACCAAGACCAATCCCGCAATACAATAATGTCGGGAGGCTCGTTTAGCGTTGGTGGTTTGGAAAACGCCGTTCCGGTTAATCTTCTCGATAATTCTGACGGTCGGGCCGGCTACTGTCGCGCTCGGCCAAATCGTAACGGATGGCACGACCGGCCGTGCCGCCAGCTTGGCCGGACCGGACTTTGCGATCACCGCGGATCTCGGACGCCATGTCGGCGTCAACCTGTTCCACAGTTTTGATCAGTTCCACATCGGCGCCGGCGAAAGTGCGACTTTCAGCGGCCCGGACTCCGTTCGCCGCGTGATTTCCCGGGTAACAGGCGGCACCAGATCGACGATCGACGGCCTGCTGCGCGCGTCAATGCCCGAAGCCGACCTCTATTTGATCAATCCGGCAGGGTTGCTGTTCGGGCCCCGCGCAGAGCTCGACATCAACGGATCCTTTTGGGCCGCCAGCGCCGACCATATCGACTTCACCGACGGTAACCGCTTTTCCGCGACCGATCCCGGCGGCGGATCGTTCACCATCGCCGCGCCGCAGTCATTCGGCTTTCTGGACGGACCCGCGCCCAACGGCATCACCGTGAACAGCGCCTCCCTCGATCTTCGCGACGGCCGTGGCCTGTCACTATTAGGCGGCCGATTGAGTATGAAATCAGCCTTCCTTGAAGCGCCTGGCGGCGACATCCGTCTCACCGGCGTCGGGCCCGGGACAAGTGTTGCACTCGAAGCCGCCGGCTCCGAGACCCTGGGCGGCAGCATCGACATCGAAGGCGGAGCCCTGCTGGCGCCATCGACCGAAACCCAAAGCGGTAGCGTTCGCATTGCCGCCGGCACCGTCGAAATCCGCTCGGGGTCGCGGTTTCCACGGGCCCGTGTTCGCAGTGATACGCAGACCGCCGCCGACGGCGGCACCGTGGCCGTCTCTGCCGATACACTGGTGATCGAACATGCCTTCTTGACGGCCAACAGCCATGGCACCGGAAACGCTGGTGAAGTCGATGTATCGGTGAGCGGCCGGTTCCTGCTCGACGGCAATGTTGATCCGACCGAAGCCGTCGATTCGCAAGGCCGCGCCGGCCTTGACGCCCGGTCCGTCCGAAGTGCCACAGGTAACGCCGGCAGCGTGCGCGTGCACGCGGATCGGTTCGATATCATTGATCGGGGCCGGATTCGGGCGACGGCGGAAGGCCGCGGCGATGGCGGCACAATCCGGATCACGGGCGGTCGCTTGTCGATGACGACGGGCGCACGCATTGAAACATCGACGTTCGGCAGCGGCGATGTTGGCACGATTATCGTCGATGTCGATCAGCTGACCCTCTCCGGCGGCGCCGTCATCAACGAGATCAACGGGGTGAACAGTGCCACCGGCGGCGGCGGCCGCATCGATATTACGGCGGGCACAATTCGCCTGGATCAAAATGGCCGCATTCTCACCGACGTGCTCGGCCCGGGTAATGCCGGCCCCTTATCCGTCAACGCCGACCACATCGTCATCGACGGCGCCAATGCCGAGTTCAATCCGTTCTCCAACTTCGCCGACAGCGGACCCTATGTCGGTATCGGTTGCCGAGCCCTGGCCGGCGGCGGCAATTGCGGGCCGGTCAGCGTCCATGCGAAAGTCATAGAACTGCCCAGCGGCGGCCTGATCGAATCCTCCGGCTTCGGCGGCATAAACCGACCGTTCCAAGGCGGCGACGCCAGCACCGTTACGGTGACCGCGGACGAACGGCTCATACTCGGCGGCGGACCGTTCAACACCACCAACAACGGAAGAACCATCCATCAATCTCAAATCCGCAGCAAGATCTCGTCAAATGCACTTGGCCGGGCCGGCGAAATCATCATTAAAGCCGGTGACTTGATCATCAAGGACGCCGGCCTGATCAATAACGGCACGGCGGGATTCGAAGACGGCGGCCCGATCACCATCACCGCCGACACCGTCTCCATCGACGGCCAATTCGCCGCAGACATTGTTGATTCAGGGCGCGCTATGGAAGGCAATATCTTCTCCGGAATCGTCACTGAAAGCGTTTTGGTCGAATGCTGCGATCGGCGGTTTACCAACGATGCGACCGTGCCCGGCAACGCCGGCTCGATCGCCATCACCGCCAACACGATCACGCTACGCCGAGGCGGCACAATCACCAGCAGCTCGGGCACCAACAGTAACGCCGGCGTCGTCGAGATCGCCGCAAGTAGCGTATCCCTGATCGACGGTGGATCGATCACCGTGGCCGCTTCGGGTGCCGGCGATGCCGGGTCGATCGCCATTACCGCCGGTGTCCTGAACATTGCCAAAGGCAGCGTGGTCTCGGCATCGACGGTCGACAGCGGCGGCGGCAGCATCGCCATCACCGCGCGGGACGTTGTCGTCACCGATCAAGGGCGGATTGCATCGTCCAGCACCGGCACCGGATTCGCCGGTGACATTGTGGTCCAGGCGTCGGAAAAACTTCGGCTGCTCGGCGGCAGGATCACCGCTGAAGCCGCCGAAGGCAACGGCGGCAACATTACCATCACGGTTGGCGACCTGGTCGAACTCAACAAAGCCGCCATCACCACCACGGTCGCCAGCAATGTCGGCAATGGTGGCAATATCGACATCGATCCGATATTCATCGTGCTTGTCGACAGCCGTATCATCGCCAATGCATCGACCGGCGCCGGCGGCGCGATCCAGTTGACCGCCGACAACATCCTGGCCGACAGCCAAAGCGTCATTTCGGCTTCGTCCGACCTTGGCATCGACGGCACGGTCGCCATTGATGCGCCGGATACCGATCTCACCGGTGGGTTGACGACGCTCGCCACCGAATTCCTCAATGCAACGGCGCTGCTGGCTCAACAATGTGCAGACCGCGGCGGGCAAGCCGTCGCCTCGCTAACCGCGGCCGGCCGAGGCGGCCTACCGAACGGGCCAAACCAATACCAAACCGCACATTATTTCATCGGACCACAAGGTGGCGTGACCAACCGGCCGACGGACTTCACCCGATCTATAGAACGCACCTTCGCAGGCATGACCGAGCCGGACAAACGCCGGGGCAGGTCATTCCGTGTCCTATCACTTCGCTGCGAGACCTAACGCGGTCTTCGACCGCTGATGGAAGCCGGCTACTTCTTTTTCTTTCTTGGCCCCAAAACAGACGCTTTTTGCAGCGCTGTTTGCAGTTCCCCACTGGCGTGCGCTTTTTTTACATCCTGAAGTACCTTGACGACATCACCCATTTCTACGGGGCCTAGTGTCGTCTTGGTTGTTCCTTTGATGACCATGGGGCGCGCGCCGTAGCGCAATGTGATCCAAGCCTTGCCTGCATCGGCGTCTCGCGTCACCCAACTCTTCGCGTCCTTTGCGCCGGGTTTGTACGCTTTCGCCTGAACGATCTGTTTTTCCAAGCCGGCGAGAAAGTTCTTGTTCACTTTTTCCATGACGTCGCGCTTTTCTCGCGCCTTGGTGACCTTCGGCGGCTTGTTGGTAACCTGGTATTGTTCGAGGAGGCCCATCAATACTTCTCCTGGGAATAATGCGAATCCATGGCGCGACCATACTCGAAGATCAATGTGTTTGCCTACGCACAATTACGGGAATTACGCGCAGGTTGGTGGTTGTTCGGCGTTCGGCAATGTCGCCGTGTGGCATCGGTGGAAGCGTGTCTTAGCAGATCAGCATTACCTGTCTAGCGGCGGATGCGACTTACTCCTGCCCCAACGGTCAAGCTGCCCTGGTGATTGCCAAGTGTCAAAACCGTCGGTATCCGCATTGACAACCGATTGGTGATCGCGCCATGCCAGCTCGCGCAGACAGATCGCCGCCGCGATCAAGTAGTAAATGAAGGGTTGAAAAGCGATGCCGATGAACAGGCTACCTACCAAATAAACGATAAGCGATTGCCGAATAGCCGACGCCGATCCGCCGATCCAGGCGCCTTCTGCGCCGTCAGGCGGGTCTCTGCTCAACCGGCCAAGGTATTTGAAGGTCAAGAAGATCAAAATACCGAAAATCCCGAGTCCAACAAAACCGTGCTCGCCAAGAATTTCGAAATATAAACTGTGAAATGCCTTGCCTCTCACCTCCAGGATCTGATCGGGATCTAACGGATGGGGCGTTCTGATTTTGTTAATATGAAACGATTCGAAACCGCCACCAAGCGGATTCTCCAGGACGAATTCGATTGTCCACTTCCAAACGGCAATTCGCCCTGCGGCCGAGGATTCCTGCTCATAATCCGTGATCGTCGACATCCGAGATTGCCATGATTCATCGATGACAAATGTGGTGGCCCCCGCCAAGACAAGCAGCCCAATAAGGTGAACAAATTTTCGCGACGAGCCAACCCATTTCAGAATCATCAAGACTAATAGCGAAACCAGCCCGGTCCTCGACGTTGTCCCTATCGCGGCAAGGACCGCGGCGGCCGAGAATCCATACATCAAAAACTTTCTGTAAATTGATCGCGGGATAATAAGTGAATTGTTCGCGAAAAATAGAAACAAAGGGATTACCGAAACCGCCGTCAGGGCCAAGGTGCTGCCTTCGCCCAGACCATGGTTGGAGTTATAGAGACCGAGAAATACGCCGTAGCCGCCGCCGGATATCGCCGTCTTTACGCCGAAGCTGACTATGGTGGCACCAATCGAGAACAGGATCGTCAGAATCAATGCCTCGATTTGGATACGTGTCCGGAACAGATACGGCACGAATACCGTAAAACATATAACCTTGAACGCCCAGTTCCACTTTGATTCCGCCGCCTCGGGTGAAACGGCCCATTGCAGCGTAAGCGTGACCCAGCCTGCAAACAGAACCAAACAAATGAGCGCCATATTGAATCGCGGCGGATTTTTTCGGTCGAGCAGCAAATACGCCGCCAGTGTCGCCGCGCCGATAAGGAATGATATCGGTATGCCGCTTAACCAGGAGTACACAACACGTTGTGGGTTAAACATATCGACCCACACATAGCCGAGGCCCAATATGTATGGGCTGAATAGGCCCATGCCAAAGAATGAGAGGTAGGATAGGAGTAGGATTAAGTCACGCATATGTCTTGTGTTCTTATGCGGATGGGCCGCTTGCGATAGGTTGAGCAACGGCGTCAAAAGCCGTTCTCGACCACACGAATTTTGCTCTAGGAGCCATGACTGCGCGTCTCGTCGATGCTATGTGTCCTTTGATCCGGCGTGGGCCGGCTGCCGGGATTTGGAGCGGACCTATCGGCCTCCAGCATAAAGGCACGAATGGCGACAAATAACACCAAACCGCAGCTCAAAAGGATTGCAAAGGCATCAATCATTTAATTGAACGTCTATACGCCCTCTAGAATTGATCTCGCACTTCCGAGATCGACCCAAATAATATCACTATTTCGTGTTTAGAGCAGCCTTTATGACCGTAGTAGTGACAGCCGCCGACCCTATCTTCGGCCGGTCCGTCAGGTTTGTTGCATTGACAACTGAATCTCATTCGGCATCGCGTGGGAAACAGGAACTTATTACTTTTTCGTCAGCGGGCAAAAATCCAGCCTTGCAAAATATGCAGGGGCCGTCATTTCTCCAGAAACCTTGCGAAAATTTCACCTAATCGAAAAAGCACCCGGCTAAAAACGAGATAATTCGTGACTGTTCGGCTGAACGTGGGAGGGATGGATAGGTGACCAGGGACCGGCTTCCATTAGGGATGCATCCTTCTGGTCTTGTTCCGTTTTAATTCCGCATCCAGTTCTCGTTTAGGCTATTTTTCGTTCGATTGCGATTGGGGTTTTTCCTCTTTATGTTGAATGGCGTCGTCGTGGATTGCAGAAACCGTTTATGTATTGAAAGAGCACGGTTTCAGCTTGGCGTCTGGTTTGCCATGTGTGGCGCCAGATCAGCTCGGCCTTGATGGTATTGAAGAACGTCTCGACGGCGGCGCAACTGGCGCGATTACTTCGTCGCGAATTTGGTCTCATATTGGTTCTCAACCCAGACGGCGTTTTCCCAATGGCGGACCAACGCTCCGAGCCTTGCACTCGACGCCGCGTCGCCCTCTAGCGCAGAAACGGATTGCCAAATGGCTCGCTTGTCAAATTGAATTAACTGATCACGTTTATTATACGCTACCCGTTTACCATCCCCGCAAGTGTGGCCAAAGACTGTAGGACTCTCCAATTTACCCAAAAAATGAAGCACGCAACCCGACGCATCGTATCGATGAATCGATGTGCGGGTCGGCAAGTCGTATAGGGTGGCGATTATCTCGAACAGGTTGATAATGCCGATCGGTTCGCGAATTTCTAGCCCAGGCCACGAGAACACCAGCGGGATATGTAGCTGCGTGTCATTGATGTGATGCCCGTGACCGAGGAAACCGTCGTCGAACAATGACTCACCATGATCGCCTAATACAACGATCAAAGTGTCCTTCAGCACGTCTTTGGCACGCAAGGCCGTCAACAGCTCGCCGATATAGAGGTCGGCATGGTGGATGGCATTCCAGTATGTGTTCTGCAGCCAGGAACGAGTATTTGGCGAGATCTTGCTCCGCGGAATGCCTTCTCTTACGAAACGCCTTGCCATACCCTCGTGGAAATAGGGAAAGTGGCCAGCCTGAAAATTAAAATATATGAACTGCGGAACCTGCCAGTCGGTCGGCAACACGTTCTCACGGAACTGCTCGAGCAAGGCTTTTTCGCTCAGTTTTATACTGCTCGGCAACCGTGAGGAGAAAACGCGTCTATCGGGGTCCTTCTGAGGATCATAGAAAAAATCGGCTACTTCCCGGGTGGCTGTCTGAACGTCCAAGTCGCCCCAGCTCTCATCTTGACCGGAAATGACTGATACCTTGAACCCGGCATTGGAAAACTGCCGGAATAGGCTTGCTGGGTGGCTGACATTGCTGAATGAACCAGAGAACAGCGAACTTAGTGAAGTTGAAGTATAACCCGTGTGGCCATATGCCTGTTCGACGTACGTACCTTTTTCGGCCAAGGCGGCCAAATTCGGCATTACCAATGAGTTGTCGATGCGTTTCCATAGGGCGTCTGCTCGTGTGCTCTCCATGACAAGCACAATTAGATGCTTGGGTAATGTCTCGGGTGCCTTGGCCAACCGGACTTGTGTCGCCTCACCGAGTGGCTTGAAGTCGCCCCCTACGCCGTTCTCGTCTATGTCATTATTCGGGAGATCGATCGATCCAGGATGAATTGCCGGGTTCCAAGGGGCTTGGTCAATAGGTTGTGAAAACGACGACCAGCCATCTCCGTCGATGTCGGTCAGGTAGTCGAATGTCGTTAGAAACAGGTCGCTGGCTATCTGACGCCTGAGGCCGTAGTTGATTTTTGGGTTTTGCTTGAACACAAACAGTAAGCTACCAGCGACGACCGACAGCACGAGCGCAATTGCGATGTCACTGGTTATCTGTCGCGTCGACGTCCGCGGCGGTTCGCGGTAAGTTCCATGCTTGTCCATGTGACGCTTAAGAAGTGTCAACACAACCAAATAGACACCGACCACGACGACAGCAGGAATAATTAAGACGACGCTCTCTTGCAAGACGTAGATCACGGCGGTTTCAAGATCGCCTGCAAGACCCTTGATCAACGCCAAGTCGACAGCGTCGCTGAAGTAGATGTGAAGCTGATAGCGCAGGAATATCGACATCCCGTAAGAGCCGGCGAATATGGCGGTAAAATGAACCATCAGGATCGGTGTCCTGAAGGACAATAGCAACGACAGGCTCCGAACCAGATAGAAGGCAACCGCTACACATAGTGCGAAGATGACGAAAGCAGAAAATAAGTACGTGAAAATCTCGACCGGCGTCGCCAAGCGATAAGCCTGCAAGAAGCCTCCGCCAATCTGGTTATACTTGATCTCTAGAACAATGATCTCTGGCAAGAAGACGCACAGGACTATCACGAATAGGCAGATTAACGGTAAGCGCTTAGCGACTTTCATACGAATGGAGACCTTTGGAATCGACCCGAGACAACAATGCCAGTGTTCCGCTTGAATCGAATAATTCCTATGGGGTGAACAAAGTTGCGACTCCAAGACGATTGAAAAGTAACTGAAAATGCAACTGGCGCGCAGTCATCAGTTCCCACATCTACAGGCGTAACTGCCGCACCAGACGCGTCATCGAACAGATCAATTGTAGGAAACGTATATTGGAATTGCAACAATACCATTGTATCCTCATAGGGTCCAACCACGAGGCTAAAATGAGCGATCCCAACAATTCTAAACCGCTCGGGCAACGCCGATGGCCAAGATAGCACCCATTGCGGCGATGATCTTCTCCGTTGCCGTGTTCGCCTTCCTCGGCGGGACAATCACCGCTTATTACCAAATCTTCCCTTATCCTTACATTCACGACGCGGGACGCACGCTGTGGGCATTGATCGAGACAGTGTCACCGCTAAGACGAACGTACATTGGGGAACGCATCGAGACGACTGCCTTTCCCGGCAGTGACGCAGCAAACAGAAGATGGACGGTTTACGATACATCGGTACCGCGTTTACCCGTCATTACATTTGGCGGGCTGAATCAATATTTGGAATTATGCCCTGGTGACGGATGCCTTGCGGTCACTGTCGATGCCCTGGGTAATGTTACAGAAACCTGGCCTTATAGGCCTGCTGAAATTTTCGCTGCAGACATCACCGACGGTGCCTTCCCGCACGAGGTAATATTGTTTGATCCACGCATCAGTTCTCGTCCGTTCGGAATAGAGCGATATGCTGACGGCGACATACTGGCGAACTTTCAGGCCACCGTCAGCATTTTTCCTTTCGGTTTGGGGGTGGCGCGGATTGCGCAGGACGGTACGCCGCGCTGGGCTCGGTTCGACTATAGCCATCACTGGTCAACACTAAGAGCCGACGGAACGGCATACGTCCCGAGCCTCAAGATTGGTGACGGTAGCATCAACGTGATCCTTGGTACTGAACCGTCTATTCGACGTGTCACGATTAATTGCAATAGGCCATACCATGACATAATTCAGTTGATTGACGTCTCCGGAGGCGTGGTCGACGAGATCGAGCTTGTACCGCTCCTACTAAAATCGAATTGGGCTGGGATATTCCCGGAGACCACCAATTTCTGCGATCCACTGCATCTTAACTACATAGACGAAATTTCTACGGATGCGGGGCCGGGCCTTTCTCCGGGTGATTTGGTGGTTTCGCTGCGTAATATATCAGCGTTTTTCATTCTTGACCCTGAAAAACGAGAGTTAAAACGCATGGTGTCCGGCACCTTTTTACAACAGCATTCCGTTCACCATTTATCCGGTTCAAAGTTCCTCATCTTCGACAATCATGGCGGTGATTTTCAGGGACCGGCTTCGCGGATTGTCGAACTGGATCTTGCTACAGGCATGGAGCGGCGGATATTTCCAAATGCCAATACACCCGAGCCATTCAACCATGTGTTTTCCGGTACGGCCGGATATCTTGACATCTCACCAGACCGCAGCCGGGTTCTGATTAGCGTCACTCACGCAGGTCGTGTTTTTGAAGTAGACATTGCATCGGGACGACTGCTAGCTGTTTATGATAATATTCACGACATATCGTCCGTGCCAGATGCACCGGAGGAAAAGCGGGCGCTGGCGGCACGCTTCACGATCTACGGGATGAGTTATCTTTCGAAATAAAACTTTCACCCTCCACAGACCGAAAAATGGGAGATTTCTGCCATGACTATATTGCGTATGTTGTTGTTGTGTGCTGCCTGGCTCGTCCCGTCCTCCGCACACGCTTATATCGGTCCGGGCGCCGGTATCACGGCCTTCGGATCTCTGTTGGCCATAATAGCTCTGGTGCTGTTGGCGATGATCGGCTTCGTTTGGTATCCGGCGAAGCGCTTGATTAAGAACCGCAAGGCAGGCAAGGAGGCCGAGGCGAGGAACCGGACGGCGTCCCTTCGTTCCTAAAATACTTCTTTGGCGGCAGAAATCTTGGCTTCTTGGACGTGTCTTGTTTCTTGTTATGGCAACGTATTTAGTCATTGTTCAATAGTCGGTCAAAGGAACTCGACCGACCAGCGTGACCGATGGGGTGGACGCCCCTCGACGGTATCAGTGTGCCAAGATGGCGGTGTTGAGAAACCGCGACAGAGCAGGCGTCCATGGAGAAGGTTAGCACGATCGGGATTGATTTAGCGAAGCAGGTGTTTCAAGTGCATGGGGCGGCTGGTGATGGAAGTGTGATATTCCGTCGCAGGCTCAGCCGGGAAAAGTTTCTTGCGTTTCTGGCTACGGCGCCGGCGTGTGTGGTGGCGATGGAAGCCTGTGCAAGTGCCCATTACTGGGGTCGGGAGATCCGTCGTCTCGGCCACGAGGTTCGCCTGATCGCACCGGCATACGTAAAGCCGTTCGTCAAGCGGCAGAAGAACGACATGGCTGATGCAGAGGCGGTCTGTGAAGCGGCGCAGCGGCCGACAATGCGCTTTGTCGCGGTCAAGAGCGAGGCTCAGCAAGCTTCGGCGATGATCTTCAGGGCGCGTGACCTTCTGGTTCGCCACCGGACGGCGACGATCAATGCGCTGCGTGCACATCTGGCCGAGTTTGGTTTTATCGCCCCCAAGGGAACTGCGCATGTCAAGCGATTGCAGGTTATGATCGAGGATACGTCGAACGGCATGCCAGAGCCGGCGCGCTTACTTTGCCAAGACCTGCTTGAGATGATCCGCATCTATTCGACCCGCATTGGCGCGCTGGATCGCGAGGTCCGCGAGCGTGCGCGGCAGGACGATGTTGCCAAGCGGTTGATGACGATCCCAGGCATCGGGCCGCTGATCGCGACGGCGCTGCAGGCCATGGCGCCGCCAATCGAGACTTTCGATCGGGGCCGGGATTTCGCTGCATGGATGGGATTGACACCCCGTCAGCATTCGACCGGCGGCAAGGCGCGGCGCGGCAAGACCTCGAAGATGGGACAGCGCGACCTTCGCCGATTGCTGATCATTGGCGCGAGCGCCGTGGTTCACTGGGCGGTGCGGCGCGGTGCGCCGGCCGGCTCATGGCTCGAACGAATGCTTGCCAAGAAACCACGTATGTTGGTCACCGTGGCTCTTGCCAACAAGATGGCGCGCATGGCTTGGGCGCTGATGGCTAAGGGCGGTGTCTATCGAGCTCCGGCGCCGGTTGCATAAGCGATCGGCGTTTGTGAGGCTGTCGAGAATGTGAGCAGGGCGAAACAAGGGTATGGGCAAACGGTCACAGAGACGGGATCGGGAAAACCAGGTCAACCGGACGGCGCCTCGAGCGCGCGTGACCGTATTGGACCCGATCCTCGCATCTCCATACTGGCCCGCGGCATCTGAAAAGCCGCATCGAGAGGCCGAACACACGTCAGCACCTGACCACATGCTGCCCGAGTTTCAAATTCTGCTTGCTTTCAATGGGGCGTCCACACACGTCCGGTGATGCTCACCTAGACCGACGGTCCTAGAGCAGTTCCTTTACCAACATAGCGCCGTCGGGGAATTTGCCGGTTCTACGGAAGGCCTCGACCCTTGCCGGTTGGGTGTAGACGCTGTGGAAGGCTTGTGAGCCGACCGCGTCTTCCTCATCGGTGGCCACGTCCCAGGTCCCGAGAAAGGTCCAACTGCGAAAGTCCTTAGGCTTGCTAATAGCGCCCGTGTCGTCCACGTAGGGCGAAAAGGAATCGGCCGCCGCGATACCGCCGTCGACAGCGACACACAACACGGCCAAGGCGACAGCGCGAAAAACTGTCATGTAGGCGCCCCCGTCGTTCGGTTAAGCCGCCTCAACATTTGGCCCGCAGTGTGCCGAGACCCCGACGGTATAGTTTCCTACGCCTGCACTTTCTTTTCGACGATGAAACTCAATACCAACAAGGTTACAGGCCAAATGCCGACCCAAATTCCCAACCGCTCGGCATGAGCTTCTTGGAGGACCGCTCTTAGTGCCGGATCCTCAATGCCACTGAGAACTGGCCGCATGATTTCCATTTCCGGCCCGAGGTACCAAAGCACCCACGCGAGCGGGACGGAAACGATTCCCAACCAAAACAAGATTTGAGGTAACGATTTCATATTTCCCTCCTTTGGACATCTTGCAGGACTCGGTCATTCGACTCGACAACGCGGAATTTCGGAAGCCGGCCCATCGTGCGCGATGGCTTGATCCGGGTCAAACCTTATCGTTCCCACGCTAATCAAGCTTTCCGAGGAGGTCGGCCAGCACCTCGGCTTCGGCCTCAGTCAGATGGGCCGCAATGGATTCTTCGATCGCCCGCGCATAGACCGGCCACATGCGCCGCCGCATGTCCGTTCCGGCCTTCGTGATTTTGACGATTTGGCCGCGGCCATCGTCTTCACAGGCGTGACGCTCCAAATATCCGGCGGCGACGATGCGATCGAGCAGTCGGGACAGGCCATATTGCGGCAGAAGCAAGTGGCGCTCGAGTTCGAAGGGGCGCATGCCGTGCTCGCCAACGCGCTCTACCTCCAACAGCGCGTCGTACCAGGCAAGCGACGGCATCGCGGACGCCTTAAGCGCCGCCTCGACCGCCGTCAACGTGGCGTGGTGCGCCCGCATCAAGCGTGTCCAGGCACGCATGACCCTATCGCTCGGTTCGCTCATCATGGCTACAGAACATCAGATTCATGCATTCGCATCAAGCTTGACATTTACATGCGTTCGCATATATCGATACATGCGTACGCATTCATATATGGAGAAAATGATGCCGAACGGTCTGATGCTGGTGAGCCACCACCTCTGTCCCTATGTGCAGCGCGCAGTCATTTCACTGACTGAAAAGGACGTCGCATTTGAACGGGTTGATGTCGACCTTGCCAACAAACCCGATTGGTTTCTCGCGATTTCACCACTTGGCAAAACACCTGTGTTGAAGGTTGGCGATACTGCAATTTTCGAATCCTCGGTGATCCTCGACTATCTGGAGGAAACGCAACCCGTCCCGCTACAGCCTTCGGACCCACTCATGCGCGCCGAGCATCGCTCCTGGGTCGCCTTCGGCTCATCGGTGCTGAACGATATCGCAGGTTTTTACACGGCCGGCGACGCAGCGGATTTTTCCGCCAAAGCGCGGGAAATTGGCGACAAATTTCGACAGCTTGAGGCCAAACTGCATACCGGCCCATATTTCGAGGGTGAAATTTTCTCGCTTGTGGATACGGCTTTCGGGCCGATTTTTCGATATTTCGATGTGTTCGATCGGATCGCTGATTTCGGCATCCTCGACGATACACCCAAAATTACGGCGTGGCGCCGAGCCTTATCGGCACGCGCATCGGTCAAAGCAGCGGTGGCAGATGACTATGAGGCGCGTCTGTGGCGCTTTCTGGAGGCCCGAAATTCACATCTTTCGCGTTTGATGGCGGGGCTGAGCGACCTTCCACCTCACAGCTTTAGCCGGGCCCAGACGCGGGAGCTTACTTGATTAACGCGACGAACGGCTTCTGCTACGTCAATGGTCAGCACTTCGCCATGCTCGACTATCGTGTTGCCATCGACGATCACGCGATCGACGTCTTCGCCGGTCGCCGCCAGCACCAGAAATTGAAACGGATCGTAGGCGGGTGCGGCCTTGGGCGTATCGATTTTCACCATCGCGATATCCGCCTTGCAACCCGGCGCCAGGCGCCCGAGATCGGACCGGCCGAGGGCGTCGGCGCCGCCTGCCGTGGCCATATGGAAGACATCCTCGGCGAGCGCCGTTTCAGCCGAGTTTTCAACGATTTTGCAAATCACAGAGGCCATCCGCATTTCGTTGAACATATCAAATGGGTAGGTATCGGTACCGAGGCACTGTCGAATGCCCATCTCCCGGTACTTCTGAATGGAATTGATCACGCCGCCACGGCGGGCTTTGACCCAAGGCATATGACACACCGTGGTTCGTGAATCGCGAAGCGCCGCGATCTCGTGCCGCGCCATGGTGTTCATATTGCCGTCCGCCGACATGACCTGCCCGTGGCCGATGATAAAGTCGGGACCCAACAGTCCGGTTTCCATCATCAGCTCGACCGGCGTCATCGCCTCCGCTTCTGTCACCCGGGCATATTCGTTGGGCGACTGGCCGGCGTGAATTTGGATCGGCAGCTTAAGCTCGTCGGCGACGCGCCGGGTCTCTTTCAACAGGTCGCTATCGCAGGTATCGATCTGGCCTGGCGCCAGCATCGTGCGCAGCCGGTCTTGGTAGCGACCGTTCCAATTTCGACAAAAGTCGACACAGGCTTCGAAGCGCGGACGTCCGCGCTTAGGATAGTCACGGTAGAACACACCCGCATTACCGTCTTGCCCGTAATAACGGGTACGATAGCGCGGCCCCGAATAACAGCGCAATCCCGAACGACCGGCAACGTCGGCGACCCGTTCGGTTATCGAAATATCGCCGCCGCCACCGATTTCGAAGTCATAGCCCAACTCAACCACTGTCGTGGACCCGGTTCGAGCCAGCTCGGCGAAGGCGCATTCCGCCGCCGCGACTTGGGCGTCGGCGTCCGTGGCATGTCGAACCGCCGGCAAAATCTTGTACAGCGCGACGAAATTCTGTGCCGATGCAAGGGCGGAGGAACTGCCCACCTCTTCGATGTGGCCCTTCGTGAATAATGTATCCGTGACATGCAAATGCGCGTTGACCAGACCGGGAATGACCAGGCGTCCGGTCGCATCAATGGTTTCGTCGGCCTCGCCGTCGTAACCGTTTCCAACAAATATAATTTCGTTGCTCTCGAAAACGACAACAGCGCCGTCGAGGACATCATGGCGGCCGTTCCGCCAAGCGACCACGACACCGTTTTGAATAATGACACGCATCTAAGCGAGTGAGCCAAACAACGCGAGCAGCGCCGCGTCGACTTGGCCCGGTCTTTCCTGCTGCATGGTCGCACCTTCTGCTTTTTTGCTCAGTGCCGGAATACGAACCGGCGGACAATAACGCGACAAGAGGCCGTCGTCATCGGGCACGGCGCAGCTCGGCGACCGTCAAGCCGAGCCCGCCGACCAATCCGGTGATCAGGGCGATTGCCGCGATGGCCGCACGCAGACCCAGCACCGGGACCCCGAACCCCGCCGACACGCCACCGAGTGGCCCGCCGCTCTGCATCAGCGTACGCATGATCGCAAAGCACCGGCCGTGGTAGCCGGGCGGGATGATCTTCATGCGGAGCGTCTGTCCCCAGATGGTGAGCGGTGCGCTGAACGCGCCATAGAGCGCCAGGGCGAGCCCCGCGCCGATGGCGTTTGGACTAATGGCCACAGCCGCCGCGGCGACGCCGGCCAGCACCAGCGCCAAGCAGATAGCGAGCCCTTCGGAGAGCGGCAACCGGACAAAGCCGATCGTCACCGAGCTGACCAATTCGCCAACGGCGATGCAGCCAAGCAACAAACCGTAGAGCCCGGGACCGCCGCCGAGAACCGTGTCGGCAAACACCGGCACGACCACGAGCATCGCGCCGAGCCCGACATTGAAGGCGAGGTACATGACAGTGGTGCTCGCCAATACGGGGTTCTGCACAATGACCCGAGCGGCCGCCAGCAAGCTTGTCGCACCACCGGTTTCGGAGCGGCCATCCTCGGGCCGTGGCTGGCATCGCCACACTGCCCATGCGAATACTAGGTAAGTAGCAGCGTCGATGTACAACGCCTCGAGCGGGCCGACTTGGGCAATCAGCAGGCCGGCGAGTGGCGGGCCGAGCACACCGCCCGTCGTGTAGCCGATGGTCTCCAATGCATTGGCCGCATTTAGCTCATCACCGCGGACCAGTGCCGGCAGCAGGCTTGGCACCCCGGCCAGCGGTATCATCATCAAGAATCCAAAGACACCGGCGACAACGTACACATACCACAGCGGCATCGTGTCCAATGCGGCAAGGACCGGCACCGAAACCACCAGCAACGACTTGGCCAGCGAATCGATCGCCATGATCTTTCGGCGGTCGTAGCGGTCCAGCAGCCAGCCGGCGGTCAAGCCGCCGATGACGACCGGCGCGGTAAAGCAGAACGACAACCAGCCCAGCGACACCGTCGAGCCGGTCAGCTCGAATACATACCAAACGAGTGTGGTTCGGGTAATCGCGTCGCCCAGCACCGATGCGCTGAAACCGAGCCAGAATACGCCAAAGCCGCGTTCCGAGCGCAACGCGCGGCGTATGGTCATGGCAACGGTCCGCGGCGAAACGTCGATGGCGCGCGCTTGTAGGTCTTCAAGAAAGCGTCGTTGAACCGCCGAACACTGCCAAAACCCGCTTCGAAGGCAATACGCGTCAACGGCATGTCGGACTCCGTGATCAATCTTTTCGCCGCCTGTACACGGCGTACCCTGGCGACTTCTCCGGGTCTCGCACCCGCATGTCGGAAAAACAGCCGCGATAGATGGCGCGGCCCTATACCCAACAGAGCCGCCAATTCGGCAACCGAATGGTGGTCGAGATAGCCGTCCTCGATCAAACGCATACCGCGCCCGACCGTGGCCGCCGTTCCCAGCCATGCCGGGCTATTGGGGGCGGCTTCCGGCCGACAGCGCAGGCAGGGCCGGTAACCGAACCGTTCGGCCTCGGCCGCCGTGCGATAAAAGACACAGTTTCGCTGCTTCGGCTTCGGTGCCGGACAAATCGATCGGCAGTAGATACCGGTGGTACGCACACCGACAAAGAACCTGCCATCGAAACCCGGATCGCGGCAAAGCAGCGCCTGATAAAGGCGGCGGAGAAAGGCATCGTCTTTGTTCGCGCCGTCCGTTCTATTCACGGCAAACTTCCCTGACTTTTGGCTCATAATCGCCGATCGAGAACCGACATTAGGCCGCAAGCGATTGCCCTGCTCGCCACAAACGGACGTCGTTATTGATCAAGCGGGATCTGGCCACAGAAAGTTGACGCATGAACAGGAGCCTTTCCACTACAATAGCCGCAAACCGCAGCGGATAGACTAATCCTCATGCCACGCATACCGCCTTACCCCTTGGCTGTTGTGATCATCATATGGCTGTCCTTCAACCCCAGCGTCGTGCGGGCGGACCAGATCGACGGTCACTGGTGTTACAAAGACGGCCGCAGCCTGTCGATCCGCGGCCCGCAAATCGTCACGCCCGGCGGCACCAAAATGCTCGGTGACTACGACCGCCATGGCTTCGCCTATGTGGTGCCGGTTGGCGAGACCGGCGCCGGCGATCAGGTGCTGATGCGCCAACAGGACGACTACACCATTCACGTCTGGCAGAACCGGCCGGACGCAACCGAACAAGGCGCATCCGAAATCTGGCGCCGCTGCGACCCGCGCACGAGCTGAAACATGCGCGGGACCGAACTCGGGCTCAGCATAGCAGGCGAAAGGTTTTACGTTCGCGATCCACGTGGCAAACGCGCCGACGCCCTTTCACATGCGGCGCAACGTATGGCCGCATCGGGCTCTTTGTGTGATTTCTATCGGCTTTGGGCTAAGGCCAGAGCCTATTTCTGCCAAGACATAAAGGTGTCCACGGTCCTGACGGTTTCCGGCCGAAGGTTTTCGATCCCTTCATAGGGACGACCCTTGTCGAGCGGTTTGTGGGGATACTTGGCGATCGTTTTCCAATGCCGCTTCATCATGTCCTGAAATGACGCTCCCGACCAAAGGGCCATTCCGATATGAGGACTTTCTTCCCGCGGGTCGCGATAGAGGTTGAATACCGGAGCGGCCGCACCGGGTACGCCGGGGGCCGGCATATGCATCTTGAACTCTTGCTTCACGATCGAGCGCAAGACCTCGCTTTCATAGATATAGACGTAGTCTCGCCGGCCATGATGTTCGCCGTTCAGCAGCAACGCCGTCTGATCGATACCGTCGATGACCCGGTCACGAGGAATCTGGTCCGTCGCCCCGGCGATGCGGGCAAACGTCGTAAACAAATCGGAGACGTGAATAATATCCCCGGCGGCGCTGCCGGGTTCGATCACGCCTGGCCAACGAACGAATGCGTCAACCCGGACACCACCCTCTAGGTGATCGGTTTTTCCACCTCTATAGATGAGTTGACTGAGGCCTGAAGGACCGCCGTAGTGATACATCAACCCGTTGTCGGCCATTAGGACAATCAAAGTATTGTCGGCAATACCCAGGCGGTCGACTTCGCCGAGTATTTCCCCGATCCAACCGTCCAGTTTCTGCAATTTCTCGGCGTGAAATCCACCATTCAGCGACAGGTTCTGATCCTGATCGTGCACAAAATTGAGCGGATAAAGCGGCCAGTATTGCAAGTAGAAAGGATCATCCTTTTTCGCAAGATCGCGCAACTGTTCCAACGCCTGGCGCTGGTAGCGTTCGTTCATGCGGGCGTAATGGGCCTGTGTCCATTCTTCGCCAGGCTTAAGGTCGACCTCCCGGGCCTTACCACCCTTGCGGGCCTCGAGGCCGGTCACCAAGCCGGCCGGCTTGAACTTGCGGTCTAGCGCGTATTCATTTGATTGGAACTTGGGGTGCCAGCCAAACAGGTTGTTGGCATCTCCTGCCTCCTTGGACATGAGCGCCAATTGCACTTGTTGGTGGGCCGGAAACGCGGCGAAGTCAAAACCTTGATTATGCGGGAAGGAGGCTTCGATATCGCCCTGATGCCATTTGCCGATATGCGCTGTGTTGTAGCCGACCGCCGACAGCATCTCTGCGATCGTGACCTCGCTCGCCGGCAGACCTTCGCCTACCAGGGCAACCTTCACTTCGGCGTGGCCCATGCGCACCGGATGACGCCCGGTTAGCATGGCGGCCCGTGTCGGAGTACAAGACGGTTCGGTATACATGCGCATCAGGGACATGCTTTGTGTCGCAAGCGCGTTGATGTTGGACGTGTCGATTCCCATAACATAATTCATCGCCGGTTGGCCCATTTGGCCGAAACTCACGTCATCGATCAGTAGATACAGGATGTTGGGAGACTTCCCGCCGTTGGCCGCACGGATTTCGGCGAGCTTGGCGTCGATCTCTGTATCTTCGGCAGCCCATTGCTCGGCATATTGGTCTTGCACGAAGTAGTACTCACCGTCATGGACGATGTCCGCGGCGTGGGCGGCCCCAGCAAGGAGTCCGAATGATATCGGCATCAGCCAAACGAGACCGGTCAACCTCTTTCTCAGCGACGACCGCTTAATACGGCTTTGCAACGTGATCATGACCGTCTCCATTCGTCCTTATGGTGGAAGCGCAAGTGCCTCCAGCGCCACAAAACGGTCCCGCGACTGGCGACACCCTACGCCGAGAACCATGACATAGTGGAGAATGGTATGGCAGTCGATTATGCGCCGGCAGGTTTTTTACGGTTTTTCACTGTTTAACAGCCTGATATCTTTGTAAAAACGCGCCTCTACAGTCGGAGGGCCTCGATCGAAGCGCCATGGAAAATTCTAAGACGGCTATTGAGCACGACCATGATGAGGCCCAGATTCGGTCGGCCCTCGCTGCGATACTCGATAGCGATCAGTTCCGCCGGTCGCCGCGCCTGCGTGAATTTTTAACGTTCATCGTCGAACGGAAGCTGGCGGGCGCGGAAGACCAAATCGTCGGCAAGGCAATTGCCGAGCAGGTTTACGGTCGGAATTTGGCGGTCAACGCCAAAGATGAATCGCTTGTCCGGGTCGATGCCGGGCGGGTTCGCCGGGCCCTGGCTGATTATTATGCAGGTTCCGGCAAGGGTGATTCCGTTGAGTTTGCGATACCGGTCGGGTCCTATCGCCCGATTTTTTCCAGCCGTCAAACGGGACAAGCTGGCACCAAAGACAAACATCGGCTGCCGATCAAATCGAACCATTTGTTCGCTGCGATTGCGGCTGTGCTTGCAATTTGCATCGTCGTGCTCGGTGCCGTTTATTTCCGGACCGGATCGATGGACAGGCCCGGTCAAGCGCAATTGCGCGACCAAGCAATGAGGGAAAAACGGATAGAACTGGTACGTCGAGCGATGTTTCAGAAATCACCGGCTTCTCTCCAAGCCTACGATTTCGCTCAACAGGCCCGCGGTTTGATTTTCCCGCCGACCAATCCCGATCGGTTAAAACTGGCGCGACAACATTTTGAGGACGCTATTGCGCTTGATCCCGAATTTTACGGCGGCTATGCCGGTGCGGCCCAAGTGATGGCGTTTTTGGCCTTCCTGCCATGGGTGCCCGAAACCGAGAAAAACCTCGAAGCGGCGCGCGACTATTCCGCCGAAGCCAGAAATTTGGCACCGGGGAATGCCTGGGTACAGTCTTCTCTTGCATGGGTAGCCTTTGTCGCCGGCGAATTCGAACGCGCCAAGGAATTGGCCGCCCTAGCGTTGGACCTGGATCCACTCGATTGGCACGTCACCGAATTTGGCGCCATGATCTATATGTTTTCCGGGGACTTTGATGTGGCTCTCAAGACCGTTCGGCCTCTCGTCGAGTCGCGGTCGGTTGAGACCGGGTTGGTTCATCTAAATGTCGACGCTATCGCCAATTTTCATCTCGGTAATTTTCGCCAGACGATCGATACATTCAACCTGGTCATTAGGTCCGGCGGCACCAACAGTCCCGTCACCATATCCTATTTGGCGGCCGCCTACGGGAAATTGGGGGACGCTAAGCAGGCAGCGCAAACCGTCGCGGCTCTAAAAAAAGGCTGGCCGCGTTTCTCGCCGACGCAACTGTTCAATCGCATCTACCGTCATAAAAACCATGCACGCGAGATCCTTGCCCCTTTGCGCGCGGCCGGATGGACGGAACCGGACGGATAGTTGGAAGACGGCCGAAATTACACCGCAGCTCGCAGCCAGTTGATAAAATCGCCGACGTCTTGCCGTTTGCTACTCCATACCGGCGCGATCACGGCGTAGCCGTGTGGCGCTGGGATGCGCAGATCGAACGGTGCAATCAGACGTTCGCTCTCAAGCTCTCGGGCGACTAATGCTTGGTGACCGATAGCAATGCCCAGGCCTTCGACGGCCGCTTCGACCGCCATGCTATAAAGAGTGAATCCGGTCTCGCGTTCAACGTTATCGGTCGGCACGCCGGCGGCTCGGAACCAGAGCGCCCAATCCTCCGCCCATTGGGTGTCGTAGAGAAGCCGTGCGCCGATAAGGTCGGCCGGTGTGGCGAAACCAATCTCCTCGGCCAATGCCGGGCTGCACACCGGAAACATTTCGTCGCGAAATAGCGGCACTGAGACGAGATCGGCACGACCGCCGATATCATAGTGCACGGCGACATCGAAGGATGCCTGGTCGAGTTCCGAAACGTCCGGGGCAACGGACACCTCGATGTTGAGTTCCAGCTTGAAATCACGAAATAGCGGCAGACGAGGTGTCAGCCATTTCTCGGCGATCGCCGGTAAAGCGACAATGCGAAGTCGATTGCCGCCAGGCTGCTTAGCGATACGCCCGGTCGCGGCGGCGATGGCATCCAATGCCGGAATCAGGTCATCCCGATAGCGACGGCCGGCGTCGGTCAACAAGACACCGCGCGGGCGGCGGGCGAACAGCGCTACGCCCAAATGCAGTTCCAGCGCTTTGACTTTTTGGCTGACGGCGCCCGCGCTCACGCCTAGTTCGTCAGCGGCTAGACGGAAGCTCCGGTGGCGTGCGGCGGCCTCGAACGCACGCACCCAATTGAGCGGCGGCAACGCGCGCACCATCTCCCCATCCTCCGTGTTGGCGTAGTTTTTCTAAGCCATTTCCGAGATTTACTGGTTTGTGGCGCGAACGTCCAGCGGTGATGATCCCACCGACCGGCGATCGGTGCCATGCCGACCGTGCATTTCATCTTTTTAGCCTTTGCAGGAGACCCAAGCCGCATGAACACGGCACCCCATCCCGGCTATTTCACCCAGAGCCTCGCCGACAGCGATCCCGCGGTCCACGCGGCCCTTGCGGCGGAAGAAGATCGCCAGCGCGACGGCATAGAGCTGATCGCGTCGGAGAACATTGTCAGCCGCGCCACCCTGGAGGCGCTCGGCACCGCCATGGTCAACAAGACGGTTGAAGGCTATCCCGGCCGGCGCTACTACGGCGGCGCCGCCCACGCCGACGTCATCGAGCGATTGGCAATTGACCGCGCCAAGGCATTGTTCGGTAGCAGCTTCGCCAACGTGCAGCCCCATTCGGGCAGCCAGGCCAACCTGGCGGTGTTCCTCGCATACCTAAAGCCCGGCGATACGGTGCTGTCCATGGACCTGTCGTCCGGCGGCCATCTAAGCCACGGCTCACCGGCCAACCTAACCGGAAAGTGGTTCACTATCGTGCATTACGGCGTGCGTGCCGACGACGGCCGGATCGACTTGAAAGAAGTCGGGCGCCTGGCCGAGCGGCATCGGCCGCAGCTCATCATCTGCGGCGGCTCCGCCTACCCGCGTGCTATCGACTTTGCCGGCTTCCGCGCCGTCGCCGACGCGGTCGACGCGGTGCTGCTGGCCGACATGGCCCATTTCGCCGGCCTTGTGGCCGGCGGCCAACACCCGAGCCCCGTGCGCCACGCTCAGGTCTCGACCGCAACCACATACAAGAACCTGCGCGGCGTGCGCGGCGGTCTTATATTGGCAGACGATTTGAACCTGGAGCGCAAACTGAATTCGGCCGTATTCCCTGGCGTGCAAGGCTCGGTCATTCTCAACGCCGTCGCCGCCAAGGCGGTTTGCCTGGGCGAAGCGCTTCGGCCGGCGTTCAAGGACTATGCCCGCGCCGTGCTGGCCAACGCCCGCGTTCTTGCGGCGGCGCTGATCGACCACGGCATCGATGTCGTCACCGGCGGCACCGACACACCGCTTTTGCTGGTCGACCTCAGGAAACAAGGCCTGACCGGTGCCGAGGCGTCGGAGAGCCTGGAACGGGCCGGCTTGACCTGCAACAAGAACGGCATTCCCGGCGACACCACACCGCCGACGGTGACCTCAGGCTTGCGTTTCGGTGTCTCCGCCGGAACCACGCGCGGCTTCCGCGGCGCCGAGTTCGAGGCGATCGGACACATGATCGCGGAGATCTTGGCAGGGCTCGCCAAAGGCGCCGGCGGCATGCCGGCATTGGAGGCCCGCCTGCAAGACGAGGTCAGGGTGATGACCCGGGATTTTCCGATCTACGAAAAGGGCTGACAGCCGATGCAGAAACCGAATTTTCTTTTCGTGCAGGCCGACCAACTGGCGGCTCGGGCGCTGCCGGCCTATGGCAATTCGATCGCAAGAACGCCGAACATCGATAGGCTGGCAAACCAGGGCGTCGTATTTGAGCACGCCTATTGCAACTACCCGCTTTGCGCACCGTCGCGGTTTTCCATGATCTCGGGATTGTTGGCGACCCGTGCCGGCGCCTATGACAACGGCGCGGAGTTCCCGGCGAGCCTGCCGACGTTCGCGCATTACCTTCGGCTACTCGGCTACCAGACGTCGGTATCGGGGAAAATGCATTTTATCGGTCCCGACCAATTGCATGGCTTTGAAGAACGTCTGACGACCGACATTTATCCCGCTGACTTCAATTGGACGGCCAATTGGGGCGATGCCGGTACGGACGACACCAGCGAGCGGCTGTTGGCCGCGGCGGGAGAAGCCAAAGGCGTGTTGCGCTCGGGCATCTGCGAACGGACCATTCAACGCGACTACGACGACGAAGTGGCCTTCCGGGCAGCCCGCAAAATCCACGACCTGGCGCGCTCCGACGACCGGCGGCCATTTTGCCTTTTCGTTTCCTTCACCCACCCCCATGATCCGTTCGCCATACCGCGAAGATATTGGGACCGCTATCGCCACGAAGACATCGATATGCCCGCAATTCCGGCGATGCCGCGCGACCGGCTCGATCCCCATTCGCAGCGCCTCTTTGACCATATTGGTGTCGCCGAAGCGGCGCTGACGGAAGCCGACGTTCGGGTCGCGCGCCACGCTTATTACGGTGCCGTAAGTTATGTGGACGATCAGCTTGGGCACCTCCTGGACGCGTTGCAGCTTGCCGGCTTCGTCGACAACACCGTCATCGTCTTTCTCGCCGACCACGGCGAAGCGCTGGGCGAGCGCGGCCTCTGGTTCAAGCGGTCTTTTTTCGATTGCGCGCTGCAGGTACCACTGATTGTTTCCGCGCCGTCACTGTTGCCGCCTTCACGATGTGCTGAAAACGTTTCACTGGTGGACCTTTATCCGACCGTGATCGACTTGGCCGACCCAGACCATGGGCTGGCAATGGTTGAAACCGCCTACGACGGCCGAAGCCTGTTTCCCGTCATGCGCGGCGACGGCCCGGACGGCCGCCATCTCGTCGTCGCGGAATTGACCGGCGAAGGCTCCGAAGCGCCGGCGGTAATGGTCATGGACGGCCCTTTCAAATACATCGATTGCGACACCGACCGGCCACAACTTTATGACCGTGGCGTCGATCCGAACGAGCAGGAGAATCTGGCCGGCAGCGCCGATACGGCCGAAATCGAAACCAGGCTGGCTGCGTATATCGCACGGAACTGGAACATGGCGGACCTGAAACGGCGCGTGATCGAAAGCCAACGCCGGCGCCGGATCGTCGATCAGGCCCATGCCGTGGGCCAACCACCGGTCTGGGATCATGAACCAGCCGTAGCCAGCCGGCACCGGTATTTCCGGCCCGGTGACGCCAACCCGAGCGCCAGCAATTACAACCGCGATTTCGACATCCGCCTGCGGCCTGATTCAGAAGCCCCGGCCATTCGCGACTTCCCCTAGAGCAACCTGCATCAAAATGATTCCATTTTTATGCAGTTTGATCTAGCCCGGCGCCGCCAAGGTGGACAGCATGAAGGCGCGCAGCGCCGCGTGTTCGCGGTCCTTGTCGCGGGTCGACAGCCAATGCAGTCCGATCGAGAACCCTGCCACCGCGAACGGCAGGTCCAATACGCGGAGCGGAAAATGCTTTGCCGCCCGTTCGGCCAGTTGCCGCGGCAAGGTGGCGACATGATCGGTGCCGGAAACCAACAGGCAGGCGGACAGGAAATGCGGCACCGAACAGATCACGAAACGCTGCCGCCCCATGGCCCGGAGGTGGTCGTCGATCACGCCGCGGCGACCGCCCAAGTCGGGCGCCACCAGGACATGCCCGAGGCCAAGATAGCGGTCCAGCGACAAGGCCGCCCGCGAACCGCACGCAGCCGGATGATCGCGCCGCACGACGCAAGCGAAGTCGAGTTGGGCCAGGTGCCGCGAGACTAGGTTCTTGATCGGTATGGTGAGGTGCGCCAGCACGAAATCGACCCGCTCCAGCTCCAATTCGTCTTGCAGTGTGTCGCGGCGGAACGGCCGGACCTCAACCGATACCTCCGGTGCTGCCCGTGCCAAGCCGCCGATCAGGTCGGTCAGGAACAGCGCTTCTTCCAGATCGGACATGACGATGGCGACGTTGCGCTTTAGATCGGCCAGCGCAATGTCATGCACGGCACCGGCGCGGGCAACACCGTGCAGGTCGGCCAGCGCCTGCTCGATCACCGGTGCCATGTCGGCGGCGAATTTGGTCGGCAGCATGCCGTTCTTGGAACGCACGAACAGCGGGTCACCCAACTGACCGCGCAACCGGGTCAGCGCATTGCTGGTGGCCGGCTGGGTCAGGCCCAGGCTTCGCGCCGCCTGAGACACCGATCCGTGCCGCATGATCGCGACAAAAACGGCGTAGAGGTTGAGATCCATCGAAAATTCATAGAATCAATAAAATGATATATCAATTATAAATTTCATCATTGTTCCGAGAAGGCTTACGCTTCGGGTCACGGATACCACTCTTGCCGGCGGTCGGCCTGGGTTCCCACACAAAGGAAGACGGTTTCAATGTTTGGCATTCTTATTCAATACAATTACGACGGCGACGAAAGCGCGTGGCTGACGGCGGTCGAGGCGTTCGTCACCGCGATCGATGCCGATCCCGCCTTGCGCGGCAAGTTCAGCTACCGGGTCAACATCGCCCCGGACGGCGTCGGCCGGGTCCATGTCGGGCGCTGGGATAGCGAAGAGACCGTGGCGCACCTCCAGGCCCAGGACTTTTTCAAGGCGTTTGCCGCCAAGGTCGGCGAATTCGCCGGCGGCTCGCCGAACGCCACGCGGCTCCGGCAGGCGGCCGGGACCGCGGAATAATCGCCAGCGGTACGGCTGAAGCGGAGGCAAGGCGATGAATGTCCTGCTGCTGATTTCCGGCGCGCTTGCCGCTTTCATGGTCCTGGGCCACAGCACCATCGGGCGCCGTCAGTTCTTTTTGCCGATGCTGGACGCGACGTTTGACCCGACGGCCAAGCGGATCATGGGCTTTGTCTGGCACATGTCGACGGTCACCTTGGTCGCCGCGGCGGCGGCATTGATTTACGCCGGCCTGGCTCCGGGCGACGGTGCGACACGCGGGCCGTTGGCGTTCTATGTGGCGGCGCAGTTTCTGGCTTACGGCGCCGTCCACTTGATAGTGGTGTCGACCTCGAAGCTGCCCGGCGCGGTCTACAAGCAGTTCCAATGGTCGCTGTTCTTCGCCGTCGGCGCCACCGCTTGGGTCGGCGCTTGAATTGTGCCCGCCAGCAAATCGCAGGAGTACCCCATGACAGTGCTATACGAATGCCCGCCGACACGATCGCTGCGCGCGACGTGGGCTCTCCAGGAGTTAGAGATCGCCTATACGAGCCATTTGGTCGATCTTATGAAGGGCCAGCAGAATTCAGACAGCTACCGGGCCATTCATCCATTGGGCGTCGTGCCCGCTTTGCAGACCGACACCTACACGATCTTCGAATCGGTCGCGATCGTGCTGCAGCTGATCGACGAACACCCCGAGAAAAAATTGGCGCCCGCCGTCGGCACCCCGGAGCGTGCCACCTACTACCAATGGTGTGTGTTCGCCGGCACGGAATTGGATCCCGCAATCATGCTGGTTTTCGACAATACCATGCGCCCGCTTGAGTCCATGCGCCCACCCGGGCGGCCACACAGCGCAGACATGGCAGCACTCGGGCGCCACGATTTCGCAACCCGCGCCGACATCCTGTCGAAGGCGCTCGGCGATCGTGACTATTTGCTCGGATCCGAATTTTCGGGCGCGGACATATTGGTGGGCCACAGTTGCTTCATGGCCGCGTTCACCGGAATGCTCGACGACTATCCTGTGCTTGAAGCGTACTATGGAAGACTAAGGCAACGACCGGGCCACCAACGAGCCTACCCTCAGTCTCCGTGACCGCGTTCGTCTCATTCCGAAATGCCATGAGGTCATAGGCCATCCGGCGAATGTCGGATACCATGACGCGTCGCGACAGGAGCTAAGCGCATGGATTTCGGCATCAGCTGCAGCAAGATCGACGAGATCGGCTATGTCACCCATGCGGAAAATCTCGGCTACGCCTTCTGCTGGGTGACCGACAGTCAGATGATCCGCTCCAATCCGTGGGCGGTGCTGGCACTGGCGGCGCAACAGACCCGCACCATCCGCCTCGGTACCGGCGTCGCCGTGCCCGGGTTGCGCCTGGCACCCGTAGCAGCGAACGGTATCGCCACCATCAACCGGCTGGCGCCGGGTCGCACCTTCATGGGCATCGGTACCGGCAACACCGCCATGCGGACCATGGGGCAACGGCCGATCGGGGTGAAGGCGTTCGGCGACTATATCCGGACCGTACGCGGCCTGCTGCGCGGTGAAGAGGTGGACTACACGTTGAACGGGATCACGCACCCCATCCGCTTTCAGAATACGGAACTCCGTTATCTCGACTTGGACGCCTACATTCCTATCCACGTCGCCGGCTTCGGCCCCCGAGCACAAGCTCTGGCCGGCGAATTAGGCGACGGCCTGATCACCGGTATCCCGCGCGGTGGCACCATCCCCGAAGCCCTGGCGAACGTAAAGAAAGGCGCCGATAAGGCCGGCCACAGCTTGGACGGCTTCTACACCACGGCGCTGGTTAATTTATTGATGCTGGAGCCCGGCGAATCCTTAGGCTCCGAGCGCGCCATCGCCGAATGCGGCTCGGCGATCATGGCCAACGTGCATTTTGTGGTCGACTGGGTGAAGGAGACCGGCAAGGAACCGCCCGACTTCGTCAAACCGATCTGGAACGATTATCTGGCATTTCACAACGAACGCGACGCGGCGACCCGGCACCAGAAGCTGCACGAAAGCCATTACAGCTATCTCGACCCCGAGGAAGCACGTTTCATCACACCGGAAATGATCCGCAATTTCTGCATCGCCGGCAAGCCTGAGGAAATCGTCGAACAACTCGGTGAATTGGAGCGCCAGGGGCTGAATGCCATCACTTTCATCGCGCCATTGCACCAACAATACCGCCTAATCGAGGATTTCGCCGACAAAGTAATGGCGCGCATGTAGATATAAATCACGGATAGCCTTGACATATCGGGTGAGAGAGCCCATTTGAGCGCTGTACGTTGTCTCGCGATTGCGCGAAGCGCCGCTTATCCGCGGCATCTTATCCCGGGCACAATAATCAAGAAACTTCCCGTTCCGGCCGCGCCCGGGTTAGGGCGAAACGCCGGGGCAGAGCCGCGTCAAGGACGCCGCTCGCGCCATCAGGCGCATAAGGATATCTACGTGACAGAAAGTAGTTTCTCGGAACTCGGCTTGGCCGATCCGTTACTCCGTGTGTTGAATACCAGAAACCACATCATTCCGACGCCGATCCAGGCGCGGGCCATTCCCAAACTTCTCGACGGCTGCGATATGCTCGGCATCGCCCAGACCGGAACCGGCAAGACGGCGGCCTTCGCGCTGCCCATTCTCCAACAACTCTCCCAGAAGCGCGCCGACAACGGGCCGCGCAGCCCGCGCGCCTTGGTCCTGGCGCCGACCCGTGAACTTGCCATTCAGATTGGCGAAGAGTTCCGCGCCTACGGCAAGCATCTGCATCTGCGTCAGACCGTGATCTTCGGTGGTGTCAGCCAGAGGCCGCAGGTTACCGCCCTCGCCCGCGGCGTCGACATCGTCATCGCCACGCCCGGCCGCCTGCTCGACCTCATGGGCCAACGCCAGCTCGGGCTTTCGGCGGTCGAATTCTTTGTCCTCGACGAGGCCGACCGCATGCTCGACATGGGCTTTGTGCGCGACATCCGGAAGATCATCCAGGTGCTGCCCAAAACACGCCAGTCGCAGTTGTTTTCCGCCACCATGCCCCGTGAAATCGCGCGCCTGTCGGGCGAGATCCTGACCGATCCGGCGCGCGTCGAAGTGACACCCCAAGCAACGCCGATCGAACGCCTCGAGCAGCGGATCTACCATGTCGAGGCCGCCGCCAAGGGAGACTTGCTGGCCGACATCCTGAAAGATCCGGCATTGTCGCGGGTCATCGTATTCGCGCGCACCAAGCATCGCGCCAACCGGGTCGCGGAGCGGCTCGTCAAACGCGGCGTTGTCGCCGAAGCGATCCATGGCAACAAATCCCAGGGCGCCCGTCAGCGGGCACTGAAACGCTTTCGCGCCGGTGACGCCCGGGTGCTGGTGGCGACCGATATCGCGGCCCGCGGCATCGACGTCGACGGCGTCACCCATGTCATCAACTACGAGCTTCCCAATGAACCGGAAAGTTATGTCCATCGCATCGGGCGAACGGCGCGGGCCGGTGCTGGCGGAGAAGCCGTGTCGTTCTGCGACCCGACCGAGCGCAGCTATCTGCGCGACATCGAACGTCTGATCCGACGCCGGCTGACCGTGGTCGGGGAAGAGCCCGGCCAGGCGCCGACCGAGGCGCGCCGCAAGCCCCATGGCGAGCGCCGGAGCGAGGCCCGAAGCGAGCCAAGGCGCAAACGCAGCCGGCGCCCCAACAATCGTCCCCGTGCAAAGCCTGCCGAACGCGCCATGAGCGCGTGAGGCGGCAGTAGGAACGGTTTTGTCTATCAGCGCGCCAAGTCACTGTGAGCCACGTGAGCCGCGCCACCCCAAAGGCGTTCGATTGCGCGCGCCAGATAGCTGTCCAAGCTGACCGGGCCGGGCCCCGAGACCATTAGCCACAGAAACAGCACGACATACATGACCTGGGGCAGATAAAGGAAATAGTCGAGCCAATTGAGGAACGACAGCCCTGAGGGGATGGTGTGGATCTCGACCGTGACGATGGCAACAACCATGGCGATCGTCAGTGCGATGGCGCAGAAGGTCGACAGGAGCCCGATCACCAGGAATGATCCGCCGAACAGCTCGACCGAGGCCAGGAACACGGCCGTGAATTCCGGGAACGGAATTCCGGCCTCGATCATGGTCTCGACCAATCCCGCCCTGGTCTCGGCCACAAACAGCTTGTTCCATCCGGAGATGGCGAAGAACAGGCCGAGCGAGACTCGCGCCAACAGGATCGGTGCCCACTGCCATCGTTCGTTGCCTTGCAGTGTGATCGCGATCAGGTCGTTGATTTTTGAAATCCGGAACATCGGTTCATCCTCCTCTTTGGTTGATAGGGTCAAACGCCTCTAAAGCCGAGACGGCCTTCGTCGGCGAGCGCCGACGCAATCGCCGTCGAATCTTCAACGTCGATTATCTCCGCCGTCCGACGGCTGCCGACGACGCCGATGGCGATGCCAATCATGAGCACGACGCCGCCAATGTAATGGGCATCCATCGGCCGCTCGCCAAGGATTAGGTATGCGGCGAGGACGCCGGCAATTGGCGTTGCCGACGTCGCCAGGGAAATATCTATGAAGCGTGCGGACTTGAGGCCCGCGAACCAGGCGAGCTGGCCGCCGACGACAACGATGCCGCCATAGACCAGCATCCATTGCCAGAGGAATGGCGACGTCAGGTCCATGAAGTGCACCGGGCCGTACAGATAGCTTGCCGCGGCAAAGAACGCGACGGTGCCGACCCCGGTACGGACAACAGAGAAAATGCCGATCGGAATTTGCTTCAGAAGCGGCTTGGCGATGATCGTGGAGACCGCGAAGACCCCAGCGGCGCCGGCAGCGCTGAGCTCGCCCTTGCCGATCATCAGACCATCCGAATGTGGCTGTAACAGCACCGACAGCGCAACGCCACAAAGCGACAGCGTCGCACCGACAATAGCCCAGGGACCGAGCCGGTCCTTGAACACCAGCCACGACAACGCCAGCATCAGCGGCGTTTCAAGCTGGCCAACCAAAACAACGCTCGTGACCATGGTGTTCTCGATCGCGACGAAGAACAGCCACGGCGCGATGAAGCTGGTCAACAGCGACAAAACCAATAGCTTGACCCAGTCCAACCTCGACAGGCGTCGCAGTGTTTGCGGGGTCCATTGCCGATGATAGACCGCGAACAGAGCAGCCACGGCGCAGGCATTTCCAGCGAACAGTAGATTGCAAAAGGATATGGCGTTCCGGCCATCGATCGGGTTCATGGCGCCCAGATCGCTCAAAATTCGCACGATCGAACTGGACGCCGCGAATACAAGTATCGAAAACCATAGGTAAGCAGGACCTGGTGTCCGGGCAGTCATGATCGTGTCTCACACTTGCTCGGGCACAGTATTCAACGGGCGAGCCACGACGTTTGCCGTGGCCTGCGATGCCGTCGCCCGACCAGCAAACCGATCGACCACCATCAGATCGTCGGGGCCTTCGGGCCAGGGTTGCAGCACATCAAACGGCACCGACATGCCATCCGCTTGGACAATGCGGACATGGTAGCGGCGCAGTTGCCGTGGCTCGGCGACGCCGCAGGAATGGGCGATAGTCTCAACCTCGTGGACCAGATTCCGGCAATAATTGGCGACCTTGATCGCCTTGTCGGTCGGGTCGAGGCCACGCTGGAGCCGCGGGACGTGGGTCGTGATCCCGGTCGGGCAGGTGTTCTTGTTGCACTTCATCGCCTGGATACAGCCGAGCGAGAACATGAAGCCGCGCGCAGAGGTGACGAAGTCGGCACCCGCACACAGCGCCCAGGCGACGCCAGCCGGCGTTATCAGCTTGCCCGAGGCGATCAGACGGATACGGTCGCGAAGCCCGTTCGCTTGCAGGATGTCAGCGACCATGGGCAGTGACTCCCGGATCGGCAGGCCGACATTGTCCATCAGTGGCATCGGCGCCGCCCCGGTGCCGCCGTCACCGCTGTCGACGGTGATGAAATCGGGCGCGCTCTCGATGCCGCGGCTGTTGATCTCTTTGCAGAGAGATATCAGCCAGCCAAAAGCGCCGACGACCGACTTGAAGCCGACGGGCTTGCCGGTGGTGCGGCGCACGTGGTCGACAAAGTCCAGCAGTTCGTTGATCGAGTCGATTTCAGGGTGGCGGTTCGGTGAGATCGACTCTTCGCCTTCCGGAATACCGCGGATCTCTGAAATTTCCCGGGTGACCTTGCCGGCCGGCAGAATACCGCCCTTGCCCGGTTTCGCGCCCTGGCTGAGCTTGATCTCGAACATGCGCACCTGCTCATGGCCGGCGAGCAGCTTCAGGCGTTCGTCGCTGAGCTCTCCATCTTGCGTACGCACGCCATACTTCGCGGTACCGATTTGGAACACGATGTCACAACCGCCCTCCAGATGGTGAGGCGACAACGCACCTTCGCCCGTATTCATCCAGCAATTCGCGCTCTTGGCGCCACGGGAAAGGGCGAGAACCGCCGGTTTCGAAATGGCGCCGAAGCTCATGCCGGAAATGTTGAACACCGACGCCGCATCGTAGGGACGGTCGCAATAGGGACCAATCCTGAGCGGTTGGGTCTCAGCCGCATCGTGCTCCAGCGTCGGAAACGGGCAATTTACGAAGATCGCCGTCCCTTGCGGCAACAAGCTTTTGGTCGAACCGAACGGGACCGTGTTGCCGACGCCCTTGGACGCCCGGTAAGCCCACTCGCGTTCGGCCCGATTGAACGGCATTTCCTCGCGATCCATGGCGAAGAAATACTGACGGAAGAACTCGCCCAATGTCGTGAACAGGTGGCGAAACCGGCCGACGATCGGATAGTTGCGCCGCACCGCATCGGTGGTTTGGGTCACGTCGAGGACGAAAAGAACCGCGAGCGCGAGCACGCCGATGCCGATGCCGAAAATGAACAGGGTTGACAAGAAGTTGATCCCGTCCATGGTCAGTGTTGTGATGAATGACATAGGGGCCTCCTGGGGCGATAGGTCCTGTGTTGTGCAACGGAGTGGGTCTCGATGGACGTATTTTTGGCTCATTCCGTGTGCGCCAATACACTAGTCATCGGAATTGCTTTTGATCCAATACCGATAGCCTATTGGTTCGAGAGTCCCCGGCTATGACGAATTCGGGTATATTCCGCGCCACTTGCAGAGCAGAGAGCCGCGATGTCTGAGCGCATTCCATCGGACCACCCGAGAGAACGGAACTTTCAATCCGCCCGCGCTTTGGACGGACCGCTGTCGACCCAGCTCGCGGCCTATAGCACGATGTTGCGGCAACGAAATCCGGCTGCTGCGGACGCCTATCAGGAACTGGTCGACCAATTGAAAGCGGTCGATACGGCAACGAATGCGCCCGCCGTTGGCGACAGTTTTCCGCCGTTTCTGTTGCCCGACGAAAACGGTCGTCTGATCTCGTCAGCCGATCTCCTGACAACCGGCCCATTGATTGTCAGCTTCAATCGAGGCCATTGGTGCCCCTATTGCTGGCTGGAGCTCGGCGCATTGCAGGACTGTTATGCAGCCATCGTCGAGGCCGGCGGTTCGGTGGTCTCGATCACGCCCGAGGGCGCGACCTTCAGTCGGCGCCTCAAGCACCGGCTGGCATTAAGGTTTCCGATCCTCACCGATTTGGATAACGGCTTTGCCCTGGAACTTGGTCTCGCGATCGCGATTTCCAGCGCGGTCCGGGCGATTTACGAAAAGGCCGGTATCGATCTCGGAACGTTCCAGCGGAGCAACGGCTGGTTCCTGCCCATACCGGCAACGCTGGTGGTCGATGGTGGCGGGATCGTCCGTCACGCCTACGTCAACGCCGATTTTCGCGAGCGGATCGAGCCCGAAAGCGTGCCGCAGATTCTTGCCAATCTCTGAATGCTATCAACGCGGCGCGTCGGCTGAATAGCTCATCGTGAAGATAAAGTCCCTCGCTACGCTCAGTGTACTTTTCTTCAGTTTCAATATTGCGTTAGCGCCTCTTGAGGCGGCTCGGCGATGCGCTAACAGCTTTATTGTTTGCAACAAATAGCGACTGAAAGGCGCAATTTGTTGCGGATTCTGATCATGACCGAAGGTCATGATCAGTTAGAGAAAGGGTCGAAATCAGACCGCCGGGCCGTCCCAAGGCCTGATTTGGCGTTTTTTCACCGGTAAAAAGTACACCGAGGCGAAGCCGAGGGACTTTTTACCGATCACCTGAATAGTCCGCCACCCGCAACAAGCTGAGCATGCCAGAGGCCGCACCCGAGCGTTGGCGGCCGGCGACGCCATAGGCGCCAACCGTACGGATCAGGTCAAAGTCGTCAATCGCGACGACCGAGTCGGCCAACAAGCGGCCCGAGCTTTCCGGCACAATCGCGACGCCCATGCCGCGACGGACCAACGCCGCAGCGTCTTCGTCGCTCGATACTTCGTGCCCGTGCCACGGCTCGGCGGCCGTTGAGGCTTGTTGCGCGGCAAGGGTCTCGCAATATGGCCGAGCGATCACGGTGGTCTTGTCGATTGCCGACAGGGTCACGGCCGATTGGCTATGACCGGGCGGCACGAGCAGCACGAAACCTTCGGCGAACAGAGGCCAGCGGTCAAGCCGGTCCCAATCCGGGTTTGCATCGGCGGCGATGCCGAGTTCGATATCACCGGCCTCCAACGCCGCCAGTATTTCCGCCGCCGCGGCGCGAACCAGATGCAACTCGAGCCCCGGGAAGGCCCGCGACAGCTCGCTTAGCATGGGCGCAATCAAGTCGAGACGCACCGTGAGCGAGAGCCCGATCCGAAGCGGCGCGCGCACGGCGCTGTTATAGCTTGCCGCCTGCGCCTTAGCGGCCATCGCGCTATCAAGGGACTGGGACAACAACGGCCGCATTTCACGGCCAAGATCGGTCAGATGCGTCCGGTTTCGTTCGCGGCGGAACAGCGCGCCACCGAGCTCTTCTTCCAGTTTTCGGATAGCGCGCGACAGCGACGGCTGGGCGACGTGGCATTCTTCCGCCGCGCGCGTAAAGTTCAGCGTTTCGGCGACGGCGAGGAAATACCGGATCTGGTGCATCTCCATCAGACGACCCTAGAGCAAACTGCGCCGGCCTATCCGATCGAAGCAGACGGTGCGAAATCGCTGGCGCGCTCGTCGCGCGCGGTCGCGACCAACTCGCTTGCCGGGTCGCCGGCGACACGGGTGTGGCGCATGACCCGCGCTTGATCGTAATCATAAGGCCGCGCCCGGTGCAGAACGCAGCGATTATCCCAGATGATCACATCACCCGGCTGCCAGTTATGCCTATAGATACGCGGCGGCTGACAGGCGAAGGTCAGCAGATCGTCCAACAGGGTTTCCGATTCGGCGGCGTTGAGCCCTTCAACATTGTATGCGTGACGGCCGACGAAAAGCGACTTGCGGCGGGTTACCGGGTGCGTTTTCACGAGCGGTCGAACCGGTGCGCCCATGGCGTGGTAGCCGTAGCCGGCACCGGTTTTGGCAATGTGCCCAATCTTTGCCTGCGAGTGGTAGAGCGAATGTTGAGCCCGCAGGTCAGCGATGCGCTGTTTCGTAGCCGTGTCGAGCGCATCGTATGCGGCGCGCATATCGGCTAATTCCGTCTCGCCGCCGGCCGGCGGCACGACCTGCGCGGAGAGCACCGATGCCTTGGCGGCAAGCGGCATGTAAGAGCTGTCGGTATGCCAGCCTTCATTGCCGCGCAAGATTTGATAGCGATGCGTTTCGGGCTTGAGAACGCTGCCGTCGCGCGTTTGGTTGCTGATCGAAATCGCCTTGGTCGCGAAACCCGGGCGCAATAGTTCGATATCACCAAAGCGGTTGGCGAACGCGACCTGCGCGTCGTCGGTCAGGTTTTGCCCGGGAAACACCAGCGCGGCAAATTTGTGGAAAGCGGCTTCGACAACCTGCCAGGCGGCCGCGTCCAAATCGGCGAGGTCGATGTCCGTGACCGTGGCGCCCAGTGTGGCGTCGATGGGGGTGATGGTTGGCGCCATGCGATCCTCCTGCTTGGTCCATCGTCAAAAAGTCCCTCGGCTTTGCCTCGGTGTACTTTTTGCCGGAACAATAATGCCAAATCAGGCCTTGGGGCGGCCCGGCGGTGCGACCGCGCTCGAATTGTCAGTATGGACAAGGAGCGGCGGCGAAGGCAAGGCTACCGAAGCTTATTCAGATCGATCCTCATCCAGGTCGACCGGCCGACAATACCGCTCCTTGGCCTCAAATTCGGCGCACAGATCTTCTGCCTTCGCGTAACTGCCAATGGGACCCGACATTACCCGGTAAAACGTCCCTTGTTCGGGCAGCTCGACAGACCGGACGATCAGTTCTTGGCCTTCCAGAAGGTCAGGAAACGTAGTTTGCAATTCCCGCCATTCTTTCTCGGCCCCGACTTCGTCGCGAAGCGATGAAAGGTGAATGGCAAACATCGGCCGCATCGGCTGTTTTGGAGTTACGACGACGACGGGCTTCGACGGCTCAGGCGGTGCCTTCTTAATTTCAACCCGCTTCGACGGCTCAGGCGGTTTCGCCTGAATCCCAGAGAGCTCGATAGGCGTTCGACAGTCGAACACGGCGGTGACCGGCAAACCGGTAAGCAAGCCGCCGCCTCCTGCCGCCAACGAAGATCGCTCGTAAACCGCAAATCGGTCATGCGAGCCACAATGGGCGTCGGCCATGGCACGGGCCGAATCCGGCGAGCCGAATAGGTTGTAGTATCGGATCGAAACCTGGGCTTCGTTTGCTGATTGAACCGCACTTCCACAGGCGGCTAGAGCCGCGAGCAACAAGGTGGCAATCAATACCTTCATATCCGGCCTCCTTAACCGGGAATGGTTCTCGACCATAGCGGATCGTTTGATGGGAGCAAATCGGCTTTTCGGGTGCGTTGCGATGCTTGCCCGTGGCTGCGCCTATTCCCGTCCAACCGCGGCTTCGGTACAATAAATCCATGACAAAGGGCACTCAACGCAGACTGGCGGCGATCGTATCCGCCGACGTGGTGGGCTATTCGCGGCTGATGGGCATGGACGAAGCCCGCACCCATGCCCGCCTTCAGGCCCAATTCTCAGAGCTGGTCAAGCCGCAGATCGATGCGCATGGCGGGCGTGTGGTCAAACTCATGGGGGACGGTCTGTTGGCCGAGTTCACGAGTGTCATTGACGCCGTCAATTGGGCCGTCGCGGTGCAAAAAGGGGCTGCCGAATTCGACGTTGGTGAGTCCGACGATCAGCGAATTGAGTACCGGATCGGCGTCAATCTCGGTGACGTCATTGTCGACGGTGAGGACATATTCGGTGACGGGGTGAATGTGGCGGCGCGGCTGCAGGAGATTGCCAGTCTCGGCGGCGTCTGTGTCTCCGACAAAGTACACACCGAAGTCCACGGCAAGCTTAGCGTCGCATTTACAGATGGCGGTGCTCAGCAACTGAAAAACATTGCCAGCCCTGTCCGGGTGTGGCGGTGGGCAATTGAAGGACGTGGCGCGCCGGCGCCGATGAGCGGTGCAATCGACCCACTGCCGTTGCCCGACAAGCCTTCAATTGCCGTGCTGCCGTTCGACAACATGTCCGGCGACCCGGAGCAGGACTTTTTTGCCGACGGCATCTCTGAAGACATCATCACCGAATTGTCGCGCATGCCCTGGTTCTTCGTCATCGCCCGCAACTCCAGCTTCGCCTATAAGGGGCGCGCCGTCGATGTGAAGCAAATCTCTTCCGAGCTGGGGGTTCGGTATGTGTTGGAAGGCAGCGTGCGCAAGGCCGGCAACCGTCTTCGGATCACTGCCCAACTGGTCGACGCCGTAACTGGCAAGCATGTCTGGGCCGAACGCTACGACCGCTATATCGACGATATATTTGACGTCCAAGATGAAGTCACGCGGGCCACCGCCGGAGTTCCTCTCGACCGAGGCGAAGCGCAAGGATCCGGCCCAGCTCGACGCCTGGGAATGCGTGATGCGCGGGCGGGCGCATCTGTGGAAACTCGGACGCGAAGATGCGGCAGAGGCACGCGCTCTGTTCGAGCGGGCCATCGAATTGCAGCCGAGCGGCGAGTTCGGAACCAGCGACCTCGCCCTGGTTTGTTTCTTAGAAGCCTTTTATCGCTGGAGCGATTCGCCGACTAGTAGGTTCGAAGAAATGCTGCACACGGCCGAGGCGGCGGTGGCGGCGGACGACACCGACCCCTTGGCGCTGACAACATTGTCTTGGGCCAACGTCTTTGCGCGCCGATGGGACGAAATCCTGCCGCCGGTCGAGCGCGCCATCGAGCTGAGCCCCAATTTCGCACCGGCCATTGGCTTGAGAGGGGCGGCGCTGGCGGTGCTGGGCGAGGCCGAACCGGCCATCGAGTTGGTAAATCAGGCCATCCGCCTAAGCCCGCATGACGGCTTCGTGGCCATTTGGCTGATGGGAGTATTTTGGGCGTACCATGCGGAAGGCCGCTACGAAGAAGCCATCGACGTCGCGCAAAAGGCCATACGCTTGGCGCCGAACAACCCGACGTTCCGACGTCAGCTGGCGTCCGCTTGCGCCTTGTCCGGACGCATGGACGAGGCGAGGGCGGCGCTAAAGGACTATCTCCGGCTCGAACCCAACCACACGATTGCCGACGCCAGCAAGGTGCCGGCCAAGATTCAGGAACATTTGGATCGGTTCGTCGATGGCTTACGCATTGCTGGGTTGTCGGAATGACCGCTGTCGACAAGAACGGACTTGTCCGAGCCTGCTGATTTGGATCTCCTTATTTGTGGTCCTCGTGCTTTTGGTGACCACGCGAGCGTTAGGCGAAATCGTGGCCGGTATCGTCTTAAGCACCTTTGTCGCGGTGTACCGAACGCGCCTACTTCCGCCAAGACACAAACGTTTCGACGACCGCCTTGGATTCGGGCCGTAGATTCTCGATGCCCTCGTAGGGTCGGCCTTGATCAAGTTTTATATGCGGGTATTTGGCGATCATCTTCCTATGCCGTTTTACCATGTCCTGGAAAGACGCACCCGACCACAAGGCCATGCCGATATGCGGATATTTTTCCCGCGGGTCGCGGAGCAAGTTGAAAACCGGTGCCGCAGCGCCCGGCACGCCCGGGGGCGGCAGGTGCATTTTGAATTCCTGCTTCACGATCGAACGCAAGGTTTCGCTTTCATAGATATAGACATAGTCCCGCCGGCCATGGTTCTCGCCATTGAGCAGCAACGCAGTTTGGTCGATGCCGTCGATCACGCGATCGGTTGGGATATGCTCGGTCGCCTGCGCGACGCGGGCGAATGTCGTGAACAAATCCGAGACGTGAATAATGTCCCCGGCCGCGCTGCCCGGTTCGATGACACCGGGCCAGCGCGCAAAGGCGTCGACACGCACGCCGCCTTCGAGATGCTGGGTCTTGCCGCCCCGGTAAATCAGCTGCGACAAGCCAGATGCGGCGGCATAGTGATACATCAATCCATTGTCCGCCATCAGCACGACCAACGTATTGTCGGCAATGCTGAGTTTGTCGACTTCGTCGAACAGCTCGCCGATCCAGACGTCAATCTGCTGCAGTTTTTCCGCATGGAAGTCGCCATTGCGGGAAAGGTTCTGTTCCCCGTCATGGACGAAGTTCAGCGGCCAAAGCGGCCAATATTGCAAAAAGAAGGGGTTATCCTGCTTGGCCAAGGTGCGGAGCTGCTCCAGCGCTTGCCGCTGGTAGCGTTCGTTCATTTTGACGTAGTGCGCTTGCGTCCATTCTTCGCCGGGCTTGAGGTCGATCTCCCTCGCCTTGCCGCCCTTTCTCGCCTCGAGGCCGGTCACCAACCCAACGGGCTTGAACTTCTTGTCCAATTCGAAGGCGTTCGACTGGGTGCCGCGGTACCAGCCAAACATGTTGTTGGCGTGCGCCGCGTCCTTGGACATCAGCGCCAATTGCACTTGCTGGTGCACCGGGAAAGCGGCGAAATCAAACCCTTGATTGTGCGGGAAAGCCGCTTCGATATCGCCTTGATGCCACTTGCCGATATGCGCGGTGGAATAGCCGGCCTTCGAGAGGATTTCGGCAATCGTCACTTCACTGGCGGGCAGACCTTCGCCGACCAGCGCCACTTTCACTTCCGCGTGGCCGACCCGAACCGGATGACGCCCGGTCAACATGGCCGCACGGGTCGGGGTACAGGACGGTTCCGTATACATGCGCATCAATGACAGGCCTTGTTCGGCAAAGTCGTTGATGTTCGATGTATCAACGCCGGTGACATAGTTCATCGCCCGGTTGCCGATCTGGCCGAAGCTGACGTCGTCGATCAAGACGTAAAGAATATTTGGTCGTTTCCCGCCATTCTTGGCACGAATGTCGGCAAGTTTGCGGTCGATTTCGGTATCTTCCTTGGCCCACTGCTCGCCATATTGTGCTTTAAGGAAGGTATATTCGCCGTCGTGGACAATTTGCTCTGCCGCGAAGGCCGCCTGCGGGCCGGCCATGCCGATGATGGCGTCGGCGATAAGGCCGGAATAGTTCCTGCTACCTGATCCAATCTTCTTCTTGCGGTTGCTCACTTGTGGCTCCTTTCGGTGCGTAAATTTCGCTGTTTCGCAAGTTTATTTGGTTTCACGCCGGGTCTTGTTCGGCAAAACGATTGCGAGAATCTCGTTTCGCAATCCTGCCAACGTGTCGATAAGATTCCTCAAATCGGGGCTCGAAACGTCACTGCTTTTTTCAATGGCCCTGTGTTTCAGCGCGGCGATTTCTTCGTAGTCGCGACAGACCTCATCCATCGTCGGATCGCGTTCCCGAAGTCGGCGGATGACGGTGATTTTGTCCGGAAAGTCGACGGCCAAGAAATCACCGGGAATGCGCGCCCGGGTATCCGCCTCGCAATTATCCAACCTGTTGCTCCGTGCTTCTGCATCAAACCGAAAGTGAAGTTGACCTATCGCCGTTTGCGCCGCTGAAGTCAGACGCGCAGATCTGTTCGGCCATGTCACATTTGGCTGATACACTGCCGCCGACTAGGAATGTTTCCGAGTGTAACGGTTACATATGCGGCGATTCCGGAGTTTTATCTTTAAAAACAATTGTTTATGGATTACCGATCAAACATGCCAACGAGCCAGCCCAAATCATTCGACAGCAAGCGGGATGCCGCACTCGTGCGCCAATGTCTCGATCGGGTCTTGAGCGGCGAGGAATTCGACGGTGCGCGGCGTTTGCAGGCGATGCTGAAATATATCGTCGAAGAAGAACTTGCCGGCCGCGGCGGTCGGTTGAAGGGCAAGATCATTGCCGAGGACGTCTATGGCCGCAAAGTCACCAACGCCCCGGATGGCGAGCCCGTTGTCCGTGTTGATGCAAGCCGGTTGAGAAGAAGATTGCAGCAATACTATAACGCCGCCGGCCAAAGCGATGCGATAAAAATCGAAATTCCGTCCGGTACATATGTCCCCACCTTCGTCATTCAGGCGACCGACGGCGGGTCCCATGATCTGGGTTTTTTCAATCGCCATAAATTCCAAATTCTTCTCGCCTTGGCCGGCTTGTTGACGATTGGTTTGAGTTCGATCGTCGTGATGCAATACTGGCTGCTCAGCGACTTGCGCCAGATTGCCGACGTTCCGAATTCGGCATCGCCGAAGGCCGACCAAAGCAAGACGGAATTGGAACGGCGAGCGATGTTCAACAAATCGCCTTCCTCTCTGCAAGCCTACGACTTTGCTCAGCGGGCGCGCGGGATGATCTTCCCGCCGATCGATCCCGTCCGTCGGCGGAGTGCCTTAGATCTTGCCAAACGGTCAATCAACTTCGATGGCAATTATTTCGGTGGATACGCGGCGGCGGCTCAGATATTGGCGTTTTCGGTGGTCGTTCCCGGGTCGGGCGAAAAAGCCCGTCTGTTGGCCGAAGCCAAGACAATGGCCGACAAGGCGCAAGACCTGAATCCAAACAGCGCTTGGGTGCAATCCGCACTCGCCTGGGTATCATTCGTCGCCGGCGATTTTGACAAAGCCGTTCGAATATCTGAATTGGCGATCGCGATGGATGATCGTGATCCTCATGTTCGCGATTTTCATGGCATGATCGCGCTTTTCAACGGAGATTTTGAAAATGCGGTCGCGACGGTCACCGCCCCGATCGTCGACGATCACGACTTATCTCGCCTCGCCCATCGCAACATCAAGGCAGTCGCCAGCTTTCATCTCGACAGAACCGATGAAACCATCCGGGTAATTAATGACATCACGGAACTTGGCGGCGCCAGTAGTCTTTTGACGAGCTGCCACTTGGCGGCTGCCTATCAAAGAAGCGGGGACCACCGGATGGCCCGAGACCTCGTAACAAGAATAAACGAAACCTGGCCCAACGCGCCTTTTGGATCTTTGGTACGCAGGGTCTTTAGACATTCCAAACATTCAGAAAGCGTGCTCAAGCACCTTCGCGACGCCGGATGGAAAGAAGATAGGCGGGACCAAAGCTAACGCCGCCGAGACAATTGTGACACAAAAAAGAAAGGATCGCACCGAGCGATGAGACTACACTAACGGTTCTTGCGGGCAGATGACGGAAATCGCTAATGTGTAATGTGATTTACCAGTATCAACCAGAGATCCGGGCCGCCGAGCAATCCCGGCAGCGGGAGTTGAGCCGTATCTTGGGTCGTTGCGATTTATTGGCGCTGTTTCGCCAATAGCTAGCTGCGGGTATGGCGGCTCTTAAGGGTCGTGCGGCCATGGCAAACCCTGTACGCAGGCCTTCAGAGACGCAATACTATTGGCCAAGAAGAAGATAATCCCGGACGGATGACATCGATGACGGAACCGCCATCCCGTACGTCTATCGAATCAATGCGTAAGTAGTACAGCTACCTGATGTTGGACAAGTTGACACAAGGCCGTCATGGCGTTCCGGTTGCGTTGACTTGCATCTTGGTCTGCATCGTCGCGCACGTTCCGGTTTGGTCGGTTGACCACCCGCCCCTCCAGGACTATCCGTCGCATATGGCGCGGATGCATATTCTCGTCAATCTGCACCGGTCTCCTGTGCTACAGAACATCTACGAAATCCATTGGTGTTTTCTGCCAAACCTGGCGATGGATGTCGTGGTTCCGTTGCTCTCGAAGATCATGCCGCTGTTTGATGCCGGCAGAGTTTATGTCTCAGTGATCGTGGTGATGTGGATCACCGGACCGCTGGTGTTGCATCACGCCCTGTTCGACCGCGTCAACGTGTGGCCCCTGATCGCCAGCTTTGAGCTACTCCCCGGAAATCGGACAGTGACGTAAGGAACCCAGAATAAGACCAGTACCAACGCTATCAAGAAAGCGCAAAACGCTACACTCCCGACGGCAACAAACGGCCAAAACCGCAAAGTGACCTCCATATCGCGGCGCATGATGTCAAAAGCGTTCGCGCCTCAGTGAGGCCAAATTCTAATACCAATCGCGAACCATAGCTATTGACCCCGAATTTCTCGTGAATTGCCGAGTCTAGGTCAATCGTTCTCTCATCTGACCGGCGAGCGGTAAGGCCAGTGCCACGATCGTCAGCGTAGGCTCCATATGCCCCGCCGTTGGAAAGACGGAACTACCCGCCATACATAGATTTTCGACGCCATGAAGGGCGTATCGCGAACGACCGTATTGCTACTCGGGGCGGGGGAGCCGGTAGCGCCGCGGCCAATGCGTTCTTGGACAACGAGGTAAAGCGGTTGCAAATTCATGACATCCGTCTGGAAAAAGCCCCCGGTATTGGCGCGGCGTCTGGTTGGCCGCCCGGGAAAGGATCGCGTCAACGTGGTTGGCGATGTGGCGAAGGCAGTGGTCGAGGCGGCTCGGCGATGCGCTAACAAGTATTTCTGTTTGCAAGGGAAGGAAGGGAATTGATCAAATCAGACTACCGGGCCGCCCCACGGCTTGATTTGGCATTATTTCACCGGCCTGACGCCGGACATCGAACGGATGAAGGCAACCTTCGATGCCTGTCGGGACAAGTACGGTGGCGAGCTGTTGGTTTTACGATATACATCGAAAACATGTTACTCAGCCGCCACGCGGGCCATTGGCGTCGGCATCGGGACGTTGCAAATCTCGGCCAGGGGTTTGCCGAAATGCGCCTCGATCAACGGCACGACCTTGGTCGCGAATTGCTCCATCGAATTCATCGCCGCCGCGCTCGGCAGGTCGCCGACGGAGAAATACAGGCTCATATGCCGAGGATTATAGAGATCGATCTCCCAGCAGAGACGCTCGGCCACGGCTTCCGCATTTCCGACCACGATGTTCTTAGCGATTTCGTCAAGCGTCGGTTCATCGGCGAACGGGGCCTCGTCAACCATATAATCATCGACCATCGTTTCGCGGCGATGGCGTAGTGACATGGCAATGCGTTTTTGGAATCGCGCGCCGTTGACATAGCGATCGATGACGGAACGGTCATCGCTGACGCAGACAAAACGGAGCACGCCCAACGGAATTTCCGCGGGGTCTTTATTTTCCTCCACATAACATTGCTCAACTTGATCTCTCATTTTCTTAATCCGCTCCGGGCTTTCGATACCGCCGGAGATGAAAGGTACGTGACCGTCACGCGCACAGCGCCTATGGCTGTTCGGGTCGGCCCCCGCTATCCAAATCGGCGGGCGCGGCGACTGCAAAGAGCGCACGTTGATAGCTGTCTGCGGCTGTTCGAAGACGGTGCCTTGATAACTGAAATTCGGCTGGCGGAGGCCAAGCTCGATCATATCGAGCAATTCGTTAAACACGATCTTGTTCTGCGTTATATCGGCACCCAGCCGCTCGAACTCATAGTTCTGGTAGCCGCTACCGACGCCGACGTCGAGCCGCCCGCCGGAGAGCGCATCGACCAGCGCAATCTCTGCGATCACCCGCGCCGGCGCATGCAGCGGCAGGATCAAAACAGCACTGCCGACCCGGATGCGCTTCGTCATGGCGGCGGCCTGGGTGCAAAGGATCAACGGCGAAGGGCAGAGGCTGTAGTTCGAGAAATGGTGCTCGGCAAACCAAACCCGGCTGAATCCCAGTTCCTCAGCGAGCCGGGTATGCGCCAATGCGTCTTCGATCACCTCGTGTGGTGATTTCGAGCGGTCACGATGCTGCAGAAGATTGAATACGCCGAAATCCATCACGTTCCTCGCTTGTTATTGCAGGTCCAGACTGCGGCGGCCGGAGTCCATCGTCAAGCTCGACGCCTGGCGTGCGTCTTCTCCTACACATTACCTGCAATACGGACATGACAATCCAGAAAGAGTTTGTATCGCGGCCGATTCGGCGTTGGACGCAACACGCTCACGCAACCAGCAATCTTGTGACCGAGTATGCGCAACCTTGATTGTTGGGCTACAAGTGACTATCTCGGGTCTCGATTTCGTCGATACGCGCGCTTGGCGAAATATGATTGAGACTGATCCGGGTCTCAATCACCGCGGGTCCGCCATGCGCCATGGCCTCAGCTACTGTCTGCTCGACCTGGCTTTCCGCCGTGATGGTGAAACCTTTGGCGCCGAAGGCCGCGCCCCAGGCGGCGAAGTCGGGGTTTTGCAGTGCCGTGGAGGTGACCCGGCCCGGAAAACTCCCCGCTTGGTGCATACGGATGGTGCCATAAGCGTTGTTGTTGGCGACAAAAATCTTGATCGGTATGTCATACTGTACCGCCGTCGCCAGTTCGTTGCCTGTCATCATGACGCCGCCGTCACCGACGAATACCACGATCTGGCGTCCCGGCGTCGAAAGTCCAGCGGCAACACCCGATGGTACGCCTGGCCCCATCGCGCCGACGGTGGCTCCGATGAACATGTTGCTTTGTCCAAGATGAAGATATCGGGCCGGCCAGCTCGAAAAATTGCCGGCATCGGTGGTAACGACCGCATCGGCTGCCAGGTGCTTGTTGATCGCGGCAACGACGTGGCCGAAGACCACACCGTCGTTGGCGGAAACCGGGTTCCACGTCATGACAGAGCGGTGCACCGCGTTTAGGCGATCAACCCAGGCGGACCGAGCCGGCGAAAGCGTACCGGGACCGGCCGCAAGCATTGCTTTGATGAATTCGTGTGGGTCGCAGCCAATGCCCAGGGCCGGTTCGAAAACCCGACCCACTTCCTCCGGATCGGGCCAGACATGGATCATCGGCTGTTCAGGCTTGGGCGCGCGTGGAAATGTGAAGCCCTGGCTCATGGAAGGGCCGATCCGTTCACCTAGAATCAAAAGCAGATCGCATTCCCGCAACACATCCAACAATGCGCCGGGTGCCCGGTTGATCAATCGCCCGGCACTATTGGGATGGCGGCTATCGAAGGTATGAAATCGCCGTTGCGGTGTGGCGACCGGTAGCGCGAAGTCCTCGGCAAATTTCGTGAGGTCGGCAAGCGCCGCTGGACCATGCAGCCGGCCACCGGCAATCACCAAGGGCCGTTCGGCATCCCGCAGCATCGAACAGGCTTCTCTAGCGTCTTCGGGCGTCGGCGCCGTAACCGCTTTTTTGCGAGGGCCCAACACCTCTGCCTCGCTTGGACCGTAGAGCAAATCTTCCGGCAAGACGACGACGACCGGCCCCGGGGTTCCCGACTGAGCGATATGGAATGCGCGGGCGAGAGATTCGCTGATCCGGCTTTGGTCGATGACTTCGATCACCAACTTCGCCGTATCGGCGAATGTCCGTGCATAGTTCATTTCCTGCAGGGTCATCCGGCCCAATTCGTCCCGATCGGCCTGCCCGACCAGAAAGACCACTGGCTCGGCGTCGTGATAGGCGACATGAAGCGCGATCGACGCGTTCATGGCGCCGGGTCCTCGACTGATAATGCAAACACCCGGTTCGTTTCGCAGTCGCGCATGGGCGACCGCCATGAAACCCGCGCCGCCTTCATGCCGGCAAACCACAAGTTTCATCTTGGGGAAATCGAGAATGGCGTCGGTCAGCGGCAGATAACTCTCGCCCGGCACGCAATAGGCGATATCGACGCCGTGGGCCTCCAATGATGCAGCCAAGATGTGGGCGGCGGATCGAGTCAAAGGGCAGCTCCCTCCCGTTCAATACGGCAAATGTCACGCAGGAATGGCTCGATCAAACAAACGGCCGGCGCGTCGACTTGTTTGCTCCGGGTTTCAAGCTCCGACTGGTGGTGCGACACAGACTTGGTCGTAGGCATACCGTTCGCTGATGATGCCGTTATATTCAAAAATGTCGAGCGTCGCCTCGAAGGCGGCCGGCGTTATTTCGATATGCGGCGTCCAACACCCAAGCTGCTGGTATGTGGCGATACAGTCGGCGAGAACCGCCTCGTCGATATCCGGAAAGTACGGCTTCTCGGCACGGGCAATCTCGGCGGCCGGCGTGGTGTTCAGATAGGCTCGGGTTTTCCGGTAAGCCCGGACGAAGGACGCCGCCATGTCGGTTTTCAGCCATTCCGGTGTCGCCGCCAGACTGGAAAATCCGCAAGGTCCGATTTGCTTGCCGACCTGCGCCACGATATGGCCGATGCAATCCGCCTCCAACTGTTGCGGAAACGGGCCCTGCTGTTGGACATACTGCCCGACCCCGTCGCGAAAGGCCGTATCGATTTCGGCGGCGCCGCCGGGATTGACGACATTGATCTTGTCATAGTCGATGCCGGCCTTGTGGCAGGCGTACTTGAACATAGCGAGAGGTTGGCCACCGCCGAATAGGACGGCCTCGGCGCCCTCAAGCTTGTCCCAGGTGAAGCCAGGGTCAGGATCGCGGCCGGTGAGGAAGAAACCGTCCATTTCATTGATCTGGGCGAAATGCACGGTAGCCGGCCTTTCGCCCCTCGCAAGCGGACCGAAACCCTGACTGAGCGCGGATTGCACGACGTCTACGGATCCGTCCTCGAGGGCGGCGATCGCGGATTTACCGGGCGGTGAAATAGACCACTCCGGTTCAAGTCCCTCATCTGCCAAGAATCCCCCCGACATGGTCGAGATCAGTGGCGAGTAAAATGCTGAAAACAAGGTGAATTGAATCTTGATCTTAGTCATTTGCCAGCCCATCGAATGTTTGTTCATTGACAACACGCTGTACCGAATCATTTTCGGCGCAGCAATCAACGTATATGAAACATCGGCCGCCGTTTAGCCTCAAGCTTAGGCAAAATGGCCAAGACCCGCTATCCGGTCGGCGACCGCACCAGCCGAACCGCGACGTCTCGGCCTACCGGACGTCGCACCTGCCCGCCTATTCAACCATTCGAGAGCAGCCGTTTGGCGTGGTCGCTGCGCGTGCGCGCGAAATCGCGCAGGGCCTCGACGACGTCGCCGCCTTCGATCGCAGCCTGGCGCTTCGCCGCTTCCCATTCTTCCAGCGCTTCGGCCGCGGACACCTCCTGCTGGTTCCAGTCTGACTTCACCGTGGTCGTGATCTCCAGCCGGATGCCGTTCACTGGATCGTGGAAGTAGATCGAGTAAATTATGCCGTGGTCAGCGTCGATCACCTTCAGGCCCTGGCTTTCCAGCCAGCGCCGCCACGCCTCGACGTCCGCCCGCGTCGGCACCGCCATAGCCAAGTGCTCGAAGTCGTCATAAGCCGAGTGCGGCTTTGGGCCAGGCTTGGGAATTCCTGGGCACTCGAAGAAGGCCAACGTCTCGCCAGTTGCCATTCGAAAGAAGCTGTGAAAATAGGGAAAGGGCGCCTTGGTCGACGGCACTTCATGGTCGATCACGGCGTTGACAAGCGGCATGCCTAGCACCTCCGAATAGAACTTGGCGGTGGCGCTGGTATCAAAGGTCATGAACGCAAGATGGTGAAGTCGCTCTGGCGCGGTCGCCGGGCGCAGTACGGTATCGGGCCGCTGTGGGGTAGCCATATCGGTCATCGCTGCCTCCTATCAATCTCTGATGTCGAGGATATGGCCGCGGCGGGTTCGGTTCAACCGACTGATGGAGTGAGCCGTACGGCCACGCATTTGCAGGGACAGCCCGACAATGGCAATCAGGTGGGAAGACAGCTCGACTTTGTGAATTTGTCCAATCTTAGCTATTATACGCACCTCACAAATCAAACCGCGTGCAACTCACGGTCGCGGCCGTCAGAACTTTGACCTTGGAAGGGTGACAGATGAGTTATGATCTGATCGTCAAAAACGGCACGATAATCGATGGATCCGGCGGTGCCCGTTATGCTGGAGATATCGGCGTGAAGGACGGCAAGATCGCCACCATCGGCCGCATCGATTCACCTGCCGACGACGTCGTGGATGCTGAAGATCAGGTAGTCACGCCAGGCTTCGTCGACGGTCACACCCACATGGATGCCCAAATATTTTGGGATTCTCTCGGTTCCTGCTCCTGCTATCACGGCGTTACAAGTGTCGTAATGGGAAATTGTGGTTTTACATTGGCGCCATGCCGTGAAGAAGAAGTCGATTACGTTTTTCGAAATCTCGAACGCGCTGAAGACATCAGCCGTGACGCCATGCTTGAAGGTATCGAATGGCAGTGGGAAACCTACCCGGAATATCTTGACGCCATCGACAAGCTGCCGAAAGGAATGAATTACGCCGGTTATGTCGGACATTCCGCGCTCCGCACCTATGTCATGGGTGAACGCGCGTTCGAGGAAAAGGCGAGTGATGACGATTTAAAGGCCATGGTCGCCAATGTGCAAGAAGCCGTCAAAGCCGGCGCCATCGGGTTTTCCACCTCGCGCAGTCCCGCGCATTTGCGCCCCGACGACCGCCCCGTCGCCAGTCGCATAGCCGATTTCTCCGAAGTCCGAGCGATCGTAAATGGCATGGGCGAAATCGGCGCCGGTATCTTCCAACTTGCAATGGAACGCGGTACGAATGAAGAACTACAAATGTTTTACCGCAAAATTATGGACCTATCGCGGGAAAGTGGACGGCCGATTACCTTCGGCAGCCTGACCCGGCGGACCAATCCCGGCGCTTGGAAGGAACTGTACGAAATTATTGAAGAAGGCAACCTGAAGGGATCGCGTGTCTTTACACAAGTACATGCTCGGGAAATTAACGTCATATTATCCTTCGAAACGCAATTGCCGTTCGACAATTGGCCGGTCTGGCGCGATATCCGCAAATTGTCGCTGGAAAATCAAAAAGCAGCGCTGCGCGACCCGGAAACGAAACGCAAACTGATCGACAGCGCCAACACCACCGTGCCGGACAAAACCGTCACCGGCGGCGAAGCACGCCCGCCCGAATGGGACTATTTCTATTTGATGGACAAGGCGGCCTGGCCACACCGTAGTCTCGCTGACATCGCCCGCGAACGCGGCGTGGGCCCCGTTGAAGCCATGATTGATATTGCCTTGGAGCATGATCTCAAGGTCTTCTTCCGGCAACCGATTTCCAACGAAGACGAAGACGCCGCGCTCCAGATCATGAAGCATCCGCGGTCGTGCGTCACTTTCTCGGACTCCGGCGCACACGTATCACAGATCATGGATAGTTCGATACAGACCCACCTACTGAGTTATTGGGTACGCGATCGGCAAGAATTTTCTTTGGAACAAGCTGTTCGGATGATCACACACGACACGGCGACCAATTGGGGTTTCAGAGACCGCGGCTTGCTTCGCGAGGGGATGGCAGCCGATATTGTCGTATTCGATCCTGACAATATTGCCCCGCAAATGCCAACGGTGGAGTACGACCTTCCTTCAGGTGCACAACGCCTCAAGCAAATGGCCGATGGTATTGCCGCGACGATCATCAATGGTCGCGTGGTGTTGAAAAACAACGAGCACACCGGCGCACTACCGGGACAACTCTTACGCGGCCCGCTCGCCAGAGCATAATCACGCGGTCGCTGTCATTGGAGGGAGGAATGGCGCAGATCTTCGACCTCGTCGTCAATGGCGAAACACGGCAGATTGAGGCATCGGCCGAGACGCTGCTGATCTACGTGCTTAGGAACGCTCTCGGCCTCAAGGGCACGCGCTATGGCTGCGGTCTCGAGCAATGCGGCTCTTGCATGGTTCTAATAGACGGCGAGCCTGCCTATGCCTGCTCCCGTGCGATCGATTCCGTCATCGGCCGAGAGATCGTGACCGTCGAGGGTCTCGGCGGCAAAGCGGCCGCGCATCCGCTGCAGCAGGCGATACTCGCCGAGCAGGCCGGCCAGTGCGGCTATTGCCTCTCGGGCATTTTGATATCCGCCAAGGCGCTGCTGGACCGCAATTCCGCGCCCGACCGGTCGGCGATCGTCCAGGCGCTCGACGGTCATCTTTGCCGCTGCGGCGCTCATCAGCGGATCATTCGCGCGGTCGAGCGGGCCGCCAGCGTTGTGCGCGGAAAGGAGCCTTCATGAGCACCGCCACGCCACCGCCTGATCCTACATTCAAACTGCCGGCAAGCCTGCTTGCTAACCCGCACTTCGAGCGCTGGATCAAGTTTCTTCCCGACGAAACCGCACGGATCGCCACCGGCAAGGTCGAGATTGGCCAGGGCGTCGTCACCGCCATCGCCCAGATTGCGGCCGAAGAGCTCGGACTCCCCTTGGAGCGCGTGGTCGTGTTATCGGGTGACACCGATGAGGGACCGGACGAACTCTACACCACGTCAAGCCTCTCGATCTCGGTTTCCGGCACCTCCGTTCGCTTGGTCTGCGCCGAGGCTCGCGCCCTTCTGCTAGAGCAAGCGACGCTTAGGCTCAATTGCAGCCCGGCTGAACTCGCAATCGAGGATGGCGCCTTTCTACAGAACGGCGAGGCAACAGGGATCACCTATTGGAGCATGGCGCCGGAGATAGACTGGAGCCGCGAGGTTACCGGCCGGGTCGCGCCAAAGGCCGTCAACAGCTACCAGATCGTCGGCCAGAGCGTGCCCAGGCGCGACCTGCGGGAGAAACTGTCTGGCGCTGCCTTCATTTACGATCTGGCGCCGGCCGACCTTCTGCATGCGCGCACGCTACGCCAACCAGGCCGTGGCGCGACGCTGGCGACGCTCGACGAGGCTGCGATCCGCAGGGCTGCCGGTGGCGAAATCGAGATTCTGCGGGAGGCTAACTTTGTCGCTTTTGTCGGCACCGATGAAGCCTCGGTCGAGAAGGCCGGCGCCGCGGCGCCGGCGCATGCGCGCTGGCATGGCGCCCGCGCAATCGACCCGTCGGAAGAAAACGCGGCCTCGCTCCGGGGCCGGCCGTCGATTGACCGCGCATTCGGCGCGCCGACGAACGAAGAGCCAGACGGGGAATTGGTTGAAGCAACTTTCTCCCGTCCCTACGTGGCGCACGCTTCGTTGGCGCCTTCTTGCGCCCTGGCACGGTTCGACGAGGGCCAACTGACGGTCTGGTCACACGGACAAGGCATGCACCCATTGCGGCGCAATCTGGCGGACGTTCTGGGCCTGCCGGCGACGGCGGTCAGCGTTCGGCACGTCGCCGGACCCGGTTGTTATGGACACAATGGCGCCGACGACGCGGCGCTCGACGCCGCCCTGATCGCGATGCGAAAGCCTAAGCGTACGGTTCGATTGCAATGGCGCCGCGAAGAGGAATTCGGCTACGAGCCCGTGGGACCGGCGATGCTGGTGCGGCTCGCTGTTCGGGTCGACGAGAGCGGCCGGCCGAGCGACTGGACGACGGAGATCTGGAGCCCCACCCACGTTCAGCGGCCGGGCTCCGGCAGCGGCTATCTACTGGCGGCAGAGGCCTTGCCTGATCCGCCGCCGCCGCTCAAGCCACAGGACCCGCCCGAGGAACGCGGCGGCGGCGGCACCCGCAACGCAGTGCCGTTATACGATGTTTCAAGCCATCGCATTATCCACCACCTGATCGAGACAGCGCCGGTTCGCACTTCGGCCCTGCGTACGCTCGGCGCGACGCCGAACGTCTTCGCCATCGAAAGCCTAATTGACGAGCTGGCCGCCATGGCCGGCAAGGATCCGGTCGCTTATCGGCTCTCGATATTGTCCGACGCACGGGCCAAACGGGTCATTGAATTGGTCGCGGCCAACGCAGACTGGTCGGCACGCGGTCCGAGCGGCCAGGGCAGCGGCATCGGCGTCGGTTTCTCGCGCTACAAGAACACGGCGGCCTATGCCGCCGTTGCCGTGGCTTTGACGGTGGACAAAGAAGTCCGTCTCGACCATATCTGGCTGACTGCCGATGCCGGCTTGGTCGTCAACCCCGACGGCGCACGTAACCAGCTCGAGGGCGGCGCTGTCCAGGGCGCCAGTTGGGCGCTGAAAGAGCAGGTACGCATGTCGGGCGCAGGCATTGCCTCGCTCGACTGGGAAAGCTATCCGATCTTGCGCTTCAGCGAGGTTCCCGAAATCGAGACGGCATTGGTCGGTGCGCCGGAGGAACCTTCACTCGGCGTCGGCGAGTGCACAGTCGCCCCAACCGCCGCCGCTATCGGCAATGCGGTGGCACACGCGCTCGGTGTGCGCATATACGACATGCCGCTTACCCGCGAGCGGATCGCGGCGACCCTGCTCGGTTAAGACAGAAGCATGGCCACCATGATACGCTCAAAGTCTGGAGTCCCAATACAGTGTCCGGATCGGTCTGAGGTGGTGATACGCGCGATTTCCACCCTCGGCACGGACCATCCGGCAGCCAGAGTAGGCAAATTTTGACTTGATCGCCGCTATCCGCGGCAGCGGGGTCTTCACCCGGTGTTCAAATAGGGAACAAGGGGTCACACAATGCAGAAACAGCTTCGCCTCGGCGCCTTCATGCGCCCGGTCAGCATTCACACTGCCGCCTGGCGGTATCCTGGCGGCACGCCAGACGCCAACTTCAATCTGGAAGCGCTTATCGAATACGCCCAGACCCTGGAACGCGGGCTGTTCGACGCCTTTTTCATGGC